>PVMK01122886.1_pt1 | contig 152611 bp, 154 predicted proteins | sample 1853481 | NCBI WGS metagenome assembly PVMK01 (sample SAMN08533507, study PRJNA380276) | Marine sediment metagenome, whole genome shotgun sequencing project.
GAAGCCGGGGAGGGCCGCGATCAGCCTGTCGAGTGGGGCGCCTACCGCTTCGCTGGCCATCGCCAATGCGGCGACGGTGTTGCGCGCGTTGTGTCGGCCGAGCAGGGGCAGGTTGGCACGCCCGCACAACGAACCACCGCCGAATAGATCCATGGTGCCTCCGGGTGCCGGCATGCCGAGCCACATGGGCTGGACGTCGCCGCAGTCGTCGCCGTCGAGCGCGTAGAACCGGACCTTGCATGGGGCCCCGGATGCCACCTCGCGGACCAGCGGGTAGCCCGCCCATGCGAAAAGCCAACCGTTGGCTGGGAGCTGCGCGACGAATTTTCGAAACGCATCGAGATAGGCATCCAGGCTCGGGAAGACATCGACGTGGTCGTATTCGATCGACGTTAGGATCGCCGCGGCCGGTTGATAACTCCAGAACTTCGGCGTCTTCTCGAAGAAGGCGCTATCGTACTCATCCCCCTCGATCACGAAGGGAGCACCCTCGCTCCCGAGGCGCGAGCTTCGGTCGAAGTTCAGTGCAATGCCTCCAATGAAGTACCCCGCGTCGGTCCCAACCCGCCGGAGCAGGTATGCGAGCAGGGTAGAAGTCGTCGTCTTACCGTGCGTGCCGGCTACGACCAGCGGCTTGCGGCGTGACAACACGTGTTCGACGAGCGCGGCGGGCATCGACACCGTTCGCAGTCCTCGCGTCATGGCTTCCTGCGCTTCAGGATTATCTCGACGGCAGACGTTTCCGACGACGACCAAGTCGGGGTCTGCGTCTAGGTTCGAGCTCTGCCAACCCGCTAGGCATTCGATGCCAAGCTCTTGGAGGTACGGCCCCACCGGCGGATCGAATGCAGTGTCGCTCCCGCTCACGCGATGCCCCCCCTCGACGAGGAGTGCTCCGCGCGCGCTCATTCCCGTGCCCGCGACCCCGATCAAGTGAACGTGCATGCGCGCTCCCGAGTAACCAGATTGCTGAACAAAGTCGAGGTAGGTGTTGACAGGGTCACTGGCGAGCCCATTATGAAACCAAGATGGGTGAAAAGGCGAAAAAGCTCTCCGAGCGTATACGCGAGGTTCTCGATGCCTTGGTCGACGCGGTGGATGGCCTTCTCAACCCACCTCCTGCGCTCGTTCCCGTGCGCGTAAGGCAGCCCCGTCTGCCGGTGAAGCGCCGCCGCTAGCTCACTCGGCCGCGACGACTTGTGCGGCCGCTTTGAGCGTCACCGGGACGCCGCTAAACGCCGCGTTGCCGCTCAGCTCGTCCATCAGTTGGTCGTCGGTGAGGTCGTTGACGCTCACGCCAGGGTGACTCGTCGCAACATCTAGTTGCACACCGTCGCGCCCGTGCCCGAAGCCGTGCGGGAGGCTCACGACGCCGGCCATCATGTCACCCGTGATCTCCGCGGGCGCAGTAACCTGCCCGACGCGTGAGCGCAGCGTCACCTGGTCACCGGACTTCACGCCAAGGCGCTCGGCGTCCTCAGGGTTGATCATCACTGTGCATCGCGACTTGCCTTTCATCAGGCGCTGGCTGTTGTGCATCCAGGAGTTGTTGCTCCGTAGCTGTCGCCGGCCAATCAACAGGAGCTGTCCGTCGTTCGGGACTGATCCCGGCGTCAGGAATCGCGCCCTCAGGCGATCGAGGTCGCCGACGAAGATGTCGGGGGCGAGGTCGACCGGCCCGTGTTTCTCCGGAAGCATCTCGGTCAGATTCGACTGCATCGGGCCGAGGTCGATGCCGTGCGGGTTCTTCTTGAGCTGACCGAGCGACAGCCCGGTGCCAAACGGATTGAAGCGCTTGCCGTAGGCCCCGAGCCGGAGACCGAGGTCGAGCACGCGTTCCGGCCCGGCCTTCTGCGATGCACGCGCAGTCAGGTATTGCTTGCTGAGCTTCCCATGCCGTCGTGCGGCGAGCCGCGAGGTCAGCTCGGTGAGGATTTGCCAATCGTCGAACTCGTCGTCCTTCAGTGGAAACGGTGCTGGCGAGTACTTCGAGACGTTGCGCACCGAGGTCAGGTAGAGCGCGAGATCGTAGTGACTCCGCTGAATCGGGGACACCGGTGGCAGGATGATGTCGGCGTGGCGGCTCGTCTCGTTGATGAAGAAGTCGATCGAGACCGAAAAATCGAGAGAAGCGTATCCACGGTCGAGTTGGTCCCCGTTGGGCGTCGACAACACCGGGTTTCCGGCGATCGTGATCATGGCATGAATCCGGCCGTCGCCTTCGGTGAGCATCTCTTCCGCCATGACCGACGCCGGAAGCTCGCCGCCGAACTCTGGAAACCCACGGACCCGGCTCTTCCAGCGGCCGAATGAGCCACGGCCGGCACCGAATCCGCCCGCCGTTCTACGCACATCGATCGCGGGCGACGGAAACATCGAACCGCCGGGTTCGTCGAGGTTGCCGGTCACTGCATTGAGAACGTTGATCAGCCACATGCACAGGCCACCGAACTCCTGCGTGCAGGCGCCCACGCGTCCGTACAGGACGCCCTTGGGCGCCGCGCGAAGCTCGCGCGCAAGTCGTTTGACGGTGACGGCCGGCACTCCGGTGATCGCCTCGGTTTGCTCGGGGGGATAGGCCTTGGCGATCTCGAGGATGCGATCGGCGTTCTTCACGCTGTCGGAGATGCGCCCCAAGTCGATTCCCGGAGCGCACACCTCGTGAAGCAGGCCCAGCAAGAATAGCGCATCGGTCCCCGGCTGAATGAACACGTGTTCGTCAGCGACCCGGGCCGTCTCGCAACGCCGTGGGTCGATGACGACGACCTTCCCGCCGCGCTTGCTGATCGCCTCGAGACGCTTCTTGATGCCGGGCGCCGCCATGATGCTGCCGTTCGATGCGAGCGGATTTGCCCCGATCAGCATCATGAAGTCGGTTCGGTCGACGTCGGGCACCGGAAACAGAAGCTGATGCCCGTACATGAAGTACGAAGCCATCATGAGTGGTAGCTGATCGCAGGACGTTGCCGAGAAGCGGTTCTTCGAACCGAGGGTCCGAAGGAAAGGGGGGCCGAACACCAGCGTGCCGAAGTTGTGCGCGTTCGGGTTGCCCAAATAGACGCCGACCGCGTCCCGGCCGTGGTCGTCTTGAATCTTCTCGATGCGGTCCACCACTTCGGTGAACGCGTCGTCCCAGGACATCGGCTCCCAACGATCGCCCACGCGGCGCACCGGTTGCCTCAACCGGTCAGGGTCATCGTATAGGTCTTTCAATGCGGTTGCCTTGGGGCACACGTGCCCTCGGCTGAAGACGTCTTGTTCGTCGCCCCGGATCGACACGACTTCCTCGCCGTCGATCTCGACCTCAATTCCGCACATCGCCTCGCAGAGGTTGCACGTTCGGTAGTGGGTGGTGGTCTGGGGGCTCATCCACCGAGCATACCCGACCCCGGGCCGTCCGCGAACCCCTCTCCCGATGGGGTCGAACCCCCCCTCAAGCCTTCTCGTCTTCGGCTTTCTTGGCTGCCACGAAGCGAAGGCGCAGGTCGTAGAGCACCTCGGTAATCAGCCGCTCTTCCTCGCCGGTGAGGTTCCCCCTCGTCTTTTTTTCGAGCAGTGCGATGCAGTCGATCGATTGCTTGGCGTGCGCGAGGTTGACGGTCGAGTCGTCTTCGGAATCGGGCAGCTTGCCAAGGCACATCAATGCGGATGTGCTCAACGACAAAACAAACGTGTTGAAGTCGATTGTCGCAGAGGCGCTGTCTTCCTCGCTCATGGGACCTACTCCGTAGCTACGCCGTCCGCCGTATCGTCCAGTTCGATGCCGAGCTGGTCGTAGGCGCCCTCACGGTCCGCGAGGTCGGCCAAGTGCTTCTCGTACTCTGCCTTCGAAACCAAGCCCTTCGCGATGTTGCGTTCCACGATTCGCTTGTCTAGTAGTTTGTCACCCAAAGTTGCCATGCGGCCGAGTGTAGATTCGCAGCGGACGCTGTCAACTCGCACGAGCTCGAGCCCCGCTAGGGGTCGTTCTGCGCGAAGCGCGCGGCGTAGGGGAAGTCGCTGCCTCGCCGTGCCAGGGACGCGAGCGCCCGGGTGTCCACGGGCGCGAGCTGCTCCGGCGTGTACAGCTCGGCGGAGCCGCCTGACACACCGCGCCGAACCATGTCCGGCAGGTGGGTCGGCGGCGCGAATGGCATTGGCACCGGCGCGAACTTGTCGTTGTTGGCCTTCATCCAGGCCAGCCCGCTCCGCTCGATGACCGCGGCGCGCTCGTCGCTGCTCAGCGTCACCGCCAGATGGGCTGCGATGCGATCGACCGCACCCGGAAGGTCGCGCTTCATGTCGGCGAAGAAGAGCACCAACACCTCGGGCGCGTCGCGCACCCCCCACCATCCGAGGGTATGCTCCACCCAGGCCTCCACGCCAGTCTCCCGGCTGGTCAGGAACAAGTCGAGCCAGTCGGCCGGGTCGAGGGTGTCGGCCACACCCAGCAGCGGCGGCAGGAAGTGGTAGCTGGAGACAAGGACCTCTTTGGGATCGCGCAGCACGATGACGTAGCGGGCCGCTTCGGAGCGCGGCACGTAGGCTTCGTCCAGGTGAGTCTTGATCACTCGCAGTCCGGTCGGGCTGCCGCGCCAGCTCGCTGGGTCGTCGAGAGCGATAGGACTCCCGTCCATGTTGTCCGGCCACGGCACGAGATCGTGAATGTGGTCGAACTCGGCCGCTCCGCGATGCGCGAGCTGCTGGCAGATTTGCATGGCCCAGTTGGTGCCGGACTTCACGTAGGTCGCGACGATCACGTCCCGCTTCGTGGGCGTGTAGCCCGCGAACGCTGCCCGCATGCGGCGCTTCGAGCGGAGCACGGTGCTGGCCAGCGCCACGATCTGGCGGCTCAGACCGAGGCGCTTGGCGACACGATGAGCGAAGCGGACAGGGGTGTAGCGATCGGGGGTCTGCACGGTTGGCTCCGGGTCGCCAATATAGCCCGGACCGTCGGCGGATTACCAAGGCGCACAAGTTTGACAGCCTCCCGGCAACCCCCGATCCTGGAATCGTGCTTCGCACAGTCCCGCCATCGGCTGACCAGCTACGGGAGCTGGAGATATTGATTCGCGCGCACCACCCGCTCTTGCTGGTGGATACCGTCGAGGAGGACCGGGTCCACGTGCTCCTCGAGCACGCGGCTGAACACACCGGGTTGCCGCTCTTTTCGTGGACCCAAGTTGAGGGCCTGCGCCGCGAGCTACCCGACACGGGCCAAACCCCCGAGACCAGACCTCCCCAAAAGGCGCTGGCCTTCATCGAGCGTTCCAACCTCGAGGCGATCTTTCATCTGCGAGGGCTCGGGCCCTACCTGCATGAGCCGGCCGTCGTCGCTCTGATCAAGAGCATCCACAAAAAGTACTTTGGCCATCGAGGCGCGCTGGTGCTGTCCGGCCACGCCATGGACATGCCTCCGAGCATCGAGCACCTGTTCACGCCCATCGATCTGCATGCGCCGTCGCCCGAGGCGTATCACTCGTTCATCCAAGCGGTGTTGCGCGATGTGGCCAAGCGGCTCCCCGTCAAAGTCGAGCTCTCGAGCGCCGACGTCTCTCAATTGCTGACCGCGCTGCATGGACTCACCTTCTTCGAGGTTCGGAAGATCATCACGCAAGCCGTCATCGAGGACGGCGTGTTGGGGCGCGACGACATCGTGGGGGTGCTCGAAGCCAAGCGCCAGATCATCGAGCGGTCGGGCGTCCTCGAGTACTTCCCCCACGAGCACGACATGGGCGACGTGGCCGGCCTCGACGAGCTCAAGGGCTGGCTCCGGAAACGGCAGGCGGCGTTCGAAGACCCCAAGAGGGCCAAGGAGTACGGGCTCTCTCCCCCGAAGGGGTTGCTCTTGATCGGCGTCCAGGGATGCGGGAAGAGCTTGTGCGCCAAGGCCGTGGCGGCGGAGTGGAAGCTTCCTCTGATCCGACTCGACCCATCGAACCTATACAATCGCTACGTCGGCGAGAGCGAGAAAAATCTGAAGCGTGCGATCAAGCTCGCCGAGGCGATGGCGCCGGTGGTGCTGTGGATGGACGAGATCGAGAAGGCGCTCTCGCAAGAAGATGCCGAGGGCGGCCCCGCGCAGCGCATCTTCGGCACCTTCCTAGCCTGGCTTCAAGACAAGAAAGAGAGCGTGTTCGTCATCGCGACGGCGAACGACATCTCGAAGCTGCCTCCCGAGCTGATGCGCAAGGGCCGCTTCGACGAGATCTTTTTCGTCGACCTTCCCGGTGAGGCGGCGCGCAAGCGAATCTTGGAGATTCACCTCACGCGAAGGCACCGTGATGTGGCCAAGTTCGATCTCCTCCGGCTGGTCGATCTCACCGACGGATTCAGCGGGGCCGAGATCGAGCAAGCCGTCGTGTCGGCCCTCTACACGGCGTTCTCTCGTCAACAAGAGCTCACTACCGAGGCGATCGCCGAGGAGGTCGAGCTGACGAAACCGCTGTCGGTGACGATGGCCGAGCGGATCGACGCGCTCCGCGATTGGGCCAAAGATCGCGCTGTTTTCGCGGGCTGATCGGTGTGGGCTAGCGTGCGCGCGGCGCCCGCCCTAGCTTTCGCGGCCTTAGCTCGGGAGGTCTTGGATGCGTCGACGATTGATTCTTGGTTGTGCTTTGCTTGTAGCGATCCTTGTCGGCTGCGGCAGTAGTGATAGCGGTGCCGGTGGAAGCGGCGGTGCCTCGGGAGGTCGCGGTCTCGTCGTGCAAACCCGTTCGGGTCCCGTGGAGGGCTACGAGGACGACGGCGTGTTTTCGTATCGCGGCATTCCGTACGCGGCACCGCCCGTGGGTGGCCTCCGTTGGAAGCCGCCCATCGATCCGGCATCGTGGACCGAGACGCTTCCCGTGACCGAGAAGGGCAACATCTGCCCTCAGCAAGCTTTCTTGGGGCTCCCCACTCCAGGCTTCCGCCCGGCCGAGGACTGCCTCTACATGAATATCGACACCCCGGTGGGGGGTGCCGAGTTGCCGGTGATGGTGTGGATCCACGGCGGCGGCTTCACAGTGGGTGAAGGCATTCAAGCCGACGGCGGCACCGTAGGTGATCTGGTTGCGCGGCAGACCGGCGCGGTCGTGGTCAGTATGAACTATCGGCTGGGGCAACTCGGGTTTCTGGCCCACTCCGAGCTGACCGCTGAGAGCCCTGACGGGGCGTCGGGCAACTATGGCTTGATGGATCAGACAGCCGCCTTGCAGTGGGTTCAACAGAACATTGCAGAGTTCGGCGGCGACCCGGACAACGTCACGGTTTTCGGAGAGTCGGCAGGGGCATTCAGTGCGTGCAGCCACCTCGCGTCGGCCAAGAGCGCCGGGTTGTTCGCGAAGGCCATCCTACAGAGCGGATCCTGCGAACGGCCCTGGTCGACGCTTGCCGCCGCCGAATCCCAGGGAGATGCCTACGCCGAAGCTCTAGGCTGCGACGGGGAGAACGACGTGCTGGCCTGCATGCGCGCCAAGCCCTGGGCCGATGCGCTGGCAGCGTTGCCACAGGCTCCCAACTTCGGGATCACGCCCAGCACAGAACCCGGCGGCAGCTGGGGGCCCATTCTCGATGGCTCGTTTTTCACCGAGCAGCCGACTGATTCGTTCACGTCCGGCAACTTCAACCGGGTGCCGACGATCGCCGGGTTCACCAAAGAGGAGGCGAGGCTTTTCATCTGGATCGCCGAGCTCTTTGATCCGTCCTTCGAGGTGACAGCGGACAACTACGTGGAGCTGATCGCGCATCTCTTCGGCGGTGACACCGCGCTCGCGCAGAGAGTAGCGGAACAGTATCGGCTCGAGGACTACTCGCAGCCTGCAGTGGCGCTGGCAGCCGTTACGACAGACGCCATCTTCCGATGTCCGGGCAAGAGCGAGGTCGCGAAGTTGGCGGCGTTCACTCCGACGTACCTCTATCAGTTCGAGTATCCGGACGGACATTCTCAGATCGAAGTCGCGCTACCGTTCATTCCCGGAGCTGAGCTGCCGAGCTACGATCTCGCTGCGTTTCACGGTGCAGACATTCCCTACGTGTTTGGCTACGACCCCCTGCTCGAGATCAACTTCGCGGATGGCTCCGCCACCCTCAACGAGTGGCAGCCCGGCACCGTGGACGAGGCGCTGTGGCAGCAGATGCTGGGTTACTTCTCGCGCTTCGCGGCGACCGGGAATCCGAGCACTGAAGGGGGCGTTCAGTGGCCGATGTACGACAAGGCAGCAGACCAGCACTTGGTCTTCGATGTGACCGTGTCCGTGGGCAGCAACGCCGCCGAGAAGTGCGATTTCTGGGAAGGCGAGGACTACCTCGAGCCCGAGCTCACGGATTGAGCTCAGCCGGCGGAGTCGATTTCACGCTGGTTGTAGTCGTGCTCGTCGCGCATGCCCTCCATCGTGGTCTTGGCGACGAACTCTTCGAGCTTCTTGCGGATGAGTGGCACCTTCGCGGTGACTTCGAACTCGATGTCGTAGGTGCAGCCGGTCCCATTCGGTGAAATCGTCACGTTGGTGTCGATGGAGCCGGGCGTTTTGAGGATGTCGATATGAGCCTTGCACGTCTTCTTGTCGCCCGCGTCTCGCCACTCGCGGCGCTCGACAATCGTGTTGGTCGCATTGAAGAGCCTTTTCGCGAAGCCGGGCAGATCGCTGTCGATCTCCCGCGTCGACGTGATCGTCTTCGTACCGCCCGCCTCATCGAGCTCAATGCGGATGTTCTTTTCTCCGAACGACTCGCTGCGCTTCTTGATCACATCGGGGTCCGTCACGAAGCGATAAACCGTCTCGATGTCTTGGGTGTAGTTGATGGTCAGTTTCGGCATATCTAGCTCCCGTTGCGAAGGCGAGACACTAGCAGGGGATGAGACCAAGATCGAGAAGCTAGGGGCCGAACACCACGTGTAAGACCACATTCGCCACGGCGAAATACACGATGAGCCCCAAGACATCGACGACCGACGCGATGAACGGCGTCGAGGACACGGCGGGATCGAGCCCTGCGCGTCGAATCAGCAGTGGGAGCAGCGAGCCGATCATGGTGCTCAACGTGACGATGGCGAGGACACTTGCCCCGACGGCTGTCGCGATCGCGACGGGAGCCACGGTTTCGCCGGCAAACCAGCCACCTGCGAAGCCCATGAATCCGAGCGCGATGCCAAGCGAGAGGCCGATCAGGAGCTCACGACCCAAGACCTTGGCCCAGTCTCGGGGCGTCAGCTCCCCGACCGCCATTGCGCGGATGATCAGGGTGGCGGACTGTGAGCCAGCGTTTCCGCCCGAGGCGATAATCAATGGAATGAACAGGACGAGCTCGAGCGTCGCCTGAAGGAAATCCTGGTTCTCGCGAATGACCGACGCCGTCAACAGCTGCGCTACGAAGAGCAGCACGAGCCACACGCCTCGCTTCCACACGAACTCGGCCCAGCCGGTCTCGAAGTACGAGTCTTCGAGGGGCACCACGCCGCCCATCTTCTGTGCGTCTTCGGTGGCCTCTTCGATCACCACGTCGACGACGTCATCGACGGTGACCACGCCGAGCATGCGCGAGACGCTGTCTACGACCGGCAGTGCCGCCAAGTCATAGCGGGCGATTTCGTGGGCAACCTTTTCCTGGTCGTCGAAGGACGACACCTGGAAGACGTTCTCCGTCATGATCTCGGAGAGCGACTGCCCGGGGTCGCTCAAGATTAGGTCTCGCAGGGACACGACGCCCAGCAGCCGGCCCGTAGGACTGCAGACGTAGATGTAGTACAGCAACTCTGCCATGTCTTCGCGTCCGAAGCGTCGCGCCGCCTCCATCGCTTCCCAGACCTTCGTCTCTGGAGGCAGGGACGCGAACTCCGTGGTCATCAGGCCGCCGGCTGTCTCGGGCTCGTACTGAACGAGCTCCCGAACTTCTTCGGCAGCCTCGGGCTCTCTTCGTTCGAGCGCTTCAAGCAACGCCGCCGCGTCGCCCTCCTCGAGCTCTTGGAGAAGGTCGACACGATCGTCGGGGTCCATCTCCCCGAGGAGCTCGACTGCGCGACCCGTGTCGATCGCGTTGAAGACGAGGACTTGGCGATGCGGGCTGAGGCGCTCCACCACGTCCGCGGCCGTCTCGGTGGCTAGCGCCCGCACCAGCGCGACCGCCTCCCTCGCCGACAGGTCTTCGAGCAGCTCGGCAATGTCTTCGGGGTGGAACTCGGAAACCGCCTCGCGAACGGCCTCGGGACCGTTCGCGATGGCGTCTTGGAGGTCCGGTCCTATGAGGGGCGCCAACCGCATCGCCGCCGAGTCTGGCGCATGCGGCGAGCAGCCGCAGCAAAAATCTGGCCTATGCAGGCCGTTGCTTCGCCCTAAAGCGAATGTTGAGCAGCTCGACGATCAGGGCAAACGCCATTGCGAAGTAGATGTAGCCCTTGTTGATGTGCTGGCCCAGGCCCTCCGCCGTCAGCAAAACGCCGATCAGAAGGAGGAAAGATAGGGCGAGTATCTTCATCGATGGGTGCTTGTTGACGAAGTCGCCGATTGGCTTTGCGAACAGCAACATGACCCCGATCGCGATGACGATCGCCGTCACCATCACCTCGATGTGCTCAGCCATGCCCACCGCGGTGATCACCGAGTCGAGCGAGAAGATGACGTCGAGAATCATGATCTGGGCCACCACGCCCGGAAGCCCGTTGAACCAGCCTTTGATGTCCCCGTCCGGTTCTCCTTCGATCTTTTCGTACATCTCCTGGGTGCTCTTCGCGATCAAGAACAAGCCGCCTCCGAGCAGAATGAGGTCGCGTCCCGACAAAGTATGCTCCAGGATCTCGAACAAGGGCTCGGTCAGCTGCATCACCCAGTTGATCGTCATCAGCAGGGCGACTCGGGTAACCATCGCCCCCAGCAGACCGAGGCGATACGCGATCGCCTGCTTTTCGACCGGAAGCCGAGAGGCGAGGATCGCGATGAAGACGATGTTGTCGATGCCGAGCACGATCTCGAGCAACGTCAGAGTGGCCAGTGCGATCCACGCGTCCGGATTGGTAAGCAGCTCGAGCATTTGGCAGGCCATTCTTAGCGTGACTCACCCGTGCGTCGCAAACTCCTTGGCAGCTCGAACGTCCCGGGGTGCCTCGCACTCGTGGGATATCGCATTGTCTTACTCCGTAGTTGCGGGCTTTGGGCGGTGTCGCTAACCTGATCGCGTGGGGTTGGGGATGAAGATGAGCCGATTCATGTGCGCACTGCTGCCGGTGTTGGCGCTTTCCTGTGCGGAGAGTGGCGGCCCGGTGTCGGTGAATGCGGAGTGGAACCTGACCTGTCCAGCCGCTGGCGGCGCGGGTTGCGGGTCGCTGGCGGAGGAGACTTGTCTCGGCATCGTTGGACAGCGCGCGATCGTGGGCGAGCATCGACAGCCGTCATGCACCGGCGACCCGATCATCGCGATCTGCGAGGCGGTCGAGAAGCCTGACGGCACGAGGATCGTGTCACTCGAAGCGGACGTGGGCGGCAAGTTCGCCTTCGAGCTCCGGGGCGTGACCATCGACGTGGGCGACGGTGTCGTCGAGCAAACGGGGTGCAACGTCAGGATCATCGAAGACCAGCTGCCCTATGACATCGGCGCGTGTGGAACCGAGCCGCCGTCGATGGAGCAACCCTGCCAGCTCTCCAATGTTTCCGTCGAAGGCAGTGACGTCGTTTTCGACCTCCAGTGTGACTCACTATTGAGCAGCACCACGGGGCTTGCGTTCAACGTGGGCGCCGTCCGCGGTGGACCGACGACGATCCACTTCGCCAATTGCGTCGGTTTCTAGAGCGACCTTTGGGAGTGGTCTTCGCCGTCGAAGCGAAGAGCTGTTGGCTTCTCATCGACGATGGTGTGGAGTTCGACGGGGCGCGTCCAAACCCGGCAAAGCGCCTTCACGACTTCTTTGGCCCAGTCCAAGCGTAGGTCGGCGCCCTGGTGCGTGTGCTCGAGGAGGAGCTCCGAGCGATTCCCGTGGTTCGCGTCCACGACGTAGATGATGGGGCTCCCCGCGTTGGTCAGGCTCGTGAGCAACTGGTTCTTCACGTCGTCGAACGTGCGGCTCTCGATCTCCCAGCGATCGTTTCGCTGGTTGTACCCGAACGAATACATCTTCTGATCGAACACGAAATCTTCGGTGAGGTACTCGTCGATGAACGTCACGTCGTTGTAGAGAGCGCGCACTTCGAAGATCTTGTCGCGCCCGAGCCCCGTGCGGCGGTCCCAGTGCCGGCGGAGCCCCCAGTCTTCGCACTCGTCCCATTCCTTGCCGAATTGCCCTCGGTTCCAGCGATTCTCGATGTGCCGGAAGAGCTCAATTCCGAGCTTGTACGGGTTGAGTTGCCCCGGTGACGTTGCAAGCACACTCGCGCAACGGTCTGCGTAGTCCACGATCTCGCTCGCATCGCAGATCTTCTCCGTCATGAGTCGCGAGTGCCAGTAGCTTGCCCAGCCCTCGTTCATGATCTTGGTCTGCATCTGTGGAAGGAAGTAGTACGCTTCGGCACGAATGACGGCGAGGCATTCTCGTTCCCATCGTTGGAGCGGCGCGTTGTCGAGCAAGAATCCCGAGCACATCCCGCTGAGGTTCGGTCGGGAAGCGTTGAGCCTGTTCTGCCTCTTCGGCGAGCTTCTTCTTCTGCGAGTCCACGAACTCTGCGGGGTTGATGAAGGACTCCATGTACTCGCGGTCGACACGCAAGAGCGGCACTTCCTGCGGTTCGGGAAGCTCTTCTTCCTCGGAGGTGCTCGGCGACGTCTCCTTCCGTAAGAACGGCTTCTGCGGGTCAATCAGGTTCTCGAGGCTCAAGCAGGCGTCGATGAACTGCTCGATGGTTTCGAGCCCAATACGATTCGCCCACTTGCGGATGGTCGCGCCGTGATTGGCCATCGTGTCAATCCACTTGCGAATGTCGTCTCCGGTTCGCTGGTCGCGGCCCTGACTGGTCATCTTGAAGCAGAAGTTGTTCTTGAAGAAATCGACGTGTGCATAGACGTGCGCCATCACGAGCTTCTGATCGACCAAGCTATTGCCTTCCAGCAAGTACGCGATCGACGGGTTGTTGTTGATCACCAGCTCGTAGATCTTCGAGAGCCCGTACTGGTGGCTCTTGCTCAGCCGCTCGTACTCCATTCCCCAGCGCCAGTGCGGGGTACCGCGTGGGGAAGCCACCGTAGGCGGCAACCTCGTTCATCTGGTCGTAGCTCAGCATTTCGAAGATTGTTGGGAAGATGTCGAGGCCGACGCCTCGCACGAACCCTTCGATTCGCTTCTGCTCGTCGCGGAGGTCGTTCGGAAGCGCGGTTTTCAGGGCGAACTGGGCCACTCGCTACTTGCCCTCCCCGAGGAACTCTCGAATCGATCCGACGATCGCCTCGCGATCGTTGATCTCGCTCGTGATCAATCGTTCGTGGTCCGAGAAGTGTTCCTTGAGGTCCTTGATGAACTGGCCGGAACCGTACGGGCTATCCACCTGGCCGTAACAAAACACGTTGGATGCGGGGAGAAGCAGCTTCTTGAGGATGTCGACACACAGCAACGTGTCGTCGACGCTCCAGTTATCGCCATCGGAAAAATGAAACGGGTAGATGTTCCACTGCGACGCAGGATAGTCGCGCTCGATGATCTCGGCGGCTAGGCGGTACGCCGAGGAGATCATCGTCCCACCGGACTCTCGCGTCCTGAAGAATGTGTCGCGATCGACCTCTCGCGCCGCTGCGTCGTGAATGATGAAGCGCGTTTCGATGCCCTTGTATTGCTTGCGTAGCCACGTGTCGATCCAGAACGACTCGATGCGAACGATCTCCTTTTGCTCGTCACCCATCGACCCGGAGACGTCCATCATGTAGATGATGACGGCGTTCGCGACAGGCTCTTCTTCCGTCTTCCACGACTTGTACCGCATGTCGTCGCGCGTCGGGATGATCACAGGACGCTTCCGGGTCGTAGGTGCCGAGTGCGATCTGACGGCGCAACGCGCTTCGGAATGTTCGCCTGAAATGGCGCAGCGAGTTCGGACCCACATTGCGAACGCCAACGTAGCGATCCTTCTTGTCGACGATCGCGCTCTTGCCCTTGTTCTCGATGTTGGGCAGTGCAAGCTCCTCGCCGAGAATATCCGCCAGTTCGTCGAGCGTGAGCTCCACCTCGAGCGGATGATCACCGGGCTGATCGCCGGCCTTCCCTTGGCCGTCGCCGTCTTGCGCGCTTCCGGACAAGGCATCGCCCGGATCGCCGTCGCCCTGCGCCACGCCACCTTGCTGCTTGTCGCCAAAACGCAACTTCGGGATGTCGATGTGAGGGATCGGGATCGACACGATGTCTTTGCCTTGCCTGCCGAGGAGCTCCCCCTTGGAGATGAACTTGCGCAGATTCTCACGAATCCGCCCGCGAACGATGTTGCGGAACCGGGAATGATCCTGGTCGATTCGCAGCGACACCCGTTACTCCTTTACGTCGCCCCTCGCGAAGATGCTGGCGACGTAGGCGAGAACATCCGTCGCCGACGCCTCGTTGTACCCGTAGTACTTGATGAGCCGGTTCTTGATGATGTCGATCCTGTCCTGCGTCTCCTTGTCGATGACGTTCGCAACGAAGCTCGACAGCTTGATGGAGTCTTTTTGATCTTCGAAGAGCTTCATCTCGAGCGCGCGGCGCAGGCGGTCGTTTGTCTCGTACGTGAACTTCTTTCCTTCGAGGGCTAGGTGTCCGATGAAGTTCATGATCTCCCGGCGGAAGTCGTCCTTGCGCGGGTCGGTGATGTCGATTTTTTCCTCAATCGACCGCATCAACCGTTCGTCCGGCTCCTCGTCCTTGCCGGTGTACTTGTTCTTCACCTTCTGCTTCATCAGGTAGGCTCGGATGTTGTCGATGTAGTTCCCGCAGAGCCTTCCGATCGCGTCCTCATCGGCGCTGATCGCGCGCTGCACCTCGTTCTTGACCATCTCATCGTACTCGGCCTTCACGACTCCGATGAGCTCACCGTACCGCTTGCGTTGATCGTCCCCGACGGTAAGCGATGCACTGAGCCCCTTTTCTAGCTCGTTGAGCACCATGAATGGGTTGATGTACCCCTCGTTGCCCTCGCGCACGAGCGCGTTGCTGATCTTGTCCTGAACATAACGGGGCGACATCCCCTCGAGGCCCTCGCGGTTCGCCTCCTTGCGAAGCTCTTTCACGTTGTCTTGCGTGTAGCCGGGCAGGATCTTGCCGTCGTAGAGTTTCAGTTTCTGAAGCAACGCCAGTTGGTGCTTCTTCGGCTCTTCGAGGCGGCTCAAGACGGCCCACATTGCTGCCACCTCGAGCGTGTGTGGCGCAACGTGCTTGCCTCTCAGCCGGGCCGGGCTGAAGTCCTTTTGGTAGATCTTGATCTCCTCGCTCATCTTGGTGATGTAGGGGATGTCGATCTTGATCGTGCGGTCGCGGAGCGCTTCCATGAACTCATTGTTGATGAGCTTCTTGTACTCGGCTTCGTTCGTGTGGCCGATGATCACCTCGTCGATGTCGGTTTGCGCGAACTTCTTAGGCTTGATTTTATGTTCCTGCGTCGCTCCCGAGCAGGTCGTAGAGGAACGCCACATCGAGCTTCAAGACCTCGACGAATTCGACCACCCCTCGATTCGCGATGTTGAACTCGCCGTCGAAATTGAAGGCACGCGGATCCGAATCAGATCCGTATTCCGCGATTTTTCGATAGTTGATGTCGCCGGTGAGCTCGGTCGAGTCCTGGTTCTTCTCGTCCTTGGGCTGGAACGTGCCGATGCCGACGCGATCTTGCTCGCTCAATACCAGGCGTTTCACCCGGACGTGATTGCTCATCACTTTCGCCCAGTCGCCGTCGTAGCGCTCGAGTAAGCTTCGGAAGATGAATCGGCATGCGGGGTTGAGCTCACCACGCACCTGCACACGCCTTCGGTCGTCGCCCAAGCGAAGCTCTTGGATCGCGTTACTGCGCCAGTCAGCGGGGATCAAGCGAAGTGGCTCATCGTGCATGGGACACGGGAACACGTCGTCGCCGCCCGCGAGTCCGGTCGACTCCAAGTTGGTCCACTCGTAGGTGTAGAGCGCGCCCTCGGGCGTTCGGGAGTAGCGTTCGAGCCCCTTCTTGAGCAGTCGCGCGATCGTGCTCTTCGACGAGCCGACCGGCCCGTGCAGCAAGATGATTCGTTTCTCCGGGCCATACCCTTGCGCTGCGGCATGAAGCACGTGCACCAGGCGCATCAGGGGAATGTCCAACCCGAAGATCGCGTCCTTGCCGTCCTCGATTGGGTCTTTGAAGAACGAGTATCGGATTAGCTTCTTCTTGTTATCGATGTACTCTTCTTCGCCGTACGAGATCACCATGTCGTAGATGCGCTGAAACGCATTGCGCGTGACCTGCGGCCTCTCTCGGACGATCTGAAGGTAGTCTTCGAAGGAACCTTCCCAGTGTAGATCCTGGTAGCTTTCGTAGTCCTGCAGCGCAGCTATCTGCTTGACCATTTCCCCCATCGTGAAGCCCTCCTCACCGTTCAGGGTATCACCAACGGGGATCGTTGTTAACTATCGAAGCCACGCGGCAATGGACACGGCGACCACGCATGCGAACACGAACCATCTCAATCGGGCGATGGGGACTGTGAGCATGAGGCTTACGCCGAGTCGGGCGCCGACGATCGATGCGGCGGCGAGAACGAGCGCGGGCACCCATGCCACCAGTCCCGCCCAGGCAAAGATGCCGAGTGAGACCGCGCCAAATGCGAGGGTGATCACCAACTTGAGTGCGTTGCCGGCGATCAGGTCGTGACGCAGTGTTCCAACGAGAACACCGAGTAACAGAAAACCCACGCCCGCCTGGATGAAACCGCCGTAAACCCCGGCCAAGAACAGGCCGACGAACGAGCGCGGCGCTTGCTGCGGGGTGAGTGCGGGGCCTTCCCCGGGGATCAGCGTCTGCTTCCGAAACGCGATGAGCGCGGCCATCAGGATCATCGTCGTGAGCATGATCGGCTTCAGGACCTCGCGTGGGACCCATGTTGCAAGCAACGCACCAGCCACCGCTCCGAGGACGGCAGGGATCAGAATTGGAACAATCGATGCCGTGTCGAGCTTTCCCTCGCGACGCATTGCGGCGGTGCCAGCGATACTCTGTGTGACGACGCCGAGCCGATACGTCCCGTTTGCGACGTCCGCGGGCAGTCCCAACGCCATGAGCACGGGCAACACGATCATGCCGCCGCCGCCGGCCATCACATTGACCACGGTCGCGAGCACGCCAGCTGCCGCGAGCATCGCGAGGCTCTGGTAACTCAACTCCCCGATCATGGACTTTCCGCGAGCACACTATACCCGGTTTTCGTTTCTCCGTACGTGGCGCACCGAACCATGCTAGCGTCCCACCGCGTGAAGAAGACCTACGTCTTGGACACCAATGTGGTCCTTCACGACCCTCTAGCGGTCTACAAATTCGAGGACAACACGGTCGTCCTACCGATCTTCGTGATCGAAGAGGTCGATCAATTCAAAAAAGAGTTGAGCGAGCTGGGGCAGAACGCGCGGCACATCTCGCGCATTCTCGACGAGCTTCGCAATCAAAATGGCCGAACCCTGGATCAGGGCGTTCCCCTCGAGGCCACCGGCGGTGAGCTCCGGGTGGCCGTTCCGGCCGAGATGCCGAGGCGAGGCCGTGGGCCTGGCGAGATGGACCGCTTCATCTTGCAGATGGCGCTGGACCTCCGAGATCAGAATCCGGACGACCCGCTCATCTTCGTTACGATGGACACGAATCTCCGCATTCGTGCCGATGCGCTCGGGCTCAAGGCGGAGACCTACGAAGGTGGCCGGGTTTCGATCGACGAGCTCTACTCCGGGGTCGTCACAGTGGACGTGGGTCGTGATGTGGTCGACCAGCTCGCTCAGCGGGAGCCCGTCGACGCCAGCGCGCTCGGTGTCGAGCTCTACCCGAATGCGGGGTTGGTCCTTCGCGAACGTGACCACCCGAGGCACACCGCGCTCGGACGATTCGACCCCAAGAGCGGCACGATCGTTCCTCTCCGAGTCGGCCGGGAGGGGGTCTGGCGCGTGCGTCCGCGAAACCTCGAGCAGTACTTCGCACTCGACATGCTGCTCTCGCCAGAGATTCACTTGGTCACGTTGGTCGGCAAGGCTGGCACCGGAAAGACCCTGCTCGCGATCGCGGCTGGCCTTCAATCGGTCGTGCAGGAGGCCGCCTACAGCCGAATGCTCGTCTCGCGCCCGATTTTTCCGATGGGGCGCGACGTAGGCTATCTACCGGGAACGGTGGAAGAGAAGCTCAACCCCTGGATGCAACCGATATTCGACAATCTCGAATACATTTTCAGTAGCGGCCGGGGCCGAATGTCCGAGTTCCGCAACTACGAAGAGCTAATCGCTTCAGGTGTCATTCAGGTCGAGCCGCTCACCTACATCCGTGGCCGGTCCCTCCCACATCAGTTCCTGGTCGTCGACGAAGCGCAGAACCTCACCCCGCATCAGGTCAAGACGGTGATCACCCGGTGTGGCGCCGATACCAAGATCGTGCTCACCGGCGACCCTTACCAAATCGACAATCCCTACGTGGACGCGGCGAGCAACGGCTTGATCGTCGTCGCACAGCGTTTTCAGAACGAGAACATTGGCGCCCACGTGACACTCTCGAAAGGTGAACGAAGTGAGCTCGCAGAGCGCGCAACGCAGCTCCTTTGATCGCCCGCGCGCTCGGCTTCATCAGGCCGAGCTCGACGTTGCGCTACGCCGTCTGCACGATACGGCGAGGCTGCTCGTCGGGTCGACGACGCATAGCGATCCGCGCGAGCGACAGCGGCTCACGCTGTCCGTGCAGAGGGGTGAGCACGCCAAACCGCGTTGGGAATGGCGCCCGGTCGCTGTCGACCAAAGCGTCTGGCGCACGCTTGTGCGCGCCAGAGAGCTCGCCGCGGACTCCGAAGCATCGGATCTTTATCTCGGGAGGCTCGAGGAGCTCGAGGTTGAGCTGTTGCTGCTCGAATCCCTGGGTCGCAGCAAGCAGGTTCGCCCGATGGCCGCGCGGCTTTTCGGCACCGGTGGTGAGCGGCTCTTCGCAGAGTCCGAACACACCGTCCTCGACGCTGCACATGAGATCCTGACCCATACGCCTGGCTGCGAGGAGGCCAAGACCATCCCTGCCGCCTCATCGGATGGCGTCAATCTGCACGACCTCATGCTGGACTACGCCAAGCATGTTGGCTTACACATCGCCGTCCGGGTCGACGCCGAGCTGATCGCGAACGCGGCTGTTGGCGAGCGCACCGTGTTCATCGCGGACCGCTTGTTCGGCGCCCACGAGGCCCAGCGTCTCGCGACGCACGAGGTATACGGTCATTTGGTCTCAGCGTTCAACGGGAGAGCCCAAGCGCTGGGGATCTTCGCGATCGGCACGGCCGGCTCCTACGGCGATCAGGAGGGCGTGGCGATTTTTCTCGAAGAGCTGGCAGGGTTGCTCGACCCAAGCCGTCAAAGGACATTGGCAGGCCGCCTTCTGGCGACTCATGCGATGCACGCGGGCGTGTCGTTCGGCGATGCTGCCCGGACGCTGGTGAGCGAACATGATTTTTCGGCAGCCCGGGCCGTGACGCTGTGCGAGCGGGCATTTCGTGCCGGCGGCGTGGCGCGCGACGCAGTGTATCTCACGAGCTGGTTGCGTGTGCGCCGTGCGGTCGACCGAGGCGAGACCAATCTCGGAGAGCTTCAGCTCGGCAAGGTCTCGCTGGGCGCGCTGCCCGAGCTTCGGCGACTCGCCCATGACGGTCGCGTCACTCAGCCGGTCTACTTGTCGAACTTGGCCAGGAGCTTCGGCAGGACGGGGCCGGGTACGAGGTCCGCGACGTTTCCGCCAAGCCTCGCGACCTCTTTGACGAGGTTGGACGCGACGTAGAAGTAGGCGTCGTTGGCCATGATGAACACGGTTTCGACTTCGGGGTCGAGGTGCCGGTTCATGTTGGCCATCTGAAGCTCGTACTCGAAGTCCGCGACGGCACGAAGCCCACGCAAGATGACGCGCGCGTTGCGCCGTTGAGCGTAACTCACCAACAGGCCGTCGAAGCGATCGACTTCGATGCGGCCCGGATCGGCGCCCATCTCCTCCGCCGACTCACGGATCATTTCCATTCGCTCGGCCACGCTGAACAGCGGCTCCTTCTTGTCGTTGTTCAGCACCGCGACGATGATCTTCTCGAACGCCACCAAGCCGCTGTGAAGGATGGAGGTGTGTCCCTTGGTGATCGGGTCGAAGGACCCGGGATAAACGGCGATGCCTCTCACTGTCTGCCTTTCTCGGGTGCGTGGACGCCGAGGCTAATACTGGTCTGACCATAGCGGTAGTCCGCTTCTGACGCGAGTCCATTTGGCCAGCTCCAATGGTGGGTTGCTGGGTGCTCGATGACGACCCAGGCCCCCGGCGTCAGCCGTCCGGCGCCGGCCAGAGCCGCGAGAAGTGGCGAGACCGAGCCGATCGCCGAGTAGGGCGCGTCCGCGAAGACCAAGCTGAAGCCATCCTCTTCCTCGGGGATCCCGTGGACGGCCGCTGCCGGATCACCCAGCAGGTCCACACGCGACGTGCGAATCTCGGCCTCGAGCCCGAGCTCCTTCGCACTTTGGGCGAGTTGCCGGATGACGCGGGCATCCTGGTCCACGACGACTGCTCGTGAAGCGCCGCGGGATAGGGCTTCGAAGCTAAGCGCTCCGCTGCCTGCGAACAGGTCCACCACGCGAGCGCCATCAAACGCCCCGCGCGTCTCGAGCGCAGAGGCAAGGGCTTCCCGCACCCGGTCCGACGTGGGCCGGGTGCCTTGCCCGCTTGGTGCGCCGAACCTGCGTCCAGAAAGCCGACCTCCAATTATGCGCATGGAAGTGAAGCTAGCAGCCAAAACTGCGTCGGAGGGGTGAATTGTACTACCCACTGCCAGATGCTACGCCTCGTGTGCCCTTACGGAAGCTTACCGATATGCGGAAGATTTGCCTGCGTTGCGGTTCGAAGTTTGCGAGCCGAGCGGAGTATTGCCCGCACGACGGTAGCCTCTTGGTCACGGACGACGAGATCGCCGACCCGTTGCTCGGGACCGTCTTGCTCGAGCAGTTTCGCATCGAAGAACAGATCGGGACCGGCGGGATGGGGACGGTGTATCGCGCTCACCAAACCACGGTCGGCCGCGACGTTGCCATCAAGGTTCTGAGACCCGAGCTGGCGCGCGACGAACAGGCGGTCTTTCGATTCGAGCGCGAGGCCCGAGTGGCGACCTCACTCGACCACCCCAACCTCGTCCGCGTCTTTCTCTCCGGGAGGCTCCCCGATGGACGGCTCTACATCGTGATGGAGCTGCTCGAAGGCCGCTCGCTTGCTGACGAGCTGGACGATCGCGGCCCGCCGTCTCTCGAGCGCGCGCTCATCATGACGATGAAGCTGTGCGCCGGGCTGGGCGCGGTGCATGCAGCCGGGATCGTGCACCGCGACATCAAGCCCGAGAATGTCTACCTCGTGCACCGTGGCAAAGACGCCGACTTCGTGAAGCTCGTGGATTTCGGCGTCGTACGCATCCTCGAGGCCGAGGGGATCGGGCCGACGACCACCCAAAGCGGCCGCGTCTTTGGAACGGCCACGTATATTTCGCCGGAGGCGGCTACCGGGGAGGAAACCGATCAACGAAGCGACATTTACTCGCTGGGTGTCCTAACCTATCAACTGCTCACCGGGAAGCTTCCGTTCGAAGGCAAGACGGCGGCTGCGGTGTTGATGCAGCACGTGCACCAGGAGCCGCCCCCTCTGCGGTCGAAGGGTCGCGGCGCAGAGGTCCCCGACGATGTCGCGCACGTCGTGATGCGCTCGCTCAGTAAAGACCCGGCTGCGCGCCAGCAAACGCTTGCGGAGTTCTTGGATGCGCTTGCACAAGCAGCCGGCGATGCGGGCCTCCTCGGCGATGCGCGCGCGCTCCTCTTCGGCACGGTGTGGGGCGATGATTTGGCGGCCCCGGGCTCGTACCTGGCCGACCTCCTCGGATCCAGTGCGCCGCCGAGTACCCCCTCTCCCTTGGGCGATACGCAACCGATTGCGGTTGGCCTCGCCCCCGACGACGAAGCGCTCCTCTCTTCCGCGCCCAAGCCGTTCGGGACTACGTCGCACGATCTCGCCACCGCGCCCGGCCCGACGCGACGGAATCACAAGTGGCTCTGGGCGTCCCTTGGTTTGCTTGCGCTCGTCTTGGTCGGAGTGGTGACCGGCACCCTGTGGTGGCAGCGCGCGCCGCGAGCGGTTGTCGAGGAGCCACGAGCCGAGCCGGCGAATGCGCCGATGACCGTTGTGGAACCGGATGCGGAAGTTGCGGATATTGGGACCGATGTGCCGGTCGTGGAGCCGGTGGTGCTCGAGGTGGAGCCGGCGGTGCTCGAGGCGGAGCCGGCGGTGGAGGCACGGGCACGGGCACGGGCGAAGGCACGGGCGAAGGCGCGGGCGAAGGCGCGGGCGAAGGCACGGGCCCGGGCAAGGGCAGTGGCAGCGTCAGAGACAGTGGCAGCGTCAGAGACAGTGCCAGAGACAGAGACAGTGGCAGCGCCAGAGACGGTGGCAGAACCACAGACTGTGGCTGGGGCCGAGGGCGGCACCGAGACGGCGCCGGAGCCTGACGATGGTATTGATTGGACTGTTCCCGACTTCCCGGCGGAAGGTCCGTCGCCGACGGGGATGCCCGATGCGCCGCCTCGCAATCCGGTCGTCATTGACGAACCACCTTCTCGGTAGGGTTAGCTCGGGTTGCGCCCTCGCGACCAGGGCGACGACCCGAGTTGTCGAGAGAGTGCCAGCGGATCGGTCACGGGCGCCTGGCACAAGAACTGGCGGCACACGTACGCAGTTCCCTTACCGTCGATTTGGGCGCGATTCTCTAGGAGCGTCACGGCGGCCTTCTCGCTTCCATCGCCGGCCGCCACGACTTGAAAGGGCCGATACCCGTCGCGGACTACCTCGAGCAAGGCTCCGAGCTGTTCTTGGCTGCCGACGAGTGCGACCTCGCGCGGCTCGCCGAGCATGAAGCTCGCTACGTTGAGCCATTGACCGAAGCCGGACGGATACTGACTCATGAACTTGCTCATTGTCGCGGTGCTTTTTTCGGCGATCTGCCAGTGCTCACCGTTGCCGGTCAGTAGGCTGAGCCTGGTCAAAACGCTGGCGGCCATCGAGTTGCCGCTTGGCACCGCGTTGTCTTGGAGATCTTTCGGTCGATGGATCAATTGCTCGTGGTCGTGGGAGGTGTCGTAGAAGCCGCCGTTCTTCTCGTCACGAAAGTGGGTGAGCATGAGCTCTGCAAGCTCGCGTGCCCATTCGATCCAGCGTGCCTCGAACGTGGCCTCGTAAAGCGCCAGTAGGCCATCGGCTAGGTAGGCGTAGTCCTCGAGATAGGCGTTGTACTTCGCGTCGGACCCGGACTTCCACGTTCGCAAAAGGCGCCCGGAATCGCGCCGCATCGCGCGGCGCAAGAAGTCCGCGTTGGATTTGGCTGCGTCGATGTAGTCGGGCCGGCGGAGGGCCTGCCCAGCCTCTGCGAAGGCCCCCAGCATCAAGCCGTTCCACGAGGTCAGGATCTTGTCATCGAGGCCCGGCCAGATGCGCTTTGACCGAAGCTCGTAGAGGGTCGCCCGGGCCCGGGCGATGCGCCCATCGAGAGCTTCCGCAAGGCGCAGGTTCAGAATGTTGTGACCCTCCCAATTCCCTTCGTCCGACACGCCGTAGATCCGCATGAACCTGTCGGCGTCTTCCCCGAGCGCCTCGCGAATTTCGTCCGCCGACCACACGTAGAACTTACCTTCGACGCCCTCGCTGTCCGCGTCTTGGCTGCTGTAGAAGCCGCCATCCGGGTCGCGCATCTCCCGAAGAACGTAGTCGAGCGTTTCCTCGGCGATGCGGCGGTAGAAGTCGTCACCCGTCATCTGCCACGCATGAAGATAAACACGAGCGAGTTGCGCGTTGTCGTAGAGCATCTTCTCGAAATGCGGAACTAGCCAGCGATCGTCGACCGAGTACCGCGCGAAGCCTCCGCCGATTTGATCGTACATTCCGCCCTCGGCCATCTTTCGAAGCGTGGCCTCGGCCATCTGCAGCGCGTTCTCGTCATCGCTGCGGACTGACTCCCGAAGTAAGAACTCGATCGTCATCGGCTGGGGAAACTTGGGAGCATCCCCGAAACCACCCCAGGTAGGGTCGAACTGCTGGCCCAAGCCTCGAAGCGCATTTCTGAAGATTTCCGGGTCGAGGGCCTGCTCGTCGAAACCGACCCTCGACAGGGCCCGGACCTGTTCGGCAACCTCGGCGGCACTGCCTACGACGTTCTCCCGGTCACGGTCCCAGGCTCGAGTCACACCGGTGAGGATCTGTCTGAAGCTCGGCATCCCATGGCGCGGCTCATTGGGGAAATAGGTCCCCGCGTAGAATGGCTTGCCGTCAGGCGTGAGAAAAACCGTCATCGGCCAGCCGCCACGGCCCACCATTGCGTTGACGGCCTGCATGTAGATGCTGTCGATGTCCGGACGCTCTTCGCGATCGACTTTCACATTGATGAAGTCCGCGTTCATCTGCGCCGCCGTCGCTTCGTCCTCGAACGATTCGTGGGCCATGACGTGGCACCAGTGACAAGCGGCATAGCCAATGCTCAGCAGGATCGGTTTGTCCTTCTCTTGCGCAAGCCGCATCGCCTCCTCCCCCCAAGGGTGCCAATCGACCGGGTTGTCGACGTGCTGAAGCAGATAGGGGCTGGTCTCGTTCTGGAGATGATTCGCCATGCGTTCCCGAGTTTCTGTGGCCAGCGGTGGTCAGGTCAACCAGGGTCGACGCCGGGGGAGTGCGCCCTAGGTTGCGAGTTGCAGGAGGCGTCATGGCAAAAGCGATTTGGCAAGGACAACTGATCGCGGAATCGAACGATTTCGAAGTGGTCGAGGGGAACGTCTACTTCCCACCTGGCAGCATCAAAGAGGAGTTTTTCGAGCCGAGCGGACACCAGAGCGTTTGTCCCTGGAAAGGCACCGCCAGCTACCAGCACGTCGTCGTCAACGGCGACCGCAACGAAAACGCCGCCTGGTTCTACCGAGAACCCAAAGAAGCCGCCGCCAACATCAAGGATCACATCGCCTTCTGGAAGGGCGTCACGGTCGAGCGCTAACCGCCCCCCTATTGCCTAACGCCAGGCGAAGAAGGGTTGGTCGTAGTGGGCCACTCGTGTGTTGCGGCCATGGATGGCGACTTCTCGGAACTGGAAGATGACGGCAGCGGTTGGGGCGAAGATGTCTTGGCCGAGGATTCGTACCGAGAGCACCGGGCGATCGCTTTCCTCGAGGTCGAACAGCTTTGGGATGCCGGGTGCATCGAGTCCTTCGATGGGCACCCGGTGCACCTCGGCGACTTCGTTTGGGTTTGGCGTGAGGACGGCATGGTTGCCCGCCCAGACCACGACGGGCGTGATTCGGAAGCCGGAGCGTGTGGGATAGTCGTCGAGAAGCCCGAGCACGCGATCGGCGGAGCACGACAGACCGACCTCTTCGTCGAGCTCGCGCAGCGCGGCGCCCGCCGCATCTTCACCATCGTCGATGCGGCCCCCGGGGAGGGCCCACTGCCCGCTATGGTTGCGAAGGCTCGACACCCGGCGGGTGATGACGAAACAGGCATCGCCCGTTGCGTCGGCGACGACCGTCACGGCAACAGCAGCGGGGCGAAGAGACGGGTCGGGTTGGGTCGACCGTTCGTGCCCGGCGAGGTTCGCGGTGATTTTCGCGCGTAGGCTTTCGTCCGCCCTGAGACTCACGGGGTCGGTATACTTCCGATTGGCGCGCTACGCATGGTGGGCCTAGTGGTCATTCCGTAGGTTGGGTCGTATCCTGCCTTCGATGCAGGTGATACCCGTACCGTGCTTGAGCGATAACTACGCCTACATCGTCATCGAGAACGGCCGTGCCGCTGTCGTCGACCCTTCGCAGGGCGACCCCGTGTTGAGAGCGATCGACCAGGCCAAGGTGAAGCTCACCGAGATTTGGTTGACCCATCACCATTGGGATCACATCGGCGGTATCGAGGCGCTGATGGAGGAGTGTCCCATCGAGCATGTGCGTGGGTCTCAGTACGACTCGGACCATGAGCGAATTCCACGGCAGACCGATGCGCTCTCAGATGGTGACACCTTCGAGTTCGGTGGCGGGACGGTCGACATCATGGAGATCCCGGGCCACACGCTCGGCGCGATCGCGTTTGTCACCAGCGGCAACCTCTTCAGCGGGGACACGCTCTTCATTGCTGGGTGCGGCCGCGTCTTCGAAGGGACGATGGAGATGATGTCGAAATCGCTCGACAAGCTTCGCGCTCTGCCCCCGAGCACCAAACTGTGGTGCGGCCACGAGTACACCGTCAACAACCTTCGGTTCGCGAAGACGATCGAGCCCGGCAACGCTGAAGTCGAGCGTGCGCTTCAAGAGGCGGTCGCCACGCGCGAAGCAGGCCAGTTCACGGTCCCCGGGCAGCTCGATCGGGAGCTCGCGACCAACCCGTTTCTTCGTTTCGATGACCCGGCGGTTGCATCCGGGAGAGACCCCGTGGCGTCGTTCACAGCCATTCGCACTGCGAAGGATAGCTTCTAATCATGACCGATCCACGAACACCGAAGGCCAGTTGGACTCGGGACGAGCACGGCATCCCGCAGATCGTAGCGGACGACATCAACGGCCTGCACTGGGGGATGGGTTACTGCCACGCCATGGATCGCGGCATGCAGATGTTGATCATGCGGATCCTCGGGCAAGGCCGGGCGGCCGAGCTGCTCGATGGCAGTGACGAGATGGTCGAAGTCGACCGGTTCTTTCGACGCATGAATTGGAACGCCGGGGTCGCGGCCGAGGCTGAGAATCTCACAACGGAAGCCCGCGCTGCGTGTCAGTCGTACTGCGACGGAGCGAACGCGCGTTTTGCCGAGTCCGTGCCTTGGGAGTTCAGGCTCGTCGGGGTCAAACCCGATGCCTGGACGATCGGGGACAGCTTGTTGCTCTCGCGCATGACGGGCTTCCTCACGCTAGCCCAGTCGCAAGGCGAGGTAGAACGGCTCTTCGTCGAGATGATTCAGGCTGGCATCGGCGATGCGCACCTCGAAGCGCTATTTCCGGGCTGCACGGCTGGGTTCGACCGCTCGATCCTGAGCGAGGTCGAGCTGGTGGAGCGGAACGTGCCCGAGGCGGTGAAGTGGCTAGTCGCCGCGCCACGGTTGATGGCATCGAACAACTGGTGCGTATCGGGTTCGCGGACGGCGTCTGGCGCGGCGATGCTCTCCAACGATCCGCATCTCGAAACGAATCGGTTGCCGAACGTTTGGGTGGAGCAGAGCTTCGCGTGGCCTGGCGGTTACGCGATTCTCATGACGATGCCGGGCCTGCCCGCGCCGCTGGTGGGGCGCAACGAGCATCTGTCCTGGGGCACGACCTACACCTTCATGGACGCGATCGACTCCTGGGTCGAACATCGTCGGGACGGGAAATTCCGTCGTGGAGACACCTGGGTCGACTTCGATCAACGCGTCGAGACCATCAAGCGCAAGAAGGGCGAGCCGATCGTCGAGACTTTCTGGGAAAACCACCACGGCGTGCTCGATGGAGACGCCACCGCCGAGGGGTACTCACTCGCAACGCGTTGGACCGGATCGAACGGTGGAGCGCAATCGATCAATAAGCTGCTCTCGATGTGGACTGCCCGCACCGTGCCCGAGGCCATGGGCGCCTTTTGCGAGGTCGAGTCCTCCTTCAACTGGATCTTTGCCGACAGCACCGGTGACATCGGCTACCAGATGTCCGGCTTGATGCCGAGGCGCTCCGACGACTGGTCGGGTTTCGCACCCCGGGCCGGATGGGAAGAGCGATTCGACTGGAAGGGCTTTGTCAATCCCGAAGACCTACCGCAGGTCCACAACCCGGCAGACGGCATCATCGTGACCGCCAACCAGGATCTCAACCACCTCGGTAGCGCGAACCCCATCAATGCGCCGATGGGCGATTACCGCGCGCGGCGTATCACCCAGCTCTTGAAGGAGCGCGACGACCACGACGTCGGCTCCTTCCGCGCGATCCAGATGGACACGTTCTCGATTCAGGCCGCCGAGTTTCTCGAAGTCCTCAGGCCACTCCTGCGAACGGGTCCCATCGCCGACGCCCTCCGTGATTGGGATTGCCAGTACGACCTGCAGTCCATCGGCGCGACGGCATTCGAGCTCTTCTACACGGAGCTGCTCGTAGAAATGTTTGGTCCTGCATGCGGGGTTCCCGTCATCGACCACCTGCGCGACGCGACAGGCACATTCATCGACTTCTACCAAAACTTCGATCGCGTCCTCGTCGCCGAGTCGTCCCCCTGGCTCGGTGAACGCACGCGAGACGAGGTCTGGGGCGCCGCCCTCGCGAGCGTCGCTGATCGCGTGCCCGAACCCTGGGGCAAACGAAATCACCTGACTCTCACCAATATGTTTTTCGGTGGGAAGCTCCCTCGCTTCCTCGGATTCGATCGGGGCCCGATCCCGATCCGCGGTGGCCGCGCGACCCCACATCAAGGGCAGATCTACCGCGCCGGGGAGCGGCTCACTTCGTTCACCCCGTCGCTCCGACTCGTCGCCGACATGAGCGCCCCCGTCCTTCATACTGCCCTCTGCGGAGGTCCATCCGACCGCCGGTTTTCGAGGTGGTACACGAGCGGGGTCGATGGCTGGCTTGCCGGCAGGCTCAAGGTCCGAAAGCCACCGAAGTAGCTCGGGTTGCCGGCTTAGCCGCGCATTTTTTCGATCGAACGCTTCATGATCGACAGCGTCCATCCTCGCGGAAGGAGCTTCGAGAGGAGGCCCGCGGACATGCGGTCGGCGAACGTGGGAACCAGCGTAGGCTGTTTGCCGAGCGCCCGGAGCGCTCCGAGCGCCACGGGCTCGGGGCCGGTCAGAGGAATGTAGAACGGCAAGTCCTTGTCGAGCGCTTGATCCTGAACCGGTTTGGTATCGGTCATGCCCGGACAGACGGCGAGAACATCGACGCCGGTGCCTTGGAGCTCCGACCACAATCCGGCCGCCAGGTTCAAGCCGTAGCCCTTCGTCGCGGCATAGTGGCAGAAGTAGGGAGAACCGGACATTGCAGATGCCGACGATACGATGATGATCCCGCCACGCCCCTGCCGGGCCATCTTCTTCCCGATGATGTACGTCAGCATGAGCGTGGCGCGGCAGTTCAAATCCAACGTTGCTAGATGCGTTTCCAGCGAGATTTCGAAGAACGGATCGAGGATCGAGATGCCGGCATTGTTGACGAGGAGACCGACCTCGTAGGCCTCGGCCCACCCCTGCGCCTTTGTCGCGAGGCCCGGGTCCGCGAGATCGTAGACGAGGGCTCGCGCGTCGATGCCGTGTTCTACGTGAAGTGCTTCGGCGAGTGCCTTCGTTTCGTCCGCTTCTCGATCGACGAGCAGGAGGTCGAACCCATCGGCGGCGAGATACGTGGCGAACGCGCGCCCAATGCCGCGCGCAGCGCCCGTGACGAGCGCGTAGCCTCCATAGCGGGCGTGCAGCCCCAGCTCCACCGAGTCTCCCAAGTCGTTCTCCGTCAGGCCGTCGTCAATCGACCCTTGGCACGAGTGCGGTCGTGAATCCAGAAGGCGAGCCAAACGGCGGCGAACCCCACGATGCCGCCGATGCCATAGAATGGGCCGAGCCACGTCGGCGCCCCGAACGTAAGATCATGAGCCGCAGCGGTCAGGGCTATCATGGTGCCTCGGGCAACTGCGACGGCGATGACCGACTCGCTGCGCACGCGCAGGTACACCAACACCCAAGAGGCGACGATGCACCAGGGAAGGGCGAGCGCCACGCTCCCCAAGCCCGGGGCGCCGTATAGGTTCCCGATCGCCACGGACGGCGCGAGCCACAGCCACCACAGCAGCCCAATCTTGGTCGACCGCGACCAGAAGCCGCCGGACACTTCGCGGAAGTAGTACCCACGGAACGCGATCTCTTCACACAGCGCCGGGATGAGATTGAAAGTCAGCCCTGCCGGCATCCCCATGACGATCAGCATCAGCGGGTGCGGGGGCGGGCTCTCGGCGAGGTACTCGTTGAACTGTGCGAGTTGATCGGGCGGCACGGTCGCGCGCTTGGTCTCGATCAATTGATCGACCGTCAGCACCGGCTCGAATCCGGCGTCCCAGGTGACGAGCATGCCTACGAACAGGACGGCGACTGGCAGCAGCCAGGCGATGCCCCACCATCGATTGATCGAAAACCGGAGGCCGAGTGGCTTCAGAATCGATTGTTTCAGCCATGGCCCCTGCGCGAGCAGGATCGCCACCAATACGGGCACCGTGTACCAAAACGCAATGGCTCGGCCCGCTCCCCCGGACCATTCGATGCCGTTGAGCCACATGCCGACGACCGGCGTCCAACTCCCGATCGCCATCAGGGCGAACGGCACCCAAATCAGCTGCGATTTGCTGATTTCCGGGCTCACCGAAAGCGTTTCCACGAGGCGAATTCGGCTTCCTGAAACGCCGCGTAGCGCTTCTGGAGCCGAATGAGCTCCCCGTAGACACGTGGCAGCTGCGACGCCAAGGCGAGCAACACGCGGCCGGTGGCCTCTGCGTCTCCCGCGGCGCGGTGCGCCTGCTCGAGCGGGATGCTCAGATGCTTCGCGACATCGCCGAGTCGTCGGCTTTTCAGATCTTTGAGGATTTCGCGGGCCCACACCAGGGGGTCCACCCAAACCACGTCCTCGCGCGCCGCGGGCGGCATGTCTCCTCGGGTCATCCCCTTCGGGGCGGCGCGCGCGATCTCGGCCAGCATGAACCCGCGGTCGAACGAGGCGTTGTACGCGACAGGGAGCGTGCCCTGCAGCAGCTCGAGCACGCTGGGCATGACTGTCGCAAAGTCTGGCGCGCCGACGAGCTCTTCGTCCGTGATACCGTGCACGGCCCGAGATTCCTCGGGCACCGGAATGCCGGGGTTGACCAGCAGGCTCTCCCGGCTGGTTACCTGACCCTTGTCGAACCGCACGAGCCCGATTTCGATCACGCGGTCAGTTTCGGAGTCCCGGCCCGTCGTTTCGAAGTCGATGACCGTGAACGGGATGTCCTCCCACGAGGAACCCGGCTCAAACTCGTGGCACAGCCCTTCGACGTTTCGAATCGCGTCTGCGATGAGGTCCGCAATGCCTGGATAGTGGCGCCCCGTTGGAAAGCACCCACACACATCGGTTCGTCCCCGCACGCACGGAAGATGCACTGCATGGCCGCCCCGGCGCAAGTCGTATAAAGGATAAACCGTGGCTTCGACGTATCGGACGCGCTTCGCCCCTTCGCCGACCGGCAAGATGCACCCCGGGCATGCGCGCACCGCCCTGGTGACCTGGCTGCAGGCTCGTAAACACGCCGGACAGATCGTGATGCGCATCGAGGACATCGATCGCCCGCGAGTGGTCTCTGGCTCCGCCGATGCGATCTGCCGCGACCACGAATGGCTCGGGCTCGATTGGGATGAGGGCCCGGTGTTCCAGTCGTCCCATGACGAGGCCTACGAGCGAGCGCTACGTCGGCTCGAAGCCGCTGGCATGGTGTACCCGTGCACTTGCTCTCGAAAGGATATCGCCGCGATCGCAAGCGCGCCCCATGGGGACGATGGCTTGCGTTACCCTGGAACCTGTCGGAGCGGCGTGACTCAACCGGGCAAGCCCCCGGCCTTGCGCTTCGTCTTCGAAGAGCCGACTCCGGGTTTCGAAGATGCGCTATGTGGCACCTATCCCGAAGGTTGGACGGGGGGCGATTTCGTGCTTCGTCGCGCGGATGGCATCTGGGCGTATCAGCTTGCGGTCGTCGTCGATGATGCCGAAGCGGGCATCACTGAAGTGATCCGTGGCGAGGATCTGCTTTCGTCGACCCCGCGCCAGATCGCGCTCTACCGAGCGCTTGGCTACCCGGTCCCGCGCTTCGCGCACGTTGGCTTGGTTGTCGATGGAGACGGCGCCCGACTTGCGTCACGGCATCGGGCGACCTCGATCGCGTCACTTCGAGAGTCCGGTCGCTCTCCCGAGGACGTCATTGGTGAGCTGGCCTGCTCACTCGGATTGACGGCGACAACTGCCCCGATTCGCGCCGAAGAGCTGCTTCCGAGCTTCGAGCTTGTCCACATCTCCCGGTCATCCTTCGCATGGAATCCCAAGGGTTGACATTAATTGAAAATTCGACCCTGATTTGGGGTGAGTATGAGTTGAGGAAAAAGCTGTGACATCGAGCGAAAGGCTGATGGAGACCCTCGAGCGACTGGCGGAGCTCGACCCCGTCAGGACCTACCCTCAACGCGGTGCCACTTTGATCGCCGGCTTGGTCGGAGCCCATTCGTTTCGGCTCGATCGCCCCGATGCCGATCCGGTGAGTAGCGAGTCTGCTTTGACCACGACCGATCCGACGATCTCTTTGCCCCTTCGCCAAGGACGCACCCTTCTCGGCACTCTCCATCTAGAAATCGTCGGGGACGCCCCTACGGGCACTCAGCTAGAGCTCTTGAAATGGGCGTCGCGGCTCTACGGAAGAGGCCTGGACTACGCGGAGCGGCTCGGGGACGAAGGCGGCCGGAGGCCCGGCGAGGCCGTCGAGGAGACTCTGCGTCGCGCTCCGCTCACCCCACGCGAGCGAGATGTCGTTTCGCTCCTCGTCGCGGGTTCCAGTACGCGCGAGATCGCCGCGGACACCGGGCTCACGGTATCCACCGTCAACACCTATCTCAAACGCATTTTTTCCAAGCTCGGCGTGCACTCGAGAGTCGAGCTGATTGCCCGCATGGCCGGGACAGCTACCATCCCTCCGCGCGCCAACTATGAGGCGCCGCTCCCGGATTGATGGACAGAGACGACGAGCTCACACATTTGGATCGCGACGGTCAGGCGCGCATGGTCGACGTGGGTGAGAAGGCCAAGACTTCACGCGAAGCGCGCGCGCGCGCGACGCTCCGGATGAAGCCCGAGACGCGTCGCGTGTTGCTGTCGGGCGAAGTCCCCAAGGGCGACGCGTTGGCGACGGCGCGGATCGCGGGCATCCAGGCTGCGAAGCGAACCTCCGAGCTGATCCCGCTTTGCCATCCCCTCGCAATCACCGGTTGCGACGTGGCGTTCGAGCCGGCCGACGATGACGAGCGATTCGTGATCGAGGCGTCCGTCCGTTGCGCCGATCGCACCGGGGTGGAGATGGAAGCGCTTACCGCGGCAACGGTGGCGGCGCTTACCCTCTACGACATGCTCAAAGCGATCGATCGCGGCATGGCGATCGAGGAGATCGTGCTGCTCGAGAAGAAAGGCGGGCGGAGCGGCCACTATCGTCGTCGAGCCTAGTCTCGACGGACCACTTGCCGAAGGGCCCGCCAGTCATCGGCGCCGAGCTCCCGCGTGACGATCAAGACGGCAAGCGAGCTCGTGAAGCCGGCGGCCAACGCGACGAGCGCCATGAGCGCTGACTCGTGAGGAGTCGCGCTGGCGGCGGCGTACCCCACGCCCGCCGCCAGTGTTGCTCGGACCCAGGTTGCGACAGGAATGAAGACTCCGAATAACCGGTGAAGCGCCCAGGAGGACAGGATCAGGGCGATGACCATTCCGATGGTCGTGCCCGTGGCCGCCGCTTCGAGCGTTTGTTCGCCTAGGCCTGCGCGCATCACTAGAACCCGGTTGGCGACGACGACGGCTAGCAGCGCCAAGCCTGCGATCATCGCGGCGAGGGAAGGTTGGCCCGCTCCGCTGATCGCCGTTGCCGCGACGGCAAAGAGGGCGAAAGCCGCCACGCCGAACACTAGAATCGAAAGCGCGGGCGCTCCTGCAAGGTACTCGGCCGGGTACGCCAGCTGCATCACGCCGTGAGCAGCTCCCGAAGTGGGCGCCGCCACCAGCAAGAGCAAAAGCAGCGAGAAGCGCATGGCGTGCTGAATGGTGGTTCTGGTAGCTTCTCGATTCCCGATGCTGGTCGCCCTGCTGATCATCGGGAACACGATGAAGGTCAACGAGATGATCAACTGATAGGGCACGAATGCAAAGGTCTGCGCAGCGCGGTAGTACCCGACGTACTGATTCGCGACGTCGACCGCAGCCTGGCTGACCTCGGTGCCCGCGAATGCCATTTCCGTGGCGGTCCGTTTCAGCACCTGCAGGTCGATCATCAAGATGCCATTGAGGCAGACCTGGTAAGCCCAGATCGGCGCCATGAAGCCCAGCCAGCGGCGTATTGGGATCCCCTCGCCACGCTGTCCAAACCCGATCCAAATCAGACTGATCGACAAGATCGTGGCTGAAGCCGTTGCGAATCCGGCGACGGCGCCGATCGCCCCGAGGCCGAGCGCCGCCCCAGCCAGGATGCCGACGGTACGCAGCGTCGAGAACGTGAGGTCCAGACGAGCCTGCTTGGAGAACCAATGCCTTCCGTTGAGGCTCCCAACCACGGCAGCGTAGAGCGCGTACGCAAAGACGACGACCGACGCGACGCGGAGCAATCGCGTGAGCTGGTCGTCCAGGAGCAGGCGCGCGATCACGGGCGCCAAGACGAAAAGCCCCAGTGCGAGGGCGCCGCCGAGTAGGGTTTGAACCCGAAGGCCCTGCCTCAGGGTGACCTCGGCCCGAGATTCGTCCTCGCTGACGAACTTCGAGACCGATTGAATCGTCGCGACGATCAACACGTTGGTGAGAATCGCCACGCCGCTCATCGTCGCCGCGTAGAGCCCGAACTCCTTGGCTTCCCCGAAGATTCTCGGGAGCAGGATTTGCACCGCATAGCTAGTGACGATGAAGTAGCCCTTGGCGCCGGTGATCGACACCAGGCCGCGCCCAGCTCGCCGCGCGTCTTCCGAGGAATTCACCGCCGCCGGTTGTGCCGCCCCAGGTCCCGATGGTCAAGGGTTGACTTGGATCGACCCATGACGCCAACTACGCCCGAGTGAAGCTGATGTTCTTCAAGTCGAGGCGAGGGGCTTACGGCCGCTTGATCTCGGCAGCCGGCATCTTGGCCGCCGTGGTGCTCATGGGAGCTACCGGGTACTTCGCCGTCGGCGAGGGCAGGTGGTCGTGGTTCGACTGCTTCTACATGACCATCATCACGCTCTCGACGGTGGGCTTTGCCGAAACGCTCGAGGGCATGAACGAGCTGCCTGAGGCTCGCGTGGTCACGATCGCCCTGATCATCCTTGGCAGCGGCACATTGCTTTATTTCATTTCTAGTCTCACCGCTTTGATTGTAGAAGGTGATTTGCAGGGGATTCTGAGGCGTCGAAGTATGCAACGCGCAATCAGCAAGCTAAACGAGCACGTCATTGTCTGCGGCATTGGCACCACGGGGCGACATATCGCGATCGAGCTCAGCGCCGTAGGGGTTCCGTTCGTGGTCATCGACACCGATCGAGATAGGCTCGACGAGCTCAGTGAAGAGTTCGATGATGCCCTTCTGTACGTCATCGGCGATGCGACCGATGACCACATCCTAGAGCTGGCGGGCGTCGATCGCGCGCGCGGCGTGATCTCGGCGCTCAACGACGACAAAGCCAATCTCTTCGTTACGATCAGCGCGCGCGCGCTCAACCCGACCGCCCGTATCGTGGCCAAGTCGATCGAGCCATCCACCGAAGCCAAGCTCCGCCGGGCGGGCGCCGATTCGGTCGTCGCGCCCAACTACATCGGCGGGGTTCGGCTCTTCAGCGAGATGGTCAGCCCCAAGGCCGCCGCTTTCCTCGACCGGATCGTTCAGTTCGGGAGCGGCAGCAGCGTGGGCCTCGAGGCGATCGACATCCCGCCCGAGAGCCCCATCGTGGGCCAACGTCTCGCCGAGACCGACATCCGTGAGGCCGGAGCCCTCGTCGTCGCGGTCCACCGGGCCGACGGGGACTACGTCTACAATCCGGGCAGCGAGCATTTGCTCGAAGCAGGGGATTCGCTGATCGTCCTGGCGGACTCCGAAGACATCGCCGCCCTCCGGCAAGCCTTGGCCGACTGAAGGCCTCGACGGCCATCTAGTGGGAGTTTGACGGGCTCTGACGGCCGTCTGGTGCGAGGTAGAGGGCCTTGACGGCTTCGGGGGCGTGGTTAGGTTGCCTCAACTCCGACGGTAGCTCGGAGGCAAAAGGAGACGGGAAAACATGGGAAAGATTATCGGCATCGACCTCGGGACGACCAACTCTGTCGTCGCGGTGATGGAGGGCAAGGACCCGAAGGTCATCGTCAACGAGGAGGGTGACCGCCTTACACCGTCGGTGGTGGCATGGGACGACCAGGGCGAGGTCCTCGTCGGGCAGATCGCAAAGCGACAGTCCATCACCAACCCTGAAGGCACGGTTTCTTCCACCAAGCGTTTCATGGGCCATCGTTTCGACGAGCTCGGCGACGACGCCACGCGCATGCCCTACCACGTGATCGAGCGTAAAAACGGCGATGCCGGTTTCGAGGTTCGTGGCAAGAAGCTCTCGCCACCGGAGGTGTCCGCGCAGGTGCTCCGCAAGCTGAAGAAAGCGGCGGAGAACTACCTGGGTGAACCCGTCACCGACGCGGTCATCACGGTGCCCGCGTACTTCAACGACTCTCAGCGCCAGGCCACCAAGGACGCAGGCAAGATTGCCGGGCTCGACGTGAAGCGAATCGTCAATGAGCCGACCGCAGCAGCCCTGGCGTATGGCCTCGACAAGACCGAGGACCATCTGATTGCCGTGTACGACTTCGGCGGTGGTACGTTCGACATTTCGATTCTCGAGGTGGGCGACAAGGTCGTCGACGTCGTGAGCACCAATGGTGACACACACCTAGGCGGCGACGATATCGACCATCGCATCATCGAGCACCTCGTGAACGAGTTCAAAAAGGACACCGGGATCGACGTCGGCGAGGACAAGATGGTCCTGCAGCGTCTCAAGGATGCCGCCGAGAAGGCCAAGATCGAGCTCAGCACGAAGCTCGAGACCACGATCAATCTGCCGTTCCTCACGGCTGATGCGGCGGGTCCAAAGCATCTCAATATCCGGCTGACCCGCGCCAAGCTCGAGTCGATGATCGACGACCTGGTGCAGCGCACCCTCGAACCCCTCAAAAAGGCCCTTTCCGACGCTGGCAAGACCGCGGCCGACATCTCAGAGGTCGTATTGGTCGGTGGCTCGACGCGCATGCCTATCGTGCAGGAGGCCGTCAGCAAGTTCTTCGGCAAGGAGCCCCACAAGGGCGTCAATCCGGACGAGGTCGTCGCGCTAGGCGCGGCGGTTCAGGCGGGCGTGCTCTCGGGCGACGTGCAGGACATGGTCTTGCTGGACGTGACGCCGCTCAGCTTGGGCGTCGAGACACTCGGTGGCGTCATGACCGCACTCATTTCGCGGAACACCACCATTCCCTCACGCAAGGAAGAGGTATTCTCTACGGCGGAGGACAGCCAGACGAAGGTCGAGATTCACGTCCTTCAAGGCGAGCGCGCCGAGGCGAGCAACAATCGCACGTTGGGGCGTTTCCACCTCGAAGGCATCATGCCCGCACCGCGCGGTATCCCCAAGATCAAGGTGATCTTCGACATCGACGCCAACGGCATTCTGTCTGTGACGGCCAAGGACGAGGCGACCGGCAAGGATCAGAAGGTCACGATTACCGCCAACAGCGGTCTGTCGGACGAAGAGATCGACGGCATGGTGCAGGATGCGGCGTCCCACGAGGAAGAGGATCGCAAGCGCCGCGAGCAGGTCGAAGCCCGCAACAAGGCGGACCAGCTGGCCTACGGAGTCGAGAAGGCGCTCGCAGAGGTCAAGGACAAGCTTCCGGCCGACAAGGTTGCCGACGTCGAAGGCAAGGTGAAGTCGCTCCGCGATGCCATCGAGGCCAACGACAGCACCGCCATGGCCACCCACAGTGAGGCCCTCGAGGCGGCGATGAAGGAAATCGCCGAGGCGGCTTACGGTGCCGCCGCTGCCGAAACCAACGGTGCCCCCGCAGGAGCGGCCGCAGAAGCCGGCGCGGAGGAGCCCGGTAAGGGTGACGATGACGTCATCGATGCCGAGTTCGAAGAAGGCGAATAACCCCGGGTCGATCAGACCTGAACGACCCCGCCCGGCCTAGTGCCGCGCGGGGTTTTTCATTGTGCTTGCCCCAACCCGCCCAACCTCTATGTAGTGGGATGGCGGCCCCGAATGGGCCGCTCGAACTCCTATGCCGGCACTCGATATTCCTTTCTTCGGCACTCTGGTGCTGTGCCTGATCCTCATCAGCGCCTCCTACACGATGGCGGTGGCGATGGGCGCGGGCCGGGGACGGCCACATCTGCTCCCCTCCGCTCGTTGGGGCACGTACGCGACCTGTGCGCTGGTGCTCGTTGCGGTCTGCGTGTTGGCCTACGCGTTCCAGGTTCACGACTTCCGAATTCGCTACGTCGCTCGCTACAGCGACCGCTCGATGCCCTGGTGGTACCTGATCGCATCGCTGTGGGGCGGTCAAGATGGCTCGCTTCTGTGGTGGGCGTTCCTACTTTCGGGCTACACGTTCTTCGTGACCCGCTGGCTTCGCGGTCGCTACACGGAGCTGCAGCCGTGGATCATCGCCACGCTCATGAGCATTCTGATCTTCTTCGCAATCTTGATGCTCTTCGCGGCCAACCCGTTTGCGACGTACATCCGAACGACCCCTGGAGACGGAGAAGGCCTCAATCCGCTGCTTCAGAACTACTGGATGGCCATCCATCCGCCCACGCTCTACCTCGGGTTCGTGGGCTGGTCGGTTCCGTTCGCGATCTTGATCGCGGCGCTCATCACCGGGCGCCTCGGGAACGAATGGGTTCGCGCTGCGCGTCTGTGGTCGATGATCGCCTGGGCCTTCCTGTCTCTTGGCCTGCTGCTCGGCCTCCTTTGGTCGTACGAAGAGCTCGGCTGGGGCGGCTACTGGGCTTGGGACCCGGTTGAGAACGCGTCGTTCCTGCCCTGGTTGGTCGGCACCGCCTATCTGCACTCCGTCCTGATTCAGGAGCGGCGGCACATGATGAGGGTGTGGAACGTCTTTCTCCTGGCGCTGACCTTCTTTCTGACGATTTTCGGTACGTTCCTGACGCGATCAGGGCTGATCGCGAGCGTGCATTCCTTCGCCAAGTCCGACATCGGGCAGTACTTCGTCTGGTACATGGCATTTCTGTTGATCGGGATTGCAGCGTTGATGATTTGGCGCCTCCCGAAACTGAAGTCTGACCACGAAATCGAGTCACTGCTCAGCCGCGAGTTTGCCTTCTTGCTGAACAACTGGGTGCTGCTCGGGATGATGGTGTTCGTACTGACCGCGACCACCTTCCCGCTGCTTAGTCAGTGGCTTCGAGGCGAAGAGGCCACCGTGGGCCCCGCCTTCTACAACAAGTGGATGGTGCCCCTCGGCCTCTTGCTCTTGTTCCTGGCAGGGCTCGGGCCGTTGATCGCCTGGCGAAAGGCGACCGGGTCCAAGCTCGCTCGCGCGCTGGTTTTCCCGATCGGCGTCGGTGTGGCGGTTGGCGCGCTCCAGTTCCTCTTTGGCGCGAGTGTCGGGTATCCCCCCATCGTCGAGCCCACCGAGATCTACGACACCACGACAGGCACCGTCCTCGCGTGGATGTCGGCCGTGGCTCCCGTCGTCTCGTTCTCGATCTGTGGGTTCGTGCTCACGAGCATCGGCCAGGAATTCTGGCGCGGCGTACGCGTTCGCATGAGGAAGGGAGAGAGCGCGGCCACCGCGCTAGTTCGCCTCGTGTCCAGGGGCCGACGCCGCTACGGCGGGTACATCGTTCACATCGGCGCCGTCTTCATGTACATCGGCTTCACGGGTGCAGCGTACGATGTCGAACAGGAAAGCGCGCTTCGCCCCGGCGAGACGATGTCGATCGGCAGGCACACGGTGCGCTACGACCAACCCCGCATGGAGACCGATCCCAACAAGCGGATGATCTTCACGGACATGACGATCATGGACGACGACGGGAATGAGCATGGCCAGGTCGCGCCCGCCAAATTCATCTATCGAACGCATCCGCAGATGCCTACGACCGAGGTGGCGATTCGCAGCCGTCCTGCCGAAGACATCTACGTGATCATGAGCACGGTCGATCCGTCCACCCGTCGTGGCACGTTTCGGATCATCATTCGTCCGCTCGTAGCGTGGATTTGGTTTGGTGGAATCGTTCTCCTTCTAGGCGCGATGCTCGGCATGTGGCCGACTGGGCGCGAGCTCCTTCGCGAAGAGGTGGCGCGTCCGCGACGCTTCCGTTTCTCTCCGGCCGTTGCCATCGTTGCGGTGGCGATCGTAGTCGCGACGATGATGGCCTGGGTCGGCGTAGCCTCCGCGCAAACCGATAGCAGTAGCTCGCTTCATGCAGGCTCAGTCGTCATCAACGACCCGGTCGAGCGGCAATTGTTCGGCCGCTTGCTGTGCCAGTGCGGCGATTGCGCGCGCCTGCCGCTCGACACCTGCGCGTGCGGCTGGGCCGATGACAAACGCGTGGAGATTCGTGAGCTCCTCGCGGCGGGTGAAGAGCCAACCAAGATTCAAGAGTCGTTCCGGGCTCAGTACGGCGCCAAGGCACTGGCAATTCCGTCCGACGAAGGGCTCGACCGCGCACTTTGGGCGGTGCCGGTGGGGGCCATGGTCCTTGCGGTGGGCTTCATCATCATCATGGGGCGTCGATGGCAGCGACGCGGGGCAGCCACATCGGTGACCGCGATCGCGGCGGCCGGCGAGGACCTCGCATACGACTCCCGTCTCGACGAAGAGATCGACCGTTTGGAGGAGAGTTGATGCGCGAGCTCCTCCCATGGCTGTTCGTCGCCGTGGCTTCGGGCGCGATGGTCGCCGGCCTGGTCAGCTTGTGGCTCAGTCTGAGCCTGGCTTTTTCGAGCGAGGTCTTGGGAGATGCCCGTGCGCAACTCACCACCGACGCCCGCCGTGCGTTGCTGACCAAGAAGGAAGGGCTGCTCCAGGAGATTCGTGACGTCTCGTTTGAGCACGATGCAGGCAAGCTCTCCGACCGGGACTTCGAGGAGCTGAACGCAAAGCTCCGCGCCCACGCCCGCCATGTTCTTCACGCGCTCGACCAGGGTACCGAAGCCTTCCGGGATGAAGCCGAGGCCCTGATCGCCGAACGGCTCACGGACGAAAATTAGTGCGCTTCACAAGTCTCATTGCCCTTCTCGTCTGGGCACCTTCGATCGCGTCGGCACAGCAGGACCAGGCCGTCGTGAACCGTGTCCTCGGCAACGTGGCCGAGCTCGTGACTTCGACCGTCGACGCGGAGCTTGCTCCGGGGACGATTGCCGTCGAGGTCGTCGATGCAACAGGCAACAGCGTCTCGAAGCAAGCCATCCGTCTCGGACTGATGGAACAATCCGGCGGTCGCGAAAGCAAAGCATGCGTCACCGACGAAACCGGCACGTGTTCCTTTGCCGACCTGCAGACCGACGCCAAGCATTCCTACCGGGTAAACGTTCCGTATGAGGGCGCGCGCTACAGCTCGACGCCGTTTCGACTCGATGCTGCGAAGGGTCAGCGGGTTCGTGTGGTCCGCCTTCCGACGACGGCGGACACCCGGCGCGTCTTCCAGGTCCTCGGTCGCACGATTATCGAGTTTCGGGACGACCGGGCGCACATCACTCAGGAGGCGCGACTCACGAACCTCGGCGAAACGACGTACGTGTTCCCCGAAGGAGGCATGTCGATTCGACTGCCCGAGGGCTTCAAGGCGTTTGATTCGAGGGCGCTCATGACCGATCAGCGCCTGGCGGCGACGGATGAGGGCATCGAGATCAGTGGTTCCATTCCGCCCGGGCGGGCCGACCTGATGTGGACCTACGACATCCCGCTCGGCGGAACGTCGCTCTCGATCCAGCAGCCTGTTCCGTTTGCTACGATGGAGTACCAGGTCGTGAGCGACTACGTCGATGGCATGAGCCTCGAGGTCGACGGCTTTCAGGTGGCGCGGGTACACGAGGGAGCCGATCGGCGCTATTTGGTTGCGGGCCTGACGCGGCGTCCCGGCGACGCACCCGTCGATCTCTTACGGATTCACATTCGTGGCATCCCTGGCGGTGGCCCGCTGCCCTATGTCGCGGCCGCGATCGCGCTGATCTTCATGTTTTTGGGAGTCTGGCTGCTTTTTCGCCCCTTGGATCAGACCGCGGTTCTGGCGAAGCTTCGCGACGATCGTCGTCGGGAATTATTGGACGAGATCGCCGCGTTGGAAGGCCAACGCAAGTCCGAGGCGGTCGGGCCTAGTTATTATGAGCACCGTCGGCGGGAACTGACCGATGAGCTAGCAATCGTGCTTCGCATGCAAAGCGAGGCCACGGGCCATTGACTCGGGTCATTGATCTGGGGCGCAAGGCCGCGTATGTTCGCCGCCGACCGCGGCTTAGGAGAAGAGGGGACCATGGCAGAAGGCCTAAATCGAGTGACGCTCATCGGGAATTTGGGCGCTGACCCGGAGCTCAAGTATACGCAGAACGGCCAAGCGGTATTGCGCCTGCGCCTGGCCACGACGGAGTCCTACATGAACCGTGCGGGCGAGCGCCAACAACGCACGGACTGGCACACTTGCACCGTGTGGGGCAAGCGTGGTGAAGCCCTCAACAACATCCTTTCCAAGGGTCGAAGCATCTGTGTCGAGGGCCGCATTCAGTACCGCCAGTGGGAAGACAAAGACGGCAACAAGCGCAATGCGACCGATATCGTCGCCACGAACATCGTCCTACTCGGCAGCGGCCGAGGTCGTGACTCGGCGCCCCCTGCTGACTTCGGCGGCGGCGATGGCGGCGGCGGTGGTGGCGGAGGTGGCGGCGGTGGCGGCGGCGGCGGCAGTGCCCCCCCCACCGACGACTTCGGCGACGACGACATTCCCTTTTGAAGTCACTGGCGCGCTAGGGCTCTTGGACCGGCGACGGTACGGGCGCTTTGGCTAGCTCGGCGTGCTCGGCAGCAAGTGCAGCTTCCAACGCTGCCTTCTCGGCCCGCTTTTGCTCTCTCACTTCACGGGCCACGCGAGTCTTTTCCGAGATGTACGCGGCGGATGCAGCGACGACGATCGCGATCTCTAAGGCAAGAGCCATCCCCGTGTATGCATCCGGTTTGGCGCCCTGGACCATGGCAAGGATTCGACCGCCGGCAAATCCGGATCCGCACACGATGAACGCCAGCGCGGCGGCCAACCTCAAGCGCTGGAAGGCGGCACCGAAAAGAGCAAACGCGCCGAGCGCGGACCAAAGCCCTACGTTGACTGCGATCGCCTCGATGTAGAGCCCGCCGCGTTCTGCGCCGGAGAGCCCCATCCACTTCGGCATGATGAACGAGCCAGCGAAGAGGCTCAGCAGGGCCCAGCCAATGGCGCCGACGCCGAGAAGGAACAGAACGTTGCGGGACATGACGGCAAGATACCGCTGTTCGCTTTTCAAAGAAAGTTAGTCCAATCTTCGTGCGTGCCGAAGGTCCGCGCCGATGTGCTGTTGACGCAAAGAGCCCTCGCCCCGTCGCGGGCGCGAGCGCAGGCCTTGATCCTCGGTGGGAAGGTATTTACCGGAGATCGGCGCGTGGAAAAGGGCGGCGAGACGCTTGACGAGGAAGCGCCGCTCGAGGTTCGTGAACCCGATCACCCCTATGTTTCTCGAGGCGGGGTCAAGCTTGCGGGTGCGCTCGACGCGTTTGGGTACGACCCCACTGGCAAGACGGTAGCCGACTTCGGCGCATCGACAGGCGGCTTCACCGACTGTCTGCTTCAACGTGGGGCCACCAAGTCATTTGCGATCGACGTGGGCTACGGGCAGCTACACAACCAGCTTGTGCAAGACCCGCGCGTGGTCGTCATGGAGCGCACGAACGCACGGCATCTGAAGCGCGGTGCACTGCCCGAGGAGGTCGACTTGGTCGTCATCGATGCATCGTTCATCGGTCTCGAAAAGCTTCTTCCCGCCGCCCGCGCACTTCTGAAGGCCGAAGGCGACATCCTGGCGCTCGTCAAACCCCAATTTCAAGTTGGGCAAGGCAAGGTCGGAAAGGGCGGCGTGGTCCGCGATCCAACTCTGCGGCGCAAGGCCACTGCCACGGTTGCGGCGGACGCCGAGAAACTGGGTTTCGCGCTCGTCGCTCAGGCGGACTGCGTGATCACCGGCCCGAAGGGAAATCAGGAGACGTTCATTTGGCTGCGTCGATCGCCGCCGGCACGCGCTCCATGAGCCCCGGCTCGACGACCATCCACCCCTGGTGGACCTTGCTCTTGCGGACCTTGACCCACCAGAGCTGCTCGCATGCAGCAGGGTCCTCCGCGCTCAATCCTTCGAATGCGTCGTCAAGCGTACACGGGGTCCAGCCCGGTCCCCCGTGCGTGTCCACCATGCACATGCCCCGCGAGTTGTAGAACAGGAAGCTCCCCACCTCGCCCCGCGCGACGGCAAGGTACGTTCGCTCGACCTCGACGCCCTGGTCCCAGACCTTGCGCTTCACATACAAATCACGTTTCGCCACGAGGCGTCGCGGCTTCTTGATGAGGACCTCGCTGTCTTGTACGCCGATCAGCGCGCCCTTCTTCCATGTGACGGTGGCCGTGATGAAGGAGGCGTGTGTCGGCTTCAGCTTGAGCTGCATCTTCCGGTATGTGTCGCCCCAGCGGAGATTGCGAAAGTCTGCCGGGTAGGGCCAGCTATGTTTGGAGACCGCGTTGACCTTGTCGTCGTGGTCGCAGCCTCTGAGGCCTACGGCCGCTTGGGCGTTCGAGGTCCCGGGCGAGCTACCGCCCTTGTTACAACCACCCGTGGCCGCGAGCGCCGCGACGAGGATGGCCGTGTATGTCGAGAAGGCACGCATGGTGAGAACCTGGTTCCCGGGGGTGGATTCGAACCACCATTCACAGGTCCAAAGCCTGTTGTCCTGCCCTTAGACGACCCGGGAGCGATTCTCCTCATAACACGCATGCGCTCCCCCTCAAGGATCGACCGCTCGGGGTTGCGCCGGCGGCGCCAATAGTGCGATACCGAGCGCAGGTGACCGGCTAGGGTAGGGAGCGTGTCAGTGAGCGACGATCGGAAATACCCAGAGTGGTTTTTGTGGTTCACGGAGCACGGTGTTCGCGTTCTCATTTTGCTGGCCCTCGCGTTCGTGGCCTTCGTGTACGCCCGCAGCCGATCGAACACCGAGGAACGCTTGCTCGCGATTGAGGACACGGTGCAGTACGAGGCGCCGCGCTCTTACACGCCGCCCAACCTGGATGCCTATGCGGCCGCGGACGTTTCCGTGCGATCGCTCCCGGTTCACCAGGCCGTCTACGTCCCTGTCTATTCCCACATCTATTACGACGGCGGGCGCCCGTATCTCCTCGAGGCGATGCTGAGCGTCCGCAACGTGGATCCCAAGCGGTCCGTGTACGTGAGTGCGGTGGAGTACTACGATACCAATGGCAAGCTATCGAAGAGGTTCATCGATCGATTGATCAAGCTCGATGCTCTACAAACGATCGAGTTTCTGGTCGAGAGGCACGACGTCACCGGAGGCTCCGGTGCGAACTTCATTGTGGAGTGGCATGCCGGGACCAAGGACACGCACGCGCCTCTGATCGAGGCTGTCATGGTGGGTCGCTCCGGAACCAATGCCATCTCGTTCGTCCGCAAGAGCGAGCCCTTGCCGCAGTGGATGGCGGACTAGTTGCTGTGCGTCATTTCGCGACGCGAACAGGCGGCGGCAGGTAGAGTGGGTCCAACGCTTCGGGCTTGGGCAGATACATTCGAAACTGCAAAGAGAACGGACGATTCGGCGCGGGGAGCCAGTTGCTCTCCTTCTCCCGGCCTGGGGACGCGCGCTGGACGTAGATGGTCAGCGAGCCGTCCTCCCCGTATTCGAGCTTGCTTCGGTCGCCGATCGAGTAGCGGTGGATCGGATTGGCGACCATGAGCTGATCGGGGAGGCTGTACATCGTCATCGACCAGAAGGCCTCGACCTGTGGCATCTCGTCCTTTTCGAAGCGCATGACGTAGTCGTGCTTCGAGCCATCGAGTGGATCGCCCCCGGCGTCGCTATGGCCGAATGGATAGTAAGCCTCGATGGCGTCGTTGCCATAGAGTCCCATCATCGCTGCGAAGGCGCGCACCAGGTACTTGGACCGCATGGCCTCGCCCGGGCCAAAGAGACCGTCGATTCCCTCCCAGCCGTGGTCGGCGCGTACCGTGATTCCCTGCAACTCGCTTGGTTCCGCCGCTGCACGTTCCAACGACACCATTGCCCGGCCGGCGCCCTCGTCGATTGCGTTCCGAAGCTCTACGCTCAGCCCGCGTGAAGCGGAGAGGGCCCCGGGCTCGAATGCCGATTCCGGCGAAGCGAGCCATGAGCTCCTCCTCCTCTGGCGGAATCACGACTTGGGTCAGCAGGAAATTCAGAAGGTCGATGAAGGAGGCGGACTTGGCTTTGCTCGCGTCGTACCCGGGAAATGTGATTCCCGTAGCGACGGGCACTCGAGACCGCCCGAGGAACACGTTCATGGGGGTGAGGCGATATTGCTTCTGAAGCTCGACTACTGCCGCGACGTCGTCCGGTCCCTCGACCTCCGTCCTGATGATGCAGTAGACGAAGTTGCTCTCGCTCCTAAACACACCTTTCGCGTGTCCCGGTTTCGATCCCTCCCATCGAGGCCCAGCGACGACGTAACTGCCCGCCTCGCCCCTCGTCGCGCGGGTTCCGAGATACGCGAAGTTGTGCGTGAACATGTCGACGAGCTGCACGGAATAGTAGCGGTCTTTCACCTCGGGAATGGTGATGACGATCGGCTGCGCCCGGACATCCAGCCATGCAAACGAGTAGAGAGTGTCGTTGTTGGGTCGAACGATCTCTTTGAACTCGGGGCCCAGCAGCTCGGTCTTGGACACGAGCTCGTTGAACGGAGCCACGTACCCCGGCGCTGTTCTGTCGACGGCCTGGGTGTACATCGTTCGATAGTTTTCCATCATCGGGAACGCGTAGATGTACGCCTCCTCTGCGATGTCGGCCGCCTCCGTTGGGCTGAGCTCTTCCTGGGCGCCCGTTGCCGCGCGGCGCATCGATTGGTCTTTCGCGCACGAGGCGGACAGCGATAGCAACAATGCCAGTACAGTGCTGGCGGCGCCTACAAGCCGAGTCATGGCGCTACCCTAGTCCACGGTGAGGCGTTTGTGAAAGTAGAACCGCGCCGCGGGGAATGCGAGCAGGAACACCACGAACATGCAGACGGCCACCGTGAGCAAGACCCGTGGGTCACCTCTGAAGTTCACTGCAGCGATCGTGGTGGCCGCGCCGATATTGCGGGCCGTGGTGATGAAGCCCAGGGTGACCCTACCTTCTTCTCCGCCCGGGCCGAGCAGGTAGCCGATGCCAAACGCGAGCACGCTGAGCGCGATGGCCGACGTGACTACGCCGGTTCCTATGATGGCAGAGAGCTCTTCCCCATGGAGCACCAACGCCAGCCCCAAGAACAGAGCGGCCGAGAGGCCGACGAGCATGTTCGCCGGTCTAAGCAGCTTGGCGGCCATTGCGCCGCTCCATTGCCGGATGCTCAGCCCAATGACCAGCGGCACGAACATTTGCAGCAAAAGAGGCTTTGCAATTTCCCACATACTGATCTCTGTGCCGGGCACCAGAAAAGGCAGGATGACCGGCATGTAGAGGATCGTCAGCACGGTCAACAACATCGTCGCGGCGATCGAGCCGGGGACGTCTCCCGCCGCCACCGCGACGAGCTTCGGAGTGTATGGCGCGCCAGCGGCGAATCCGTACAGCAGGACTCCGATCATGTAGGGCCGCTCGAGCGGGAACACGACGCTCATCCCATAGACGAGGAGCGGGACGAGCACCACGTTGGCCAGGAGGCCCCGTGCCACCACCACCGTGTTTCTGAGCGGCCTGAACGCCTGCGCGAACGTCACCTCGAGCCCCGAGGTGAACAGCACGCCGGCAATGAAGACGGCGATCGCGACGTTCATGACTATTGCGAGAACCTCGAGCATCGACCGACGAGAACCCTGTTACACCCGCGTCGCTGGCAGCGCCAGTGTCAGCGTCAGTGTCGGCGAGATCGGAGATCCTCGCGCGTCATGACGACGTCCATGCCGGCCGGCCCGATGGCTATCCACGATCCTGATCATCCTCGTCTCGATGCGCTTCCAAAAGAAGCTCGACTAGAATCGGTGGCGGCGTGCGTGGTGACCGTTCCGAGCGTTCTGACTGGCACCCCCGCATTCAGCCGTGACTGGAAACGATGTGTATCCATGACGACTAGTGGGCGGGCTCCGTCGAGGCCGAGGTCGCGGAGGTTGTTGGCCATGCGGTGGGTGGATTCGCCAACGCGAAGCTGGAGGCTGCGGCCCGGGCGCAGGTTCACCCGCCCGCGTACATTCACGGCAGTCCGCAAGAGGTCTCCTTGGTGGTGCGAGTAGAGAACGAGGCTCATTGCGGGAGCGGGGAGTGAGGGCAGGAGGCGGCCGGACAACGTGAAGATGTCACCGTTGCCATCGGGATCGGTCACCGAGCTTTCGAAGCCTCTGCCGTCGAGATGAAAGGGAATCGGTGCGACGAACTTCGGGTAGCCCCAGAGCTCGCGCCCCGCGGCGTTGGCCACTGGGGTCGTCACCGGCAGGTCGAGGATGTGGAAGCCCCAGTGCCGCTCGTCGACGGAGCCATAGAGCGCTTGGATGGGGTTGCGCGGAGTCGGCGCACCTTCCGGCAACACCGGGAGTGCGACGCCAACTTCGTTGTACGTGCCCACGCCCGTCCGCCGATACTCGTAGTGCGCGATGCCGACGAACGCGCGCCCCCCGACGGTCAGCGCGAGCTGAAGACCCGTGCTGCTGAGCTTGGCCTCCGCTGCGTCCCGATCCACGACGAAGAATGCCAAGACCGTGCTGACATCGAAGTAGAGGACAGGCAGATCGACGTCGCCCTGAGTAGTCGAATGGGTGGTCTGTGGTACCTGGAAAAATGGATCTAGGTGCTCGGACATTGGCATACCTTCCGCTAGTTGCGCTCGATGTGAGCGAGTAACTGTTCCTGTTGGTCCTCGATGACCGCGAGGCGGTTGATCTGATTGGTGCCTTCGAAGATCTGGGTGAGCCGCGCGTCGCGGTAGATCTTCTCCACGCCTGAATCGTGCAAGGTTCCGTGGTTGCCCATCATTTCTAGTGCCATCTCGACCACACGCACCGCTCGGTCGGTGCAGTGGAACTTGCACATCGACGATCGGTCCTGCCTCGCCACGTAAGCCTTACGCGCCGCCTGCCAGAGCATGCCGCGGATCGCCGAGGTCTCGGTCATCATGTTGGCGATTTGAAGCTGTACTTCCTGGAAGTTCACGAGCGCTTTGCCAGCGAGTTCGGTGTGGCGGGCGAAATCGATCGCGGCTTCGGTCGCGCCTTGCGCCAGGCCAACGCCCATCCCGGCCACCGCGTAGCGAGAAGCATTGAGCGTCGCGCGGTTGATCGCCCACCCCTGCCTTGGCTTCCCGATGACGTGGTCATCCGGCACGAACACGTCGTGAAAGGCTATTTCGGCCGCCGCGGATGCGCGCATGCCCATCTTGAGCTCGTTGCGAACCACTTCGAAGCCAGGCATGTCGCTCGTCACCAAGAAGCACGTCCACGACTCGATCCCTTCGTTTTCGAGCGCGGCAAACACGGTGATGCTCTTGGCGATGTCGCCCCCGCTGATGAAGACCTTGCGGCCTTGGAGCGACCAGCCTCCGTTGACCCTCTTCGCGACGACGCCTGGGACGGCTGACGCTTGCGCCGTGCCCCTCTTCGGCGTCGGATCCGGCCGAAGGCTCGGTGATCGCGTAGGCAAAGATGTGCGGGTCACCCGCCATGGTTTGTCGGTAGGCCGGCAAGACGAATCGACGCATGGCGCCGAGGTCACCTGCGAAAGCGATGGGGAGCACCCCGAGACTGTGCGCGCTCAAGAGCAGCATTTGGCCGGCGCACACGCGACTGAGCTCTTCGCATCGCAGGGCCTGTGCCCAAACCAGCGGGTAACGATAGGCTCCAAGCGAGGCGGACCCGAGGGGCCGAGGCAAGAGGTCGGTCAGCATGCCTTCACGGCCGGCGGTCTTCAGCAGATCGGCAAGCGACGGGAGGATCTCGCCCGGCTGCGGATGTGGCGCCAAGTCCATCGGGAGTGCTCGATGGCGGAGCTCCTGTTCCGCGAAGCTTCGATAGCGTCGGCGTGCCCGTCCGAGAGCCGAGGGAAGGGTCGCGGTGTCCTGCTCCCAAATCGTCGTGAGCTTTGGCGTCACTACGGGGCGAATGAACGCCGGAAGGTCAGCAAAAAGCCCTCGCGGAGACAACGGATGATCGGGCGAGAGATAGCCGTCGAGATGCGGTTGCAGGTTCATCGTACACGCTCCCATTCGGCGACGAAGCGCTCTAGCTCCCCGGGCGTTCCGCCCATCAAACGAAGTTGTTGGCTGTCGCGCAGCGCCTTCTCCATCCCGACGTCCTGCATGTAGCCGCTGCCTCCGAACACCTGCAATGCATCGGTCGCGCCCCGGCAAAGCAGCGGATGTGCCTCGGCTCGGGCGGCAAACACATCGCCGATGCGGTTCGCGCGAAGGGGGCCCTCCGCCATGCGACTGAGCAGGGCGTCTGCCCCCACGACGGCCGCGTGGGCTGACCCGAGCAGAGACTGCACCGCTGGATGATGTTCAATGCTTCGGCCTCCTTGGATGCGCGTCTTCGCTTGCTCGCGGGCGAGCGCACTTGCGCGACGCAGGCAGCCAAGACCCACAGCGACCAAGGCTAGCGATTGGATCACCAAGGCCTCTGCAAATATTTTCCGCGCTTCTTCCGGATCGTCTGGACCGAGAGGCGTGCCTGCGTCGTTCGAAGCAAGGCCAACGGCATCCACCTCATCGAGGCCGAGGGTTGGGCCAAGGGGCAGCGGGTCGAGCGCGTCGATGGGTTGCCGTATCCAACGGACCGCCTCGCCGTCGAAATAAGGGGAGAGCACCGCTTCGAAACCGGCCGGGGCGTGCACCACCCTGCGGGCGTTGCACTGCGCCGGCAGCAGCCAGTCGCTCAGCATGGCGCAGTCGTTGCGCCCCAGCTCGGTGCCGGCCAGGTACCGCGGTAGCGCTGCACGCCCTAGGCCGTGATAACCTTGCAGCGTGACGGCGCTTTCCTGTCCTTCGAGCACCTCCGGCGCGTTGAGCCGTTGCGCGAGCCAAACCGGCATGGCGCGCACGTGACACGTCCACGCGATGCCCGGGTTCACCGAAGCCAGCGTCTCGATCGTGCGGGTGGAGAGGGTCGGTCCGAGGGGGTCATCGAGGTCGACCCAAAGCCCAGTTGGCTCTCCGCCTGCCTCTGGAATGAAACCAGCCTCCGTAGCCTCGGCGACCAGCATGTCGAGAGAGGGTCGCGGCAGCGCATGCTCCGGCCGCCCTACGTTGGCGGCAACGACCCCTCGCGCGAACCGCCGAACTTCGCCGAGCACGATCTTGAGGTCTTCGTTGCCAAGTAAGCTCTCCATCGGTACCTCCTATCTTTGAGGTACGCCCCCGTCGTGCGGCCGAACAGTCGATTCCCGGCCAAAGAATTCGTCTTCCCGGACAATCGCGGACCAAAATTGGTTAGTCTCGGCTAGAACCAGGGCCAGACACCCAATGCACTGGGACTATCGACGAGGAACCTACAGCGCGAGGCTGATGACCGAGCTCGCCGCTGAACACGGCGTGCAGCTCGGGACGTGCCTTGAGGGCACCGGCATCGACCCGGAATGGCTCGACGATCCTAGCGCCGAAATCACCGGCCGGCAGGAGTGTGAGCTGGTCACCAACATCGTCAAAGCCTTGCCCGACGTGCCCGAGATCGGTCTGGAGTCGGGGAGCCGCTACCATGTGACCGCGTACGGGATTTGGGGATACGCGGTGATGAGCAGCCCGACGGCGCGTGATGCGGTCGACCTCGGGCTTCGCTATCTCAATCTCACATACGCGTTCTCGCGGCTTTGACGTCGAGGAACGCGCTGACCGGGTTTGCATGTTCTTCGACGATAGCGGGATTCCGGAACCTGCGCAGCGTGCGCTCGTAGAGCGCGACCTCTCGGCGGTATTCCACATGTGGGCGGAACTGCTCGGGGAGCCTCCGCCGATCATCGGCCTCGCACTTCGCTTCAACGAACCGAGCTATGCGGCGCGCTACGAGGAGCTGTTCGGTCTGCGCCCGGTGTTCAATGCAGAGCGCACGGCGTTGGAGTTCGAGCGCTCACTATTCGATAGGCAAATGCCTCAAGCCAATGTCCACACCGCGAAGCTCTCCGAAGCACAATGCGAAGAGCTCCTCGCAGCACGTGAGGATCGCCAAGGCATCGCCGGCCGCGTCCGACACATGATACTCCGACAGCCTCGTCAATCACCCGATATGGAGCGCGTCGCAAAGGAGCTCGCCACGACATCTCGGAGCCTTCGCCGCCGGCTTGCCGAAGAAGGCACGTCGTTCCGTGTGCTCGTCGATGAGGTTCGCGAAACGTTGGCAGAGCAGTTGCTGTCGACCGCGGGCCTGAGCGTCGACGCTGTCGCGGAGCGGTTGGGTTTCGCAAGCACCACGGGGTTCATCAGCGCGTTCAATCGGTGGAAGGGAATGGCTCCGGGGACCTGGCGCGCGCAGCATCGCCACGGCTCGCGCTAGAAGGACGAGCCCGGTTCTTTGAGGAACTTGCGTTTCTTCTGGCGTGCTTGCTCGGCCCAGAGTCGCGTTGCGGTGCGGGTACCGACCAAAGCGCTCGACGATGGCTTTGTGGCGTTCCGCGAAATCGAGATAGTTCCTGGCGTCCGCTGCGAGGGTCTCTGCGGCGCCGTCGACCAGACCGTTGAGTAGCTCGATCGAGCGGCGGTGATCCGTCATTTCTTCGCTGTGCGCCAGCGGAAGATAAAAGAAGAGACGCTCGTCGAACGACAGATCGGCATCGAAGCCCGCATCGAGGCCCTCGTGGCATACCTCGCGGGCGAGCTCATCGGCGGCGAACATGCTGGGGGTCCCACGAAACATGTTTCGAGAAAACTGATCGAGCACGATGATGGTTGCCAGGGTGCCGCGTGGAGTATTGCGCCAGGCGTCTCGATCGCCAGCGACGATGTGTTCGTAGTCGCCTAGAAAATGGGATCCAATCGCCTCATCGAATGCGTCCGCCCTCGTCCACCAACGTCTCCGGTGCTCGGGGCTCGAACAACCGAGCTCGTTGACCTCGCCAAACCAGAAATCGAGAATGTCTTCGATGGGGTCAGTCATCTTCCGGCTCTCCTTGCAGCGTCGCGACAGCGTCCAGGAAGACCCTCGCCTTTAGCTCGGTTTCGGCGAGCTCGCGATTTGGGTCGCTGGCTTCGACGATTCCGCCCCCCGCCCAGTAGGACACCCGGCCTCCGGCGACGGTCGCCGTGCGAATCGCCACAGCCAGCGAAAGTCCACCATCGTGGTCGATGAACCCGAGCGCGCCGCAGTACACGCCTCGCGGATGCTGCTCCAATTCCTCGATGATCTCGAGCGCACGGATTTTGGGAGCTCCAGTGACACTCCCCGGAGGAAACGTCGCTTCCAGGATTGCCTCGAGCGAAACTTCGGGACGGGTGACGCAGCTGACCGTGCTCACGAGGTGATAGAGGCCTGTAAACGGCTCCACGATCATTGGCGAGGCGACCTTCACCGTCCCGATCTCCGCGACGCGGCCGAGGTCGTTCCGCATGAGGTCGACGATCATCGAGTGCTCGGCTTGCTCCTTCGGGTCCGCGCGCAGGCGTTGTGAGGCACCGTCGTCGGTCGCCTCGCGCCGGATCGTTCCTTTGATCGGCCGAGTCACCAGCGTCTTGGTCTCCGCATCCCAGTGGATGAAGCGCTCCATGGTGCACGCCAGCACCGCATGGTCGCCTCCATCGAGAAACATCCCGAGCGGGACCCGGCTGGCGACCCGCATCGCTTGCCAGAGCTCGAGCGCATCGCCCGCGAACGAGCCCGACCACCGCCTTGCGACGTTGACCTCGTACACTTCGCCCATGCCGATGTAGTCGAGAGCCCGTTCGATCGCCCTGCGGTGCGTTTGTGCGTCATCCACTTCGATCGCGCCGATCGAAGGGGGGATCGGCGTTCGTTCCGGCAACGCGTCCAGTCGCGCGCGAAAGGCATCGGCCGCGCTTCGGCTGTCGCCCACCACCCAGGTTTCCCCATTCTCATGATCGATGGCTACTAGCGCCGGGTAGCGCCGGAACAGTATGATCGGATCGTGTGCGCGCTTGAACCGCGCCTGGCCCCGAGCCGGAGACGACCAAAACGCATCGTATGCGATGTAGCCGATCCAGGCTGGCACCTCGCTCGGGCCCGGGCCCTCGGGGTTTACCGTGTCGGTGCGCTGAACGACGTGACGAAGGGCCGCGAATGGTGATTCGACCCCGAATTCGACTCGGATCTCATCGGATGGCCAGGCCGCGATGAACGAATAGCGTCCGTCTCTCGACTCGCTTCGATTCGAATCGAGCCAGGCGAACCCAGCTTCCCCGCTCAGACGTCGCGCGACGCTGAGCTCATCGATCGAAGCGGCGCGTTCGGCCCACACGGCGCTTCTCTACTTGCTCGCCCGGCACCGGTAAAGCAACCTCCCGCCGTGCTTTGGCGAACGGTCTTGCTTGGCCTACTTTGCATCGCGGCCTTTGCTTGCAAAGAGTCCTCTACGCAATTCGTGTTCGATGCGCGCATCGTCGATGGCCAGAACGGCAACCCCGCTGCTGGGACGGACGCCACAATCCTCCGAATCGGCATCCAAGAGGGTGAGCTGCCAGCCGAGGAGTACGAATATCCGATCACCGACGGCGAATTCGACGCCTTCCTGGAGTTCAGGTCCTTTGCGAGGCCCACTCGCATTCGAGTCGAGATGGAAGGCGCCACGACCGAGCTTCTGACTGCTCCTCCTGTATTCGTGCCTTCAGCGAGCAGGGGCTCCCTGCGTGTCGTGACCGCGGCGCCCTCGTCGTGCGAGCGCGTCACGTTCGATCTGTTGGAAGCCCCGCGCGCCTTCTTCGGCATGGTGCGGTCCGGCACATTCGCGTTCATCGTAGGCGGCACCACGGCGTCCGACGAGCAGGTCGAGTTCTTCGACGCGCTCGAATGGGAATCTCGTTTGTTCATGGAGGACTTCGCGCTGTCGGACCTGGGCGAGACGCGCGCCGCCTCGATCGATGAGGCTGAAATTCTGGTTCTCCCCACCAACGCCCCGCCGTTCATCTTCAACATGCTCGACGCCACTCGCCGAATCACACCCGTGGTGCTTCACAATGGAGCGGGACCACGATCGGCCCTCGTATCGGTTCCTGGGGTCGGGGCGATGGTCATTGGCGGTGAGCTCGCAGGCGAAGCTCAATCGGCGGTGTCGCTCGTCGAGCCGGAGGGCCAGGTGACCTCGTTGCAGCTGAGTGAGCCGCGTTCCGGTCCCGCGGCGACTGCGCTTGGGAACGATGTCCTGGTCGTCGGTGGCGACCCCGACGGGACCGCGGAAGTCCTCATCGCGGGCGATGGGGTGGGGCAGCTCGTCGACGGGGTGATGGATGGGGTCCGCGAATCCGGGCTTCTGGTCGGCGATGGTGAGAGCCGCGCCCTTTTTATCGGTGGCGCCGACGCCGGCGACGCGTTGCGACAAGACACCGTTCGCTTCGATGGTTGTCCCAGTAGTTGCGTGTCGGCCGCGGGCCCTCAGTGGACGACCGCGCGTTTTGCTGTGCTTCAGCCGACGCGGAGTGCACTCCTGATCGGCGGGGAGGGCTCGCGCCTGGTGGACGAGGTTCGCTGGAGCGCAGCGGACGTCCAGATCGAGCCGCTCTTGCAGCTCGATATGCCGAGGGCCGGGGCAGCCGGCATCGTGCTCGAAAGTGGAGCGTTCATCGTTGCCGGAGGCGACGACGGAGTGAGCATTCGGCAGGATTTCGAGTTCTGCGTTCCCGCGGCGCTCGAACCGCTATAGAAGGGTGGGGCGGCGGCCCCCGAACCTGATATCCTCGGAATTCCCGCGCAGATGCTACGTAAACTGGAGAAGTACGAGGTCCTCGACGAGATCGGCCACGGTGGAATGGCCACCGTCTACCGAGCGCGCGATAGCTCGCTCGACCGGTTCGTCGCGCTCAAGGTGCTGCATCCGCATCTGCAGCGAACGACCGAGGCTCGAGCCAGGTTTACCCGCGAAGCCAAGAGCGTTGCGAAGCTGCGGCATCCGCACATCCTCGAGATCTACGACTACAGCGGCGAAACGTCGGATGAGACGTATATCGCGGCCGAGCTTCTGACCGGACCTACGCTCAAGGACTTCGTCCTGCAGCACAAGGAGGTGCCTCCCGAGATCGCAGCCTGCATCTCGCTTCAGCTCGCCGACGCCCTGCGCGAGGCGCACGCGAAAGGCATCATTCACCGCGATGTGAAACCGGAGAACGTCCTCATTCATGAAGATCGCTGTGTGAAGCTCACCGACTTCGGCATCGCGCACATGGTCGACACCCACACGTTCACCGTGACTGGTCAGATCTTGGGGTCTCCTGGTCACATGGCGCCGGAGCAACTAGAGGGGGGCACCTGCGACGTTCGGAGCGACGTTTTTTCCCTGGGGACGGTCCTCTATTTTTGCGCGACGGGCCGCCTCCCGTTCGTCGGCCGCAACCCGCATCACTTGCTGAAGCTCCTCCTCGGAGGCGAGTATCCAGACCCGCTGCGCGTGCGTCCCGCGATTGGCGAAGATCTCGCCGGAATCGTGAACAAGGCGCTCGCTCGAGCCCCAGCCGATCGGTATCAAAGCGCCGCGGAGATGGCTGACGATTTGCGCCGGTTTCTCGTTGAAATGGGCATCGACGACCCTGACGAAGTGCTAGCTGGCTATCTCGCCAACCCCACCGCGGTCGCTCAGCAACTCCATGAGCAATCGCTTCAAAGGCTTCTCACGGTCGGCGAATCGGCAGCAAAAAAAGGCGACGTGCCGAGCGCACAGGCCGCGCTGAGTAGGGCGTTGGCACTCGATGACGGGAACGATCGTGCCCTCAAGCTGCTGGGCTCCCTCGGTCGTCGCCGTCGCCGCAGCACCTTGATCGCCGCTGCCCTGCCGGTTCTTGCGGTGGCCTTCGTGGGCGTTGGGTACGCCGCATGGCTTCGAGGCGAAGTCGTTCCTCCCCCCACAGATGCGAGCAGCAGCGTGGGCGAAACGCGGAACGGTGCGCCGATCACTACGGGCGAAGCGCAAGACCCCGACGAGCCCGCGGAGCCGAGCGCCTCGCAGCAGACCCCCACCGAGGACCGCGCAAACAAAGCAGCCGTTCCCAATGGCAGGCGCTGGGTGGTGTTCAAGCCCACCCCTTCGAACGTGTCGATCAGCGTCGACGGCAGCCCCTTCAAACCGTACGGGCCGGACTTTCGGCGCGTCCGCCTCAAGGTGGGCACTCACACTTTTCGTTTCGTCGGCGCGGAGGACTGCTGTGAGGATCGCGTGATCCGCAGGCGGATTGTCGCCGGCGCGCGTGACTTCGAACTTTCGGTGAAGCTTCGCTACAAGGCCGCGAGGCTCTATCTCAAGGGTCCGACGGCGGCCGATGCCCGCATTCGAATCACCCTTCCCGGGAATCGCAAGGTGTCCGGGCGAATCCGAGAGATTCTCCGGATCCCCATGAGATCGCTTCGCGCCTCAGCGCAGGTCCGGATCAGCGCGCCGGGCTATCGCACCTACGAGAGCGTCGTGCACCTGCGAGCCGGTGGCGATTTGACCGAACACTCCTTCCAGCTTGAGAGGGAAGCAGAAACCCCGTAGAACCCGCCTAGGGTGATGCGGTGCACCGCGCTTTCCGGTTTGGTCTTCGTGCTGATTGCGGCGTTCGCGCTGCCGGTCGCGGCCGACGAGCTTTCAGATTTCGACTCAGCTCGGCGAAATTACGATAAGCAGAACTACTCCAAAGCCGCGCGGGGCCTGGAGTCGCTCGTCGGTGGCGTCGTCCCACGTGCCACGAACCCGGTCGTTCGCATCGAAGCTCGCAAATACCTCGGGGCGACCTACCTCTTTCAGGGAAAGAAGGACGCCGCCCGCGAGCAGTTCCGGTCGCTCCTCGAAGAGGACCCCGACTACGACATCGATCCCGTCGCATTTCCGGAGGCTGTCGTGCAGACCTTTAAAGAGGTCAAGAAGGAGGTGTCTGCGGAGATCGCGCGCCAAGATGCTCTGGAGGCTGCGCGCCGAAAGCGTGAGCACTCCGACGAGGTCGAGGAGTTGATTCGGCAGCAGCAACGCATCCAAGAGCTCGAAGAACTGGTTGCCACCGAAACCGTGGAGAAAGTGAATTCCCGTTGGATCGCGGCGCTTCCCTTCGGCATCGGGCAGTTTCAGAACGAGGACCGGAAGCTCGGCATCATGTTCGCGGTGACCGAAAGCGCGTTTCTGGTTGCCTCGATCGCGACCTTCATCGGTCACAATTCGCTCCGCGACGAGAATCCCACACCGGACCAACTCGAACGCGCGCAGCGGGTTGAGAAGGCGCTCCGCATCGGCAATTGGGTAAGCGTTGGCGCGTTCCTCAGTTTTGCGATCGCCGGCGTCATCGAGGCGGAGGTGCGCTTCAAGCCGGTGATTCGAACCACCCGAGAGCGTGAGCTGCCCCAGGACACCGAGATCCCGCAGGCCACGGGCCTCCAGATTAGGTTTGAGTTGGGTTTGACTGGCGGCAAAATGCGGCTGGATTTCTAGCGGTTAGCTCCGCCCATCAATTCGCTGAACACTTCGCTTGACAGCAGGGGTTTCGCGCCTATCCTTCGCTCCCTTCGACGCGTGGGAAGTTGCGCTCGTTCGGGGAATTGCACGTTTTTTCGGATAGTTATGCCAACGATCAACCAGCTCGTCCGCAAGGGGCGGAAACAGATCAAATCCAAAACCGACTCGCCGGCGCTCCAGCGGTGCCCGCAGAAGCGAGGGGTTTGTGTCCGCGTGTACACCACCACGCCGAAGAAGCCGAACTCGGCCCTTCGTAAGGTCGCTCGTGTGCGCCTGTCCAATGGCATCGAGGCGACCACCTACATTCCCGGTGAGGGACACAATCTTCAGGAGCACTCTGTCGTGCTCATTCGCGGTGGCCGTGTGAAGGATCTTCCCGGCGTCCGCTATCACGTCGTTCGCGGCACGCTCGACGCCACCGGCGCGGCTGGTCCGTCCAACACCAACAAAGCAAACCGCGTCAACAAGCGGTCGAAGTACGGCGTCAAGCGCCCCAAGAACTAATAAGACTGAGCAATGAGTCGTCGAGTAAGCGCGCCCAAGAGGCAAATCATCCCGGACGCCAAGTACGGCGATCTGCACGTGGCGAAGTTCGTCAACTCACTGATGCTTGGCGGCAAGCGATCGACCGCCGAGAAGTGCTTGTATGGCGCCTTCAGCATCATCGAAGAGCGCTTCAAGGAAGAGCCGCTCGACGTATTCAAGAAGGCTCTCGATTCGGTCAAACCCCGAGTCGAGGTCAAGAGCCGTCGGGTCGGTGGCGCCACGTACCAGGTGCCCGTCGAGGTTCGCTCAGAACGCCGCAGCGCGCTCGCAATGCGCTGGCTGGTTCAGTACTCCCGCGCGCGTGGCGAAAAGTCCATGCAAGAGCGCCTGGCAGGAGAGCTCATGGAAGCCTCGCAGGGCCGCGGCAACGCCGTGAAAAAACGGGAAGACACGCACAAGATGGCCGACGCGAACAAGGCGTTTGCCCATTATCGTTGGTAGGATTTTTTGGGTAGGATTTTTGGCGTCTGGGAAGGTCTACGGAAACCCTTCGGACAAGGAGCAGCAGCTGAACTCATGACATCGCGTACATAGAGGGAGTCACCGGGAAGACCGCGACAAACGTCGCAACCGATGTGCCTCTCGAAACCCTCTCTGAGTTGAAGAAGCCCGAGGGTGGCTTCTGGGTCGGAGGGGGTTTTGTGTGTAAAGCGCCATAGTCAAACGAGACGAGCTCACAGAATCCAATGGCCAGGAAGTACCCACTCGAGAAGACCCGCAACATCGGCATCATGGCCCACATCGATGCGGGCAAGACGACGACGACCGAGCGCATCCTTTTCTACACCGGCGTCAACTACAAGATCGGCGAGGTGCACGACGGCGCCGCGACCATGGACTACATGGAGCAAGAGCAGGAGCGAGGCATCACAATCACGTCGGCGGCGACGACTTGTTTCTGGCGTCCTGGTGCTGGTCCGTTCAACGACGATCAGCATCGCATCAACATCATCGACACGCCGGGGCATGTGGACTTCACCATCGAGGTCGAGCGTTCGCTTCGCGTGCTCGATGGCGCAGTCGCAGTGTTTGATGCCAAAGAAGGGGTCGAGCCTCAGTCCGAGACGGTGTGGCGACAAGCTGACCGCTACAACGTTCCGCGGATCTGCTTCATCAACAAGATGGATAAGGCCGGCGCCGATTTTCCGACCGCATTCCAGTCGATCCAGGATCGACTAGGCGCGCCCGCCGTGGCGGTGCAGTTGCCGCTTGGCCAAGAGGCGGAGCTCGAGGGGGTCATCGATCTGATCGCGATGAAGGCGAACCGCTTCAAGGACGACACCCTCGGAGCGGAGTGGACTGTCGAAGAGATTCCGGCGGAGTTCAAGGTGCAGGCCGATGAAGCGCGCGCCGTGCTGGTCGAAGCGGCCTCCGAGGTCGATGACGCGCTGATGGAGCGCTACCTGGAGGGTGACACCGATTTCTCCGACGACGAGCTGATCAGAGCGCTTCGCAAGGGCTGCCTTGAGCAGAGCATCGTCCCGGTGCTCACCGGGGTCTGCCTTCAAAAACAAGGGTGTGCAGCAGTTGATGGACGCGATCGTCAACTTCCTTCCGTCGCCGCTCGACGTTGCCGCGATTCAGGGTGTCGACCCCGACGACCCCGAAAAGACGATGGAGCGCAAGCCTTCCGACGAAGAGCCGTTCAGTGCCCTCGCATTCAAGATCATCAACGACCCGTTCGTGGGGCAGTTGACGTTCCTTCGCGTCTACTCCGGCGTGCTCGAGGCGGGCACTGGGGTTCTCAATTCGACAAAGGGCAAGAAGGAACGCGTTGGCCGTCTACTTCAGATGCACGCGAACAACCGTGAGGAGCTCAAGGAGGTCCGCACTGGCAACATCGCTGCGGCGGTGGGCCTGAAGACGGCCACCACCGGCGACACGCTGTGCGACGCCGACGCGCCAGTCATCCTCGAGCGGATGGAGTTTCCGGAGCCCGTCATCTCGGTTGCCATCGAACCGAGGACCAAGGCGGACCAAGACAAGTTGGGGGTGGGCCTCATGAAGCTCGCCGCCGAAGACCCGAGCTTCCGCGCGCATACCGACGAGGAATCCGGCCAGACCATCATCAGTGGCATGGGTGAGCTTCATCTGGAGATCATCGTCGACCGCTTGAAGCGTGAATTTACAGTCGATTCCAACGTCGGCGCACCGCAGGTCGCGTACCGCGAGACGATCACCAAGGAAGTCGAGTCCGAGGGTCGCTACATCAAGCAGAGCGGCGGCCGCGGCATGTTTGGCCACGTTTGGGTGAAGCTCGAGCCCCTAGAAGCGGGCAGCGGATACGAGTTCGAGAACAAGATCGTAGGCGGGGTCGTGCCGAAGGAATTCATTCCCGCCGTGCAAAAGGGCATCAAAGATGCCATGACCCGCGGCGTCATGGCCGGCTACCCCGTTATCGATGTCAAAGCAACGCTGTACGACGGTTCGTATCACGACGTCGACTCGAGCCAGGCTGCCTTCGAAGTGGCGGCCTCGCTGGCGTTTCAGGACGGCGCGAAGCGGGCCGGCATTCAGCTGCTCGAACCCGCCATGGATGTCGAAGTCCGCGTCCCCGAGGACTACATGGGGGAGGTCATCGGCGACCTCAACTCGCGGCGGGGCAACGTGACGGGAATGGATGCTGTGGGTGGTGTGCAAGTGATTCGTGCATATGTCCCGCTCGCGAACATGTTTGGCTACGTCAACGACCTGCGTTCCAAGACTCAGGGGCGTGCGGTGTACACGATGCAGTTCAAGGAGTATCAGGCGGTGCCACAGGGCGTCGCCGATGAAATCGTCGCCAAGGCGAAGGGCGGCTGAGGAGCTAACGATGGCTAAAGAAAAGTTTGTCCGAGACAAACCACACATGAACGTAGGGACGATTGGTCACATCGACCACGGCAAGACGACGCTGACGGCGGCCATCATGAAGGTGATGTCCGCTAAGCACGGCGGCGAGGTCAAGAGCTACAAAGACATCGCGAAGGGCGGCACGGAGCGCGACGAGACCAAGACGGTGACGATCGCGACGAGCCACGTGGAGTATCAGACGGGTAACCGTCACTATGCTCACGTCGATTGCCCGGGCCACGCCGACTACGTCAAGAACATGATCACCGGCGCGGCGCAGATGGACGGCGCGATTCTGGTGGTGAGCGGGGTCGACGGACCGATGCCGCAGACCAAAGAGCACGTGCTTTTGGCGCGCCAGGTCGGTGTCCCGACGATGGTGGTGTTCATGAACAAGTGCGACGCGGTCGACGACCCGGACCTTCTCGAGCTGGTCGAGATGGAGGTTCGTGAGCTTCTGAGCAAGTACGAATACGACGGGGACAACGTCCCGGTGGTGCAGGGCTCGGCCCTTGGCGCCCTCAACGGCGAAGAGAAGTGGGTGGAGTCGGTCGTCAACCTGATGGAAGCGGTCGACACGTACATTCCGGAGCCGAAGCGAGACATCGACAAGCCGTTCCTGATGGCGGTCGAAGACGTGTTCTCGATCAAGGGTCGCGGGACGGTGGTGACGGGACGTATCGAGCGCGGGATCATCAAGGTGGGTGACGAGGTAGATATTCTCGGAGTACGGGATCCGCAAAAGACGACGGTCACGGGTGTGGAGATGTTCCGCAAGCTGTTGGACCAGGGTCAGGCGGGGGACAACGTGGGGTGCTTGCTCCGCGGCATCGACAAAGAGCAGGTGGAGCGCGGGCAGGTTTTGTGCGCTCCTGGCTCGGTGAACACGCACACGAGCTTCGAGTGCGAGGTGTACATCCTGAGCAAGGACGAGGGCGGTCGCCACAAGCCGTTTTTCAGCAACTACACACCGCAGTTCTACATCCGCACGCTGGACGTGACGGGCAAGATCGAGCTTCCGGACGACGTGAAGATGGTCATGCCGGGCGACAACGTGAAGATGAAGGTCAACCTCATTGTGCCCAGCAGCCATGGAAGAGAAGCAGCGCTTCGCGATTCGCGAGGGCGGCCGAACCATCGGTGCAGGCGTCATTTCCAAGATCATCGAGTAGAACAATGGCATCGAACAAGATTCGGATTCGGCTCAAGGCTTACGATCACCGATTGCTAGATCAATCGGCGACGGAAATCGTCGACACGGCGAAGCGCACCGGTGCGCGGGTCGCGGGTCCGATTCCGCTGCCTACACGCATCAACAAATACACCGTGTTGCGTGGGCCCCACGTGGACAAGAAATCGCGAGAGCAGTTCGAGATTCGGACGCACAAGCGACTCTTGGACATTCTTGACCCCACTCAACAAACGCTCGACGCCCTCATGAAGCTGGATCTCTCAGCTGGTGTCGATGTCGAGATCAAGTCGTAAGGCGGTAGGTCGATGCCAAAGGTAAAGGTCTACAACTTGAGCAAGAAGGGCGTCGGAGAGATGGATCTCTCGGACAGCGTCTTCGATGCCACGGTCAACGAGAGCCTCCTCTATGACGTTCTCAAGGCCCAGCTCGCGAGCCAGCGCAAGGGCGCGGCTTCCTCCCAGAACCGGGCGGAGGTCAGTGCGACCAAGCGCAAGCTCTACAAGCAGAAGGGCACCGGCGGCGCTCGTCATGGCTCCAAGAGCGCACCGATTTTCGTCGGTGGCGGCGCGGCCCATGGCCCGAGGCCCCGTGACTTTAGTTACAGGCCCCCGCGCAAGATGCGGCTCGGAGCGCTGAAGGGCGCCTTGAGTCTCAAGCTTCGCGAGGGCCAGCTGCTGGTCGTCGAGGACTTCGAGCTCGCCGAGGTAAAAACCAAGAAGCTCGCTGAGGTTCTCAACAAGCTCGACGTCAACGGCGGCGCACTCATCGTCGATGTCAAAGACAACGAGAAGCTGCGTCTCAGCGCCCGCAATCTGCAGGGCCATTCGGTTCTGCCCCCCGAGGGTGTGAATCTGTACGACCTGCTCCGTCACGAGCATCTCGTGCTCACGCAAACCGCGGTGCAAGCCCTGGAAGCGAGGTGTCAGTGATGAACGCCGAACAGGTCATCAAGCGCCCGCTCTATCTCACGGAGAAGGGGTCCCGGCTGCGTGAGAATGACAACAAATATACGTTCGAGGTCGACCTCGACGCGAACAAGCTCCAGATCAAGGATGCCGTCGAGACTTTGTTCAAAGTCACGGTACGCGACGTCCGCACTCTGATCATGCGTGGTCACATGAAGCGCATGGGCAAAGGCTACGGGAAACTCCAAAACTGGAAAAAGGCCATCGTCACGCTCCCCGAGGGCGAGACGATCGACTTCTTCGAGGGTGTCTAAAGATGGCAATCCGTAAATTCAAACCCACGTCGCCTTCCCGCCGCTTCTACGAGGCGCCGGACTTCGACATGATCACGCACGGGAAGCCCGAAAAAAAGCTTCTTGGCGCGAAGAAACAGACCGCGGGTCGCAACAACCAGGGGCGCATCACTTCGCGCTTCCGTGGAGGCGGCCACAAGCAGCGCTACCGCAAGATCGACTTCAAGCGGAACAAGATCGGCGTTCCGGCGACCGTGAAGACCATCGAGTACGATCCGAACCGCTCGGCTCGTATCGCGCTCGTGTGCTACGCGGACGGCGAAAAGGCGTACATCCTTGCGCCGGACGGGCTCGAGGTTGGCAAGCAGGTGATTTCGTCGCGACATGCCGACGTGAAGCCTGGCAACGCGATGCCGCTCCGCCACATGCCGCTCGGCACGATGATTCACAACATCGAGATGAAGATCGGCAAGGGCGCACAGCTCGTGCGCTCGGCAGGTACCGCTGCCCAGCTCATGGCCAAGGATGGCAACTACGCCCAAGTGCGACTTCCATCGGGTGAAGTTCGACTGATTCACCTCAACTGTCGTGCGACGGTCGGACAGGTCAGCAACTCGCAGCACGCGCGCATGACCCTGGGCAAAGCAGGTCGCAGCCGTTGGCTCGGGCGCCGGCCGCACAACCGTGGCACCACGATGAACCCGGTCGACCACCCCATGGGTGGTGGCGAGGGGCGCACCGCAGGCGGACGGCATCCGTGCTCGCCGTGGGGCCAGCTCGCCAAGGGCCTGAAGACTAGAAAGAACAAAGCGACCGACAAGCACATCGTTCGTCGGCGGAAGAAGAAGTAATGGCGCGTTCAGTCAGCAAAGGTCCGTTCATAGACCAGCACCTCGAGGACAAGGTCGAGGCGGCCAACAAGTCCGGCGACAAGAAGATGATTCGCACTTGGTCGCGGCGCTCCACGGTGACGCCCGATTTCGTCGGGCACACATTCGCCGTTCACAACGGGCGGAAGTTCGTCACCGTCTTTGTCACCGAGAACATGGTCGGGCACAAGCTCGGCGAGTTCGCGCCCACCCGGACGTTCGGCGGTCATGCGTCGGATCGGAAGGGCGGCCGCAAGATCAATCCGCAGACGGGTAAGAGGTGATCATGGAAGCGGTTGCAAAAGCACGATTTCAACGGATTTCGCCTCGTAAGGCACGCGTCGTGCTCAACATGGTGCGAGGCAAGAACGTCGCCGAGGCGCTCAACGAGCTCCGATTCACCACGAAGGCGGCGGCCCCCTATCGTCGCGAAGGCCATCGGCAGCGCCATCGCCAACGCGAAGCAGAAGAACGAAGAGATCAATCTCGACTCGCTGTTCGTCAAGACGGCATTTGCAGACATGGCGCCGAACCAGCACATGCGGCGTTGGCGCCCACGTGCCCAGGGTCGCGCCACGCGCATCGTCAAGGGAATGAGTCACATCACTGTCGTCGTGAGCGACGGGGAAGAGAGCTGAACCGTGGGTCAGAAAGTACATCCTTATGGTTTCCGTCTCGGCATCGTGAAGACGTGGAAGTCCAAGTGGTACGAGGACAAGAACTACGCCAAGTGGCTTCACGAGGACCTGAAGCTGAAGGCGACCATCCGGAAGAAGTTCGCCCACGCGGGCATCGCTGACATCGAGATGGAGCGCGCTGCCAACAAGGCCAAGGTGGTCATCTACACCTCCCGCCCCGGCATCATCATCGGGAAACGCGGCGCGGGCGTCGAGCAGCTCAAGGCCGACCTTCAAAAGCTCACCGAGAACGAGCTCTTCCTCGACATCCAAGAGGTGCGCAAGGCCGAGACCAACGCGCAGCTCGTTGCCGAGAACATTGCCACGCAGCTCGAGCGACGTGTCGCTTTCCGTCGTGCGATGAAGAAGGCCGTGCAGACTGCGATGAAGTTCGGTGTGAAGGGCATCCGAGTGACGGCCGGTGGCCGTCTGGGTGGCTCGGAGATCGCACGTACCGAATGGTATCGCGAGGGCCGCGTGCCGCTTCATACGCTTCGCGCAGACATCGATTACGGCGAGGTGACCGCACACACCAAGGCTGGCACCGTCGGCATCAAGTGCTGGATCTTCAAGGGAGAGCAGCTTCCGCAGCGCCCCGGTGCAGGGGCCGCAGGAGCCCGAGTCTAGGGACGAGCCATGCTTCAACCAAAGAAAACCAAGTTCCGGAAACAGATGAAGGGCCGCATGCGCGGCAAGGCCTACCGAGGCGGCAAGGTCTCGTTCGGCGATTTCGGGCTGCAGGCACTCGAGCCTGGCCGGATTACACAGCGACAGATCGAAGCCGCTCGTATGACGATTCAACGCAAGGTGAAGCGTCAGGGCCAGCTTTTCATTCGCATCTTCCCGGACAAGCCCGTCACCAAGAAGCCACTCGAAACTCGTCAGGGTAAGGGTAAAGGCCCCGTCGAAGGCTGGGTGTGCATCATCAAGCCGGGGCGCATGCTGTACGAGATCCAGGGCGTCACCGAGGAGGAAGCGCGTGCAGCGTTCGCGCTCGCCGCGCACAAGCTTCCGCTCAAGACGACGTTCCGGGTCGAGGGAGACTGAGCTATGAAGTCCGAAGACATTCGTACGAACACCCTCGAAGAGCTCGCAATTCTCGAGGGCGATCTGCGCCGCCAGCTTTGGAAGGCGCGCTTCGACAATCACACCAACCAGCTCGATGACACGAGCTCCATTCCCAAACTTCGCCGGGATCTCGCCCGCGTGAAAACCATTCTTACCGAGCGTCGCACCGAAGCGGCGAACAAGGAGTAATCGGCCATGACTGCTGCAGAGCCAGGACAACCGACTCCCGAGGGCACCAAGGAGCGTGGCCGCCGTCGCCGCTTGGTCGGGCGTGTCGTGAATGAGACGCAGACCGAGGGACGAGTTCAGCAAACCATCGTGGTGGAGGTCATCCGCCGCGCCCGCGACCCGTTCTACGGCAAGTACGTCAAGCGCAAGAAGAAGTTCCACGCGCACGACGAAGGCAACGAGTACCGCAAGAACGATGTGGTCGAGATCCGCGCCTGCCGCCCGCGCAGCAAAACGAAGCGCTGGGAGGTGATCCGCCTCATCGAGAGGCCGCCGGAGGTATAACGATGATCCAGACAGAAACACAACTGGATGTGGCCGATAACAGCGGCGCGAAGCGAGTTGCTTGCATCAAGGTGCTCGGCGGTTCCCGTCGTCGGTACGCGGGCCTCGGCGACGTGATCGTCGTCTCCATCAAGGAGGCGCTTCCGACCGCACGCGTCAAGAAGGGCGAAGTCGCCCGAGCCGTCGTGGTGCGCACCAAACGCGAGTACCAGCGGCCGGACGGCACCTACATCAAGTTCGACACGAACAGCGCCGTGCTGATCACCAAAGACAACGAGCCGATCGGCACCCGTATCTTCGGACCCGTGGCCCGCGAGCTGCGAGCGAAGCGTTTCATGAAGATCGTTTCTCTCGCGCCGGAGGTGGTGTGATGACCGCGCGCATCAGGAAGGGTGATCTAGTTCAGATCATCGCAGGCAAGGACCGCGGTGAAAAGGGCCGCGTGCTTCAGGTGGTTCGGGCGGACTTGATCCTCGTCGAGGGTGTCAATCGCGTGAAGCGCCACCAGAGCGCGCGTCGTTTTGCGGAGGCCGGCATCATCGAAAAAGAAATGCCGATTCATGCGTCCAACGTGATGCTGGTCGACCCGAAGACCGAAGAGCGCACGCGCGTTCGCATCGAAGCCGACAAGAAGGACCCTGACAAGCGCGTTCGCGTGGCCGTGAAAAGCGGCTCGGTCCTGGATTGAGGTCGTGATGAGTGATTACCAACCCAGACTCAGAATAAAATACAAAGACGAGATTATCCCTCAGTTGATGAAGGATTTCGGCTTCACGAACGTCATGCAAGTTCCGAAGCTCGATCGGATCGTCGTCAACATGGGCCTCGGTGAAGCGGTGCAGAACGCAAAGCTCATCGAATCAGCTGTCGAAGAGCTCAGCGCGATCACGGGCCGAAAGCCCGTCGTCACTCGCGCGAAGAAGTCCATCGCGGGCTTCAAGCTTCGTGAGGGGATGCCGATTGGCGTCATGGTCACCTTGCGCGGCGTGCAGATGTACGACTTCCTCGACCGGCTGATCTCGCTCGCGTTGCCGCGGACCCGTGACTTCAAGGGCATCAGCCCGAAGGCGTTCGACGGGCGCGGCAACTACACGCTCGGCATTCGCGAGCAGATCGTCTTCCCAGAGGTCAACTACGACAGAATCGATAGTATCAAGGGCATGAACGTGACCCTCGTTACCACGGCAGAAACTGATGAACAGGGACGTGCCTTGCTGAAGTCGCTCGGCATGCCGTTCAGGAACTAGAGGACGCAGATGGCTAGTAAGCGCGCATTTGCCAAGATGGAAAAGACACCGAAATTCTCGGTGCGACACCGAAACCGCTGCAAGATCTGTGGACGCCCGCGGGGGTACTACCGCAAGTTCGAGATGTGCCGCATCTGTCTCCGTAAATACGGGCTCTCGGGAGATATCCCGGGGCTCACGAAATCGAGCTGGTAAGGAGGTGCAATCATGATGACCGATCCAATCGCTGACATGCTGACGCGCATCCGCAACGCCGCACGGGCGCAGCACGAACAGACAGTTCTACCCTCTTCGAAGCTCAAGGCGCAGCTCGCCGAGATCCTCAAGCAGGAAGGCTACATCGACGACTACAGCGTCGAAGATGGTGTTCAGAATAGCCTCACCGTGGTTCTCAAGTACGGCCGCGATCGGCAGAGCGCCTTCGTTGGCATGCGCCGAGCGAGCCGCCCGGGGCGGCGGTTCTACGTGGGCCACCGCGATATTCCCCGAGTTCACAATGGCATGGGCGTCGCGATTCTCTCGACGTCTGCCGGAATCATGACCGACCGCGATGCTCGCGATAAGCGAGTGGGCGGTGAGGTGCTGTGCGAGGTTTGGTGATGACCGAAACACACACAGGAAAGCAGTCCAGAAACGGCAAGAAGCCGGTTGAGGTCGCCAAGGGCGTACAGATTTCAATCAGTGGCCGGGACATCACGGCCAAGGGGCCCAAAGGCGAGTTGACTTACTCCCTCCGTCCGGAGGTCGTGGTGACTCAGGGCGACGGTACGCTCACAGTCAGGCCTGCCGAGGACACTGGCAAGGCGGGCCTTCAATACCAGGGCCTCACGCGAGCGCTTCTTCGCAACATGGTCGAAGGCGTCGCGAACGGTTACAAGCGCTCGCTCGACTTCCGCGGTGTCGGTTATCGCGCGGAGTTCAAGAACCACCAGCTCAAGATGACCGTCGGCCTGTCGCATCAGCCGATTCTCGACATCCCGAAGGTGGTTGGCATCAAGGTCGAGACGATCGACGACGCGGGCACCAAGTTTCCCCGCGTTCACCTCGAGTCGCCGGACAAAGAGATCATCGGCCGAGTCGCGGCGAGAATTCGCCAGATGCGACCCCCGGAGCCCTACAACGGCAAAGGGGTCCGCTACACCGGTGAGCGCATTCGCGAGAAGGCGGGCAAGGCCGGAAAGGCCGGAGGCTGATCATGCATAAGAAACTCACAGGACGCGCTCGACGCAAGCTACGGATTCGTAAGAAGGTGCAGGGCACCGCGCTACGTCCACGGCTTTGCGTTTTTCGGAGCTCGAAGCACATCTACGCGCAGGTCATCGACGACACGCATGGCACCACGATTGCCCATGCATCGAGCGTCGCCGAGTCCGGCGACGGAAGCAAAGTCGACGTTGCCAAGTCGGTCGGTAGCGCGGTTGCCAAGGTTTGCATCGACAAAGGGGTCGAGCAGGTGGTGTTCGACCGTGGCGGTTATCGATATCACGGACGCGTTCGCGCACTGGCCGAATCGGCGCGCGAAGCGGGTCTGAAGTTCTGAGGACGAGATGGCATACAAAGACCAAATCATCGATCCAAATACGCTTGACGATCTCGCCGAGCGCGTGATCTTCATCAACCGCGTCGCCAAAGTCGTCAAGGGCGGTCGGCGCTTCAGCTTTAGCGCTCTCGTCGTCGTCGGCGACGGCAACGGTCACGTCGGCGTCGGCATGGGTAAGGCCAAAGAGGTCCCCGAGTCGATCCGCAAGGGTACCGAGGCCGCCAAAAAGAACCTCTTCAAGGTGCCACTGACGGGTCGTACGATTCCTCATCGCATCGTTGGCCATTCGGGGGCAGGTCGCATCATCTTGCGTCCCGCGTCCGAGGGGACTGGCGTCATCGCCGGTGGCGCGATGCGTCCGGTTCTCGAAGCTGCCGGCGTCAAGGACGTCCTGGCGAAGATCCTGGGCACGACGAACCCGTACAACGTGGTCAACGCCACGGTTGCGGCGCTGAAGGGGCTCGAGTCGCCGGCCGACGTGGCTCGCCGCCGCAGCCGTCGCAAGGGCGACATCCAACAATATGAGCATGGGCCCAAGGCGGAACGTCCCGCCGAGCCTGCCGAAGCGCCCGCGGAGAAGAGCGCGTCCTAAGAGAGGCAGTCATGAGCGCGAACAAACTCAAAGTGACCCAGGTCAAGAGCGAGATTGGCCGGATGGACAAGCAACGGCGGGTCCTCAGAGGCCTTGGCTTGCATGGCTTGAACACGGAAGTCGTGGTGGACAACACCCCGTCGTTCCGCGGCATGGTCAAGAAGGTGCTGCACCTGGTCGAAGTTGAGGAAGTCAATGAGTGAGCAGAACAAGACACCGATCCTTTCGAGGCTTCGCCCCGCGCCGGGCGCAGTACGCGCAAAGCGACGCAAGGGACGCGGCCCGGGTTCCGGGCTGGGCAAGACGGCTGGTCACGGCCAGAAGGGCCAAAAAGCCAGGCATCCCGGGAACTTCAGCAAACTCGGGTTCGAGGGCGGGCAAATGCCGCTCTATCGCCGCATTCCGAAGCGTGGCTTCGTCAACCCCTTCACCAAGAAGGTCGCGACAGTCAACGTGAAGGATTTGGTGCGCTTCGACGAGGGGGCCACGGTCGACGAGGCCGCTCTGCGAGAAGCTGGTCTCGTGAACCGTAAAGTGGACATCATTAAGGTTCTCGGCGATGGCGAGCTCGATAGAGCTCTCACCGTCAAGGTCCACGCTGCTAGCGCGACTGCCACCCAGAAGATCGAAAAGGCGGGCGGCACCGTCGAGCTAGTCGTCACGGCAGCCTCTTAACTGAAAGCCTGTAGCAACCCATGAGCACCGTCGCGAACATCTTTCGAATTCCCGAGCTCCGCCGCCGCATTCTCTTCACGCTGGGAATGCTGGCTGTCTACCGGATCGGGATCTTCGTCACGACCCCCGGTGTCGACCGCGCGGCCATGCGTAAGTATGTGGCCGGGCAGTCGGGCGGCTTCTTGAGCATGTTCAACCTGTTCTCGGGCGGTGCGCTCGAGCAGGCGTCGATTTTCGCCCTCAACATCATGCCCTACGTTTCGGCGAGCATCATCTTGTCGCTGATGACCGTCGTAGTTCCCTCGCTCATGGAGCTTCGCAAGGAAGGCGAGGCGGGCCAACGAAAGATCAATCAGTACACCCGCTACGGCACTGTTGGGCTCAGTATTTTCCAAAGCATGGGGCTTGCGATGCTCTGGGAGGGCTGGAACGAGAGCTCGACGGCGGGTGACATCGTTGCCGAGCCAGGCTGGAGCTTCCGTTTGATGACGGTGCTCGCGCTCACGACCGGCACCTCGTTCCTGATGTGGCTCGGCGAGCAGATTACCGAGCGCGGCCTCGGAAACGGCATTTCACTCATCATTTTCGCGGGTATCGTGTCCAATCTTCCGGACGCCCTCTTCATGACGTTCGAGCAATTCAAGCTCGGGGAGCTACTCCCCATCGACATGATGCTGTTGATTGTCATCGCCCTCGGGACGACGGGCTTCATCGTGTTCTTCGAACGCGCCCAGAGGCGGCTTCCGATCACTTATGCCAAACGGATGATCGGGCGAAAGATGTATGGCGGGCAGCAGTCTCACTTGCCGCTTCGCGTGAACATGGCCGGCGTCATTCCGCCGATCTTCACCTCGTCGCTGCTGATGTTCCCCATGACTCTGGCGGCGACCAACATTCCGTACATCTCCGCCGCGATGCAGTGGATCAGCAACAACCTGGTTCCAGGCGGCTGGGTGTACATCGTCGTCTTTGCGACCATGACGATCTTCTTCTGTTTCTTCTACACCGCGATCACATTCCAGCCGGTCGATGTGGCAGAGAACCTCAAGAAGCAAAGTGCCTTCATTCCGGGTGTGCGGCCCGGTAAGGCCACCGCCGAGTACATCGATGCGGTTCTGACGCGCATCACCGTGGGCGGTGCCCTCTACGTTGCCGCCGTTGTCACGCTTCCGACCCTGCTTCAGGCGCGCTGGAACGTGCCTTTCTATCTCGGCGGTACGTCGTTGATGATCGTCGTGGGTGTGGCCCTCGACTTCGCACAGCAGGTCGAGAGCCATCTCATCACCCGTCATTACGAAGGCCTCACCGGGAGCAAGGGCTCCCGAATCCGAGCGAGGAACGCGTAGTGGACCTGCTTCTCTTCGGACCGCCCGGCGCTGGCAAGGGCACGCAAGCCAAGTTCCTCGTCGACCTTTTGGGCATTCCCCAGATCTCGACGGGCGACATGATGCGTGCTGAGCGGAAGTCGGGGTCGGAGCTGGGCAAGCAGTTCGACGAGTACATGTCCGCTGGAAAATTGGTGCCTGACAGCCTCGTCCTGGACCTGATGCTGAAGCGTCTGACGCAGGACGATGCGAAAAGCGGTGCGATCTTCGATGGTTACCCCAGGACGGTGGCGCAAGCCGAGTCGTTGGATACCCTCCTCGAGAAGCTCGACCGGCGCATCGATCGGGTGGTTTCGCTCGATGTTCCGTTGGACGTCATCGTCGAGCGCGTCACGGGTCGAAGAGTCTGTTTGGACTGTGGACAGACCTACCACGTCCGCTATAGTCCGCCGCCCCAAAACGGAGAGTGTACCTCCTGTCGGGGGACCCAGATCGTGCAGCGATCGGACGACACAGAAGAGGTCGTTCGAAAGCGGTACGAAGAATACAAAGCTAAGACCGAGCCGGTGCTCGACCACTACGAAGCAAAAGGCGTAGTGCAGCGTGTGGAAGGTGTCGGTTCGTTGGAAGAAATCACGGAACGGATCAAGGAAGCGATTGGGGTCGAATAACGAGCGGGATGACTGAAGCCAAAACCACCCAAGGCACCATTGAATCGGTGCTACCGCGGGCGCTTTACCGAGTGAGGCTTGACGACGGCGAGAAGATCATCGCGTCGGTTTCAGCAAAGGCCAGACAGGTCACGGTGAAGCTCCTACCAGGCGACGGTGTGATGGTTCAGATATCCCCTTACGACCCGACGAGAGGACGAATCGAGGAGAAGCTGACATGAAGGTCCGACCAAGCGTCAGAAAAATTTGTGAGAAGTGCAAGATCGTGCGCCGCAAGGGTGTCGTGCGAGTTTTGTGTGACAACCCCCGTCACAAGCAACGGCAAGGATAATAGCGAATGGCACGTATCGCAGGCGTCGACCTTCCAGGTCGGAAACACACGGTGATTGCGCTGCAATACATCTATGGGATCGGTCCGCATCACGCGAAGCACATTTGCGAGTCTGCGGGTATTCCGCAGGGCAAGCGTGCTGAGGATCTCGACGAGACAGACGTCAAGAGAATCCGCGAATGCATCGACCAAAACTTCAAGGTCGAAGGCGACCTTCGACGTGAGGTCAACATGCACATCAAGCGACTGATGGACCTCGGGTTGCTATCGCGGGCCTCCGTCATCGGCGCGGTCTGCCTGTTCGAGGCCAGCGAACCCACACTAACGCGCGCACCCGTAAGGGACCAAAGCGCGGGCCAATGAGCAGGAAGCGCTAAGATCATGGCGAAGGCGAAAGCAAAGTCCACCAAGGGCAAGAAGCGTAAGCAGAAGAGGGTCGTGACGAGCGGGATCGCTCACATTCAGTCGACTTTCAACAACACGATCGTGACCATCACCGATTTGGGTGGTGACGTAGTGTCCTGGTCGACGGCCGGTACGCGTGGCTTCAAGGGCTCGCGTAAGAGCACGCCGTTTGCGGCGCAGCTCGCCGCCGAAGACGCCGCGCGCAAGGCGCAGGACGCTGGTATGAAGACTATCGCTATTTTCGTGAAGGGTCCCGGCGCTGGCCGCGAGTCGGCACTACGAGCATTTCAAAATGTCGGAATGCGGGTCACCCTGCTGCGCGACGTTACACCTATTCCCCACAATGGTTGCCGGCCGCCCAAGCGGCGGCGCGTTTAAAGGCTTCGGAGGCAATTGATGACGAGTCCGACTCTAGTCGCACGCAATTGGCGAGAGCTCATTCGCCCAAAGACCGTTCCCATCGATCAAGATTCGCTGAGCGAGACCTACGGCAAGTTCGTCGTGGAACCGCTCGAGCGTGGTTTTGGCATCACCCTTGGTAACTCGCTTCGCCGCGTGTTGCTGTCCTCGCTTCAGGGGGCCGCAATCACCGCCGTCAAGATTGAAGGAGCGATGCACGAGTTCACTTCGGTTCCGGACGTCGTCGAGGACCTCACCGAGATGGTGCTCAACTTCAAGGAAGTCGTCGTTCGGTCGCATACCGCGCGCACGCAGACGGTTCGCATCGAGAAGGAAGGCCCGGCCGTCGTGACGGCGGGCGACATCCAGGTCAGCGACCAAATGGAGATCCTCAACCCGGATCACAGGATCTGCACCATTGCGAAGGGCGGCCGATTCGCGGCGGACCTCACGATCAACGTGGGTCACGGCTACGTCCCCGCCGATCGTAACAAGACCGCGGGCATCCCGCTCGGCACCATCGCCATCGACTCGCTGTTCTCGCCGATTCGCAAGGTGAACTACGCCGTGACCAACGCTCGTGTCGGGCAGATCACCGACTACGACAAGCTCTCGCTCGAGGTCTGGACCAACGCTTCGGTGACGCCGGCCGACGCCGTCGCCTACGCGGCCAAGATCCTCAAGGACCAGCTCGCCATCTTCATCAACTTTGAAGAGCATGACGAGCCAGTCGAAGAGTCGACCTCGGAAGAGCCGCTCAACGAAAACCTGTTCCGCTCGGTCGACGAGCTCGAGCTCTCGGTGCGCTCCGCCAACTGCCTCCAGAATGCCAACATCAAGTTGATCGGCGAGCTGGTGCAGAAGAGCGAGGGCGAGATGCTCAAGACGAAGAACTTTGGGCGCAAATCGCTCAAGGAAATCAAGGAAATCCTGGCTGATATGGGTCTCTCCCTCGGCATGCAGATCGACAACTGGTCGCAGATGCTCGAGCGTTGGAAGACACAGCAGGCCACTCAATAACGTTTTTGGAATAGGTCGCGGGTAAGTTGTCATGAGGCATCAAAAGGCAGGCAGAAAGTTCGGTCGCAACACTAGCCATCGCCGCGCCATGTTCAGGAACATGGCGGGCAATCTGGTTTTGCACGGGCAAATCAAGACGACCGACGCAAAGGCGAAGGAGCTTCGGCGAATCGCTGAGCGCCTCCTTACCAAGGCGATTCGCCTCGGCGACGACCTCACGATCGACGTGGCAAAGGTCAAGGACGAGACGGAGCGCGCACGCATCCTCTCGGCCCGGCTTCACGCCCGCCGTCAGGTCGCCCGGTTCCTTCCGAAGCAACTCGCGAAGACCAACCCGGACGGCACGGTCGAAGAAGTGGACCTCATCCACAAGCTCTTTACCGACCTCGCCCCCCGCTACCTCGAGCGAGCCAAAGAAAACAAGGGCGGCGGCTACACCCGCATCATCAAGGTAAACCACCGCCGAGGCGACAACGCCCCCATGTCCCTAATCGAGTTCCTCGACTAGGGGTCGCGATCTGAGGACGCAGCGGGGCGGAGCACGCCGCTATGAACAATTGCGTATGGAGTAAACGCGCTCCGAGGCGTAGCGTAGTTGATCCCACGGTGGGTGCTGGGCGCCCGCCGTTGCAAAGGAGCAAGACGATGGCGGATGCAGCACTTCTAATTCGATGGGACCGTCCAGTGCCGGGCCGAGAGCAACAGGCTCTTGCACTGTTTGGAAAGTCCCTCGAGTATTACGGCACCCTTCAAAGCGAGGGCGCAATCGAAAGCTTTGAACCGGTTCTGTTAGGCCCGGTGAGCATCGATCTCAGCGGGTTCATTCTCCTCCGAGGAACCACGCAGCAACTAGACGCGCTCAAACACGAAGACCAATTCATCGAGATGATGATCGGCGCCGAACACCTCATCGAAGGCTTCGGGGTGATCGATGCTTATCTCGAAGGAGAGCTACAGAGCAGGATGGCGAAGTACGCACAGGTCGCCGCCCAATAGTCACCGGGACGCTACGCGGCGACTACTGGCAATTTCGCCATCTTCACCGCTTCCTGCACATAGAACTGCTTGCAGTAGCGTCGGTATTCCGCGATTGGGCCGTCGCCTTCCGCGAGGATTGGCCTTTCAACGTAGCGCTTGGTTTCCCAGATCGGGGCGTCTTGGCCGACCTCTTTGTTGAGGCCCAACGAGGCCAACTCCCGGATGAGGTGCGTCACTGGGCGCGGTCCCCAGTGCTTCATCGAAACGGAAGTGCGGAGGACGATATTTTCTTTGTCGACCGGGCTCGACATGACTAGCGCGTGGACGCTGGCGTTGAAGCGCGGCATTTCTACGCGCACGAGCGAGTAGCCGAGGCCGTGGACCTCGACGTTGAACTTCATGACGAGGTTGAGCTTCCCAGCGATGGGGTACCGGATCCCGTACGCGCCCTTCAACAGATGGCCTTCGACCTCGAGATCGCCCTCGGTCCAAGCGTCGCCAAATCCGTGCACCTGGACGAAGTGTCCCGTATCGACGCTATTCTCACTCGTCTCTTGGGGATGACTCTTGACCTTGATCGAGCGGGTGCGGAACGCCGTCCAGCCCTCCGCCGGGCCCGGCAACACCGGAATCTCCCACTCGGGCTGCTTTCGTTCGGGGTGGTACCAGGCGAAGATGTAGCCGTTGTGTTCGCGAATCGGCCAGGTTCCGAGCTTGGCCTTACGGGGAACCGCCTTGCCGTATCCGGTGCGCACACAGCGGCCGTCGCCACCGAACTCGAAGCCGTGGAATGCGCAACGAAGGTTCTCGCCCTCCACCTTCCCTGCGCCGAGGTGTGCGCCCAGGTGCGGGCAGTACGCGTCGGTTAGCCGCGCCTCGCCTGACTCCGTTCGGTAAAGGATCAGCTCCTCGCCGAAGTATTTCAATGGCAGGACCTGGCCTGCGCGAAGCTCCCCGGAAATGGCCACGGTGAACCAGCCGACGGGGATTCCCGGGAAACGGTAAGCCTCAACCAAAGTTGCTCTCCTAGGTGAGGGGCAGGAGCCCCCTTTCTCGTCGGGCAATGTAGGACCATCTGCGGATGGGGGCCGAGAAACCGGCTGAACGGTACTCAAGGGGGGGTGAGCGGTAAGTCGATCGGGGCGAACCGTTGCGACGATGGCTCCCCATTCGAAAAACCTTTGGTTTTCGGCCATATCGGGGCCCACCGATGCCCCACGGGTCTCTTTACAAGCCTCGGGAAGCCGATATTAACGCCCCTGTGGTTGCACAGCTATTGGGCCTACCGGACACCCCTCTCGTCATGTTTCTCGTCTTCGCCGGCGGCGGGATGTTGTACTTTTTCTTCATCGCGTCCGTAGCGTACTACGTCTACTTCAAGAAGTTCCGAGCGCACTTCCACCCGGACTACGAGCTCGACCCCAAAGAGATGAAGTCGGCGCTCAAGTGGGTGATCATCGGCATCGTTGGCAACGGTGCCTTGATGCTTCCGATCCATCTGCTGATCGCGAAGAACTACTCCCAAATGTACTACGACGTGAGCGATCACGGTTGGGCGTGGATCTTCGGGCAGGTCGTCTTGCTCCTGATCTTCACCGAGACGCTCATCTACTGGACCCACTACGCGTTTCACCGCATCCCCTGGCTTTGGAAGTACGTTCATGAGCGCCACCACAAGTACGTTGTGCCGACGCCGTACTCCGCGCTCTCGTTCAATCCGATGGACTCCTTTCTCCAGGCGGTTCCCCACCACATTGCGGCGTTCTTTTTCCCGCTGCACGCAGTGGTCTATGTCGCCTCCGTCACGTTCGTGACGCTCTGGGCGGTGTGCATTCACGATCGCGTGAGCTTCTTCCGGTGGCCATGGCTCAACTACACGGACCACCACACGCTCCATCACTGGTACAGCGACTTCAATCTCGGCCAGTACTTCACGTTCTGGGATCGCGTCGTCGGCACCTACCGGAGTCCCACGATCGACTATGAAGACGTGCCCGACGGCCTCATCTACCGACCGAAGAGCATGGCGCCGACCTCAACGGCCCCCACGGCGCTCGGCGGTCGCTCCGCCAACCCGGCCTGAGGTCAGCGAACGTCGGTGAGCGTCAGCGGGTGATTCTGAAGTCGGTGTACTCGCCCGTGTAGCTTCGCCACCGAACGTCGACCGCATCGACCCGCGCAGTGGACGGGCCGTTGTGCGACCAGGCAAGGAAGTCTTTCACGTCGTCTTCTTCGCCCTCGGCAACGACCTCCACCGAGCCGTCGGGCCGGTTCTTCACCCAGCCGCTCAAGCCGTGCTGCCGCGCCTCACGTTGCGCGGTAGCCCGAAAGTAGACGCCCTGGACACGGCCTCGGACCACGAGGTGAATTCGCTTCTGACCCATCGCTCAGTTATTGCGCATCGCGTCGGCGCCGCAAACCTCAGCCGTTGCGGACGCTCATGACGTGGAAGTAGCCGAAAACCAGGAGCTTGCCCACATGGCTGCCAACCGTCCTGCCATCTTCCGCGGCTAGGCCTTTGGCGAACGCGAACGCTTCAGCGACGTGAATGGCGAGCAAACCTAGAAAGACCATTTGGCCGATGCCCGCCTCAGGCACCGACGTTGGCGTGAGGTATGAAAGGATGCCCCAGGCCCATGCAGCCAGTGCGACGACTTTGCCGAGTGCGATTACGAGCTTCATGCCCCGAGCATACTCAATCGGGTAGCCGCATCACACCCGGCAAAGGGCTCTCGGGCGCATTGACGGGCGCGGGCACGTTCAGCAGGGCGGCGAGCGTGGTGGCGACGCGCAGCACATCGTAAATATCGTGACTCGTTCTCCGTTCGACCGCTGTGCCCCACATCAGGACCGGAACACGGCGATCGTAATCCCAGGGCGTTCCGTGGTTCGTTCCCCCCTGTTCGGAAAGCGCGTCGAACCAGCCGGGCTCGGTCACGAGGTAGAGGTCTCCCGGTGGATCGTCCGGGAGACTCGCACCCACGAGGCGCTCGAGCTTGCTGTTGCTAGAGCGCAACTTCGCTGGATCTCGCGCGTCGTAGACGACTTTCACCCCCTCGATGTCTGGCATGGCTTTGCGCAGTGCCCTGGTGAGATCCTTGTGGCGCGCCTTGCCCGCGTCCGTGTAGGTGAACAAGGGCGGGACGTAGCCAGCGATCCAGTCGCCTCCGCCCAACGCCGCGTCAGCAGCCAGCTCGGCTGCCGAGGTGAGAGCTGCCCCGCTTAGGCGACCACCCGCGCGGCCTTCCGCTCGAGCGCGCTCCGGCAACTCTGCAACGCCGTGATCCGCGGTCAGCACGAACGCGACGGGTCCGCGTGCCTCGAGAAGTCTCACGAAGTGGGTCAGTGCCCGGTCCATGCGCCGCAGGTTGTCCGCGTACTCCCAAGAACGTGCGCCCCAGACATGCCCCACGATGTCCGTACCGGACACGCCCAACACCAGGAAGTCCGGCACGTCATCGATGCCCATCTGCTCTGCTTTCACCACCGCATACGCAGCCGCCATCAAGTATTCGCTCGACTCTGGTGTGCCGGCGAACGCGTACCAGGGGTCCGGCGCGTTGCGCGGGTCGTGGGGGAAGGTTGGGTACATCTCACCGGGCGATGCATCTGGCCCGAGGTGCTTTTCGAGCGCCACGGGATCGGCAGGCTCCCAAGTTTGCAGAAGCGGCCCGACGGGGTTGGCTTTTCTGAAGTCGCGCAGCCAGTCTGGCAGCCTGCGTTTGGGCGCATAGTACGTCGATGTCGTCATGGCGTGCGCCACGGCATCGTAGAAGACAGCGATGTCGGGCTTCTGACCGACCGGAAGTACAGCGGATCGGCCTTTGATCGAAATGCCAACGATGCGTGCCTTCCCTCCGCTTTGCCGGTGCAAGACATCGCCCACGGTTTCGGTGCGAAGCTGCGTAGGGCTTACAAAGCGATCCGGATTACCGAGTACGGCGTGCTTCCCGTCGTCGACGGTCTTCTTCGAGCCGCGCCCAGGAGAGTAAACCGCGTTTGCGACGATCCCATGCACTGCAGGAGTGACGCCGGTACCGAGAGAAGCATGCCCGGGCGCGGTCTGCGTCGAGGCATACGGGAACTCTGCGATGTGAGATGCGCCGTCTTCGTACGCGCGGCGGATGGCGCTGCCACTCGGAAGCAGGCGCAGCTGTTGGTCGAGCACCCATGAGCCGAGTTGGTCGATCACGATCAACACCACGAGTCTCGGAGCCACCGTGGCTTGTGACGGTGGCGCCGGGGAAGTTTTCTTCGCCATCGGTTCGGCTCGAGGTTTTGTCGTCGAGCACCCGGACACGACCAGCATCGCTGCCGCCATGGAGGCCGCGAGGAGTGGGCGTGCGGTTCCAGTCGGTTTCATCGTCACGCCGGGCAACCTAACGTGGCGGCAGTCTCACCGCTAGGAACTCGGCGTGAAGCATCTAATCCCCTGAGATCATGCCATTATTTGGCTGTCAGCCTTGCGCCAGGGGCCGTTCGGCCCAATGATTTGCCGACTGGGGTCTCCTGGGCTACATACGGCGGCCTCGCTCAGCGACGGAGCACGACAGCAATGAAATCCGATATCCATCCTGAATACAACGTGATCACCGTGACTTGCGCTTGCGGCGCGTCGCACCAGATGCGCTCGACCAAGAACATCGATCATGTGGACATCTGCTCGGCATGCCACCCGTTCTACACGGGCAAGCAGAAGCTGATGGACACCGAGGGTCGCATCGAGCGCTTCCGCAAGAAGTACGGGAAGACGGGCAAAGGCAAGGCACCCGAGGCGACGCCCGAGGCGTCCGCCGACAATTAGGCCGCCGTGCCCCGTAACGGCATTCCGCTCCGCAAGAGCGTCACTTTGGCCACGATGGCCCAGCCGTACATCGGCGGACAAGCAGTCATCGAGGGTGTGATGATGCGCGCTCCCGGGTGTCTGACCGTGGCTGTGCGACGGCCCGACGGCACCATCGCACTGCGCGAAGGCCCGTACCGCTCGACCTGGTCGAGGAAGCTCTGGAAGCTTCCCGGGTTTCGCGGCGTCGCCATGTTGGTCGAGTCGATGACGATGGGCTTTGCCGCGTTGCAGTTCTCGGCCGAGCAGCAGATGACCGAAGAGGAGCTCGCGCAAGACGAGGGTTCGGGGCGCTTGGCGATCGTGATTTCGACCGTGCTCGCACTGGGGCTCTTCGTAGCGCTGCCGCAACTTCTCGCCAGCCTCACCGCGAAGGGAGCCGGGTGGGAGCTCGGGCTCACCGACACCGCGTTTCACGTTTTGATCGGCGGGCTTCAAACTGCTGATTTTCGTCGGGTACCTGTTCGCGATCAGTCGAATCCCGGATGTGCGGCGCCTGTTTCAGTATCACGGCGCCGAGCACAAAACGATTCACGCCTACGAGAAGGGGCTGCCGCTGACCGTCGAGAACGTGCAGGCGCAAAGCACCCTCCACCCACGATGCGGGACGACGTTTCTACTCGTCGTGATCGTCGTGTCGATCATCCTCGGCTCTCTCGCGGCGCCGCTCCTCATGCCCGACGTCGAAGGGTGGTTGGGTCAAGTCGCGCTGCTCGCCATGCGCATCGGTCTTCTGCCAATTATCGCTGCCATTTCCTACGAATTCCAGAGGCTCAGCGCGCGGTACTGCACGACCGGCTGGCGCAGGGTGGTGCTCTACCCCGGTTTTCTGTTCCAGAAGATCACCACGCGGCGGCCGGACGACGACCACGTCGAGATCGCCATCGCTGCCATGGAAGCCGCCGCCTGGCGCGACCGCGTTCAAGATGACGAGCCGCACGGCGAGGAACCGATTGTCTTTGCCAGTTTCGCTCGCTTCAAGGAAGTATTGAGCGACAATGGCTCCTTGAGCGCCCCTCGCGCCGCCTAAACATGCTTCCCACCGACAAGCTCGAGTCGTTGTCGGCTCGCTATCGAGAGATCGAAGAGCTGCTCTGCCAGCCCAACGTGGTGTCCGACGCCAAACGGTACACGAGGCTGACCAAAGAGCGTGCGGAGCTGCAGTCGGTGGTGGAGGCCTACGCGACCTACTGCCAAGTGTTCGAGGAACTCGCTGGGCACAGGGAAGCGCTTTCCGATTCGGAGCTACGCGAGCTGGCGGCGGAGGAGATCCCGGCTCTCGAAGAGGAGCGCGACCGGCTCGAAGCCTCGATCAACCTTCTGCTCCTGCCGAAGGATCCCAACGACGAGCGAGACACGATCCTCGAGATTCGGAGCGGCACCGGGGGCGAGGAAGCCGCCCTTTTCGCAGCAGATCTATTTCGCATGTATTCGCGATACGCGGAGACGCGTGGCTGGAAGGTCGAAGTCATGTCGATGAGCGAAGCCTCGGCGGGCGGCCTCAAGGAGGTGATCGCTGCGGTCTCCGGGGACAACGTGTATTCGCAGCTTCGCTTCGAAGGCGGCGTGCATCGAGTGCAGCGCGTTCCGGCTACGGAGTCACAGGGGCGCATCCACACTTCGACCGCCACCGTTGCGGTTCTTCCAGAAGTCGATGACGTCGACGAGGTTCACATCGACCCCAAAGACCTCCAGATCTCCGCGACGGCTGCAGGCGGCCCCGGAGGCCAGCACGTGAACCGCACACTGTCCGCCGTGCAGATCAAGCACATCCCGAGCGGCATCATGGTCCGCTCCGAGCAACAGCGCTCACAGCACCAGAACAAGGCAAAGGCAATGCAGATCCCGTCGGCCAAGCTCCTCGAGATCGAGCGCGAAGCCCAAGCCAGCGCGATCAGCTCCGAACGCCGCGGCATGGTGGGCAGCGGCGAACGCTCCGAGAAAATCCGCACCTACAACTACCCGCAAAACCGCATCACCGATCACCGCATCCAACTGACGCTGCACAACCTAGACCAAGTCATGCAGGGCGAGCTCACCGGACTGTTCACGTCACTGCGCAGCCACCGCCAGGCGGAGCTAATGCGGCAACAATCCGAATAAGGGGACCCTCTCCACCCCCCCAACAGCGCGGAATCAACAGGCTCCCCCGGCAAAGATCGCGGCGCCCACGATGGGGTGAACAATTGGTCCCTCAATGGGGAGCGTATCGACGCTGTCACGCCGATGGTATGACTTGCTCGTGGCTTCGAGGTGCCGTGGTTGGATGTGTTCCTTCCCGCTGGCGACCGTCATCGCGTGGGCGGGGTGTGGCTCGTCCGGGGACGCAAATGGAGCCGGTGGCAGCGCTGGCTTTGACACGCTCGACGACGAGGCCGCCGTCCAACGCCTGTTCGACATGGTCGGCGCCGATGTGGCCGAGTTACTTGCCGAAGGAGTGCGGGCATCGCAGCAAGGGCAAGCGCTCGTGCAAAAGGCGTATCCGAACTGCACACAGGGCGGCACCCTCTCGGTAGACCCGGGACAGACCCAGGCGACGTTCTCGCGCTGCATGATCAGCGGCATCAGCATCGACGGGAGCACGAGCTCGTTCGCCTTCACACAGGACTTCAGTACGGATCAGCCGCCGGTGCTGCTCTCGACAACGGTCACCTTGTCGGGGACGTTCAACATCTCCGGACTGCTTACGGGCACGGCGACCGTCAGCGGCGCGACGTTCGTTTGGTCTGACTCGCGCGCATGTTGGAGCGCCACCGGGCAAGTCACCGGTGGGGCTTCGTTCGACGTCCAGAGCCTTGATCAGACCTGCGGTCAGCCGGTTGCCTGCGGCGACAGCATCGTGGGGGCCACCGAGGAGTGCGACGACGGCAACACCATGGACGGGGACGGTTGCAGTGGCACCTGCGCCTTCGAGGTCTTGACTTGCGGCAGCGGGGTGCCGCAGTGCTTGATTGGGGACGACTTCGCTGGGAGCGCCCTCGGCGGCTGGACCGAAACGTTCAACCTGGCGAACGGATGGACGTACGAGGTGACGGGTGGGGAGCTGGTCGTCACCGACGTCGACTCGGCGCTCGCGTGTAACCGCTACGGCGAACAGTGGTCTCATGCGCGCATCCAGCAGAGTTTTGAAGCGGTCGACGACTATCGGCTTGAAGTCAGCGCAAGCTGGGACTCGGGCAGCTCCTCGGCAGTTCAGGAGATTCGCATCCGACTCATCGGGACCTCGGTGAACTGTGCAGTCGTCTATCAACTGCACACACACGACCTGTTCGTTCCGTTCTGCGCCGCAACCGGTGGCCACTACAGGCAACTCGAGGGCATAGCCGGCTCCGGTGCGGGCACCTTTCGCTTCGAAAGCTGCGGCGGCGACCTGCACGTCTTCTTCAACGGCAATCTCATGCTATCCATGCCTTCGGAACCGGTGAGCGGCGTCCAGCTCTCGTTCGGGTACTACAAGGTGAACGACCTCGGCACCGATACCACTGTGCCCTGCTCAGCTGGAACCACGGTGTCTACCTTTGGGGAGATCCGGGTGGGGGATGTAATCCTAGAAAGCCCGCCTCCGGGCAGCGCACCCGGTGTCGTCTGCGGGATTTAGATGAAGGCCTCGATCGCGCGGCACACCTGATCGGGGCTCTCGAGCGCCCATTGCCCAGGTGCCTGCCGGGAATACGGTTTGGCGGAGGCGTCATGCGAAAAATGCAGGGAAAACCGTAGGCCGTGCAGCCTGCTCGGATGCGCTTGGGCGCAGTTGCCTCCGACGCCATCCGATTGCCGGTGGGCGCGGGGTTCTTCACGCAAGCGTTTGTTGCATGGGCGGAAAAGGGGACTGATCCCTTTTACGGGATCAGCTTCTCTTCTTTGAGCCGCTTGGCGACGGCGGCGGTCATCGAGGTGCGGGCGTCGGGGAGGGAGTCTGGGGCGGGGGTGGCTGATTGGCCGGTCCGGACTAGGCCGTCGGTTGCGAGGGAGTAGAGGTTGGTTTCCAATCGGAGCGTCGTGCTGGTTTCGAAGTAGCCCGGCTCGTGCACCTTGGCGTACGTGGTGCCGTAGAATCCGTAATAGCCGTAGCCGTACAGGCCTCCGCCGCCCGCGTAGTATCTCGTCTGCGCGTTGGTGTAGGCCTTCGGTTCCACGTACTCCTGATCTTTGTCCACGCTTAGCAGGCGTGTGATGAGCACGCCGTCGAAGTCGCCTCCTTCGATCGCGGCTCGGATCTCCTCCTCCTCCAACTTGGTGCTCTGCGGCAATAGGCTCCAGCTCGCCTGGGCACCGCCGCCTTCGGCCGCGATCGCTTTGGCGAAGGCGTCCTCGAAGGCCTTCCGGCTCTCCTGGTTCTCCGCGACTCCGATGACGAACAGCTTCTTGAACACCGTCTCTTCGAAGCCGGGGTTTCGGTAGCTCTGGGAGATGTTTGTGGTGGTTTTGCTGCAGGCCGCGAGGGCGGAAACCGCTACGAGGAAGATGAAGAGTTTGTTTAGTCGGGTCTTGGTCATGGGATGAGCTTTTCCTGTTTGAGCTTCTTTGCGACGGTCGCGGTCATCGAGTCGATCACGTCGGTGAGCGATTCCGGGTTGAGCGTTTCGGATTGACCCGACCACACTAGGCCGCTGCCCGCGACCGCGTAGAGATTCGTTTCCATTCGGAATGTCGTGTTGGTCTTGAAGTAGCCCGGCTGGTGCACGACGTCGTAGCTGCTGCCGTAGTAGCCGTAGTACCCGTGCCCGTAGTAGGCGGTGGGGACGGCGTACGTGGACCCGGGGACGTATTCTTCACTCTGGTCGACACTCAGCAGGCGGGTGATCAGCACGCCGTCGAAGCCGCCGCCTTCTACCGCGCCCAGGACCTGCTCTTCGGTCAGCTGGGTGGACTGCGGCAAGACCCCCCAACTCGCTTGTGCCGAGGTGCCTTGGTACGCCAGCGCTTTCGCGAACGTATCTTCGAATAACCGCCGCCCGCCTTCGTCCTCGCCGACCCCGATGATGAACAGCTTCTTGAAAGCCGTGTGTTGGAAATCCGGGTTCCGCCAGCTCAAGGGGATGCTGGTTATCGTCTTGCTGCACGCCGCGAGGGTGCCAGCCGAGATGAGGAACACGAGGAGCCTGCTGATTTTCCTGTTGCTCACGCCGGGAGCGTACGGCAGTGCCAGTGCCGGTGCCAGTGCCGGTGCCGGTGCTAGTGGTAGTGCTAGTGCCAGCGTCAGTCGTCGTTGGCGCCCAGGTGGCCCAAGCGGTCCTGTTTCGTTTTCAGGTACTCGCGGTTGTGCTCGTGGGCCTCGACTTCATGCGGCTCGCGGCGGGTCACCTCGATGCCGTCGCTCTCGAGGCCCTGCACCTTACGTGGGTTGTTCGTCATCAACGCGACGGAGCGGACCCCTAGGTCGCGGAGCATGTCGGCAGCGACTTGGTAGCCGCGCTGGTCGTCTTCAAAGCCCAGTGCAAGATTCGCGTCGACCGTATCGAGGCCTTCGTCCTGCTTGGCGTACGCACGGATCTTGTTGCCAAGCCCGATGCCACGACCTTCTTGGCGAAGGTAGATGACGGCGCCGGTGCCCTTGCTTTGGATGCGCTCGAGCGCCAGGTCGAGCTGGTCTCGGCAATCGCACCGCAGAGAGTGAAGCGCTTCCCCTGTCAGACATTCGCTGTGCACGCGAATCAGCAGATCTTCGGCGCCTTCGACGTCCCCGGCGATGACCGCGAGGTGCTCCTTGTCTCCACCGAGCTCGCGATACACGACGATCCGGAACGGGCCGAAGCGCGAGGGCAAGTCAGCCTCGGCGTATCGCTCCACGGTCGGTTTGTGCTGGCCAGAGTCGCTCATGTGACCAGCCTCGGTACCACACGCCGGGGACACGTTCCATCCGCCCCCGCAATCATGAACACCCCGACTGCACAACTGCTGGGCGAAGCCCCGTGAACAGCGCGCAGCGCTGTCTTTACGGGGTTACGAGGGTGCATGGGCCTCGCCGAGCTGCGCCAGTAACGATGCGACCGACTCCGTGACGAGGCCGACACGTTCGCGGACGTCGCTCGTCTCGAGGATCCGCTGTCGCTCTACTGGGTTGACGACTAGCTGGTCGGCGACGACGTCGGCGGCGCGTGCGGGGGCGAGATCAGCGGACACCTGCAGGGCGAAGTCTGGCTGTCGCTCTCGAACCTTAGCTGCAACGCGCGTCGCGCAGGCCATCATCGCGAGGACATCCGAGGATGATGCGGCGCCGAAGTCGTCGATGGGCTCCGCCCGGGCGCAGCGATAGGCGTGACCCTCGTTGGGAAGCTCGTGGAGGCGAACCCGGCCGAGACCGTGCAGGATGACGTCATGGGTGCCGTCGGCCTGTCGTTGGTGCGCGACAATACGACCCGCGCCCGCGATCTCGTGCATCTCCGGGTTTCCTTCATAGTGGTCCTCCCAGCCCGGGGCGAGCAGAGCCACCGCCATCGCAGAGCAGCCGCTGTCGAGGCAATCCTCGATCATCTCCGTGTACCGCGGCTCGAACAAATGAAGCGGAAGTGCCGTCCCCGGAAAGAAGACCACGCGAGGCAGAGGAAACACGGGAAGCCTGGCCAGCTCCTCAGCGGACAGAGGGGTGCTCGGTTGCCATTCCATTCGAGCCTCTATTCGGATTCGTGCCAGAGCACCTGCAACGCCCGCGGCAAGTCTGGGCTGCCGAGCACGTCGCACTTTTCGCAGGCGAGGGGGAAATTCCCTTCGTCGCACGACTGGCACTCTGTCAGTACGGACACCATGGCAGTGAGCTCCTCTCGCAGCTTTCGGAGCTTCGCGATCTTGTGTTGCATGGCGTCGATCTGCTCGCTCAACACGTGGGACATCCGTCGGCTGGCTTCTTCGGGACAATCGCAGTCGGACTTGAGGCAAAATAGATCTTTGATGTTCTGCAGCGACAGCCCGGCCTCCCGGAGGTCTAGGGACAGTTGCAGTTTCATCAACTCACGCCCCGAAAAGAGGCGATGGCCGCACGCGCTACGGCGCTCCGGCTCGATCAACCCCTCCTGCTCGTAGAAGCGCACCGTGCGCAGCGTGCTGTCGCTGAGCCGCGCCATGTCACCGGTGGTGAGTAGCTCCTCACAGCCCGGTTGCTCGATTGCTAGTGTTGGTGAATCCGTCACAGCCCAAGCTCGAAAACGCGTGTGTTTCCAGGAGCTTGGGAAAATATGGAGGCTGGTCGTCCCATGTCAAGGCTGTGGGGCCATACCTGCGGGATTACTCAGCAAACTCAGATACGCTTGCTCGATGGCTTCGAAGCGCACCGTGAACGTGTAGTAATCGCGATCGCGCACGTCGCCGAACACTTCGAGCGCCTGTTTGACGCGGAGCGCGTCCTGCGGCGCGGTTTGCAGGTTTGCGCCCCAGTCCGGAACTTCCTGGCCGAGGAGCACCTCCAAGGCGATACCGATCGGGTTGAAGGTCAGCGAGCATCGATCGAAGCGCAGCCGCCAGCTCGTGAAGTCTTCTGGGTCGGTCGCCCACTGTCCGTCTTCGAGCTGACGAACCAGGAGCTCTCCGAAATAGGCGCCGCACATCGGAGCCACGAGCGACGTGATCTCGTCGCGTGGCGAGTCGATGAGGCCGGCGTAGTGGTCGAGAATGGGGAGGGTGTCCTGAGTCAGGTCGAGCACCATCCCTGAGGCGTTCTTGACCGACGTTACACAGGCCACGCTGAGGTCGATGACAGCGGTGTTGGTTTCCATCGCGTCGCTACAATAGCGCGCTTCGCCAAACTGGCCATCGGTCCGCGAATGCGTTAGTCCGAGGGCGTTGACTTACCAACGTTATACAGGGCCCGCAGGTTGCACCCGTATGGAGGGTGTTCGCGTGTTTCGTACCGATCGCGAACCCGTCGAGATCGACGTATTTCGGGTGGTCAACGTGGGGGAGCATCCGGAGCTCCGAGAGCCCGCGCTAAACGGCACGTTGCATAGGCTCGACGACGGCGAGGTCGTCGAGGTGCCGTTCATCTATCACGACCCGGACGCGCAGGACTTCGTTCTGGTGATTCCGCACGGGGCTCGCAGCCGAGAGCTTTCGGAGCGCGCGAAGCTACTCGACTCGCTCATGAAGGAGCACGACGAGGACGTGCCCGACTACGTCCGTCACTTTGCGATCGTTTTCGGCCGCCACGGGCTCCGCAGGCACATCGACGATGCAGAGACGATGGATGTTGATGCCACCGAGCTCGAGCCGGTCGACAGGACCCCGGTCATCGCCAGCTATTACCCCCGGCTTGCGGGTCTACTGCCGCCTGCTGGGTTCTGGGATCGCGCGCCGGCCGAGCTCGCCCCACTGATCGACGAGGACGAGCTCTGGATTTTCGTTCACGTCACCGAGGACGATCACGAGGCGTTTACGGAAGCGAGCAGCGACCTGCTGGTTCAGCTGAAGACAGTCGACCAGCTTCCGGTGTGCATCCTCGCTCTCACCGACAACGGCGCGCATGCGGTGCGACGGGCATATCTCAACCCGGTCCGTTCGGCCGACGGTCGAATTCTGGAGCTCCTGCGGCGTGACTTCCATGCGACCGTCGTCGTGTACAGCGGTCAACGTCAGCTTTTACGCTCGTTTCGCGTCGAAGCGCCCCGCGCCGCCAATGCCAAGATGATCATCGGGCGGGCTGAGCTCGCTCCGCGGTCGCCCCCTGAGCGCTGGGAACATGCTGTCGACGCCTGCCGTACGACCCCGGTCTCTGTGGGTCCGATCGAGCATCCGTTCATCCTCGAGGACGACGCATCCACAGCCGCCGAGGCCTTGCGCCGGCTGTCGCGCCTCGAGGTTTGGAGCAGCCCCGACAAGATCGAAGAGGCGCTCCTGGTCGTGAGTGTACCGAGAACCGTGTTCGAGCTTTCGAGGCGCAGGATCGTGGCTGACGCTCTCCGGTTTGGGTTGGCTATGTCGAATCCGCTGGTGCTCCAAGCCGTGCGGTTCGGATTGGCCGCGGACGCCTCGAGCCTGGTGGCTGTGCTCACCAGGCGGTTCGATCAAATCGTGTCCGACGCGTCGGCACAAGGGCTCGATGATGCGCAGATTCAGGCGAATCGCGAGTCGCTCGAGCGGCTTTGCGTGCTGCACGGTACTTCGACCGGGCGCGCGCTATCGTGTACCATGGAGCATTCGGGGTAACTGGCGAACCAATCATGCGGCTCGGCATATTTAGCGACGTACATGCAAATCTAGAATCGATGTCGGCCGTCATGGAAGCCTACGGCGACGAGGACATCGACACGTACTACTGTCTCGGTGACATTGTCGGCTACGGCGGGAGCCCCAACGAGTGCGCCGACATCGTGCGGGACGTGGCCGAGATCACCATTCTTGGAAACCACGACGCCGCCGTCGCAGGGCGGATGGACTACAGCTACTACTACGAGGCGGCTCGCCAGGCGCTGGATCTCCACGCGCGCAGCCTGACGCCCGAGAATATGGCGTGGCTCAAGGCGCTCCCGTACAAGCATCGGCTCGAGGCGATCGGCGTCGACCTCTGTCACGGCTCTCCCGTTCGTCTCGAAGAGTTTGAATACATCTTCGCGCCCGATCAGGCTGCCGAGTGCCTTCCAATTTTGAACGAGCTCGGTGACATCACGCTCATCGGGCACTCTCACCTGTGCAAGGTGTTTGCGCTTCGTCCGGGGGAGGTCGAGGAGCTCCCGCCAGAAGATTTTGCGCTGCAAGACGGCACCAAGTACATCGTCAGCGTCGGGTCTGTCGGTCAGCCCCGTGACTACGACAACCGCGCCAGTTACACGGTGTACGATAGCGATTCGCGCTCGTTTCATTTCAAGCGCATCGAGTACGATATCGAGGGCGCGGCTTCGAAGATCTTCGGAGCGAACCTCGAACGTAACTTTGGTCAGCGCCTGTTCATTGGCGTCTAGTGCGCGGAGCACACACTAGTTTCGAAAGAGGCCGTGCCACATGGGGCGGCCGTCGGCGGGCGCGTCGAGCGGCGGCGTCTGCATCTCTCCGATGACGCACGTGTAGGCACTGAGCGCAGCGCTGTCCGCTAGCCGCGTTTCGAGCTCCGAGAGCGAGCTGGCGCCCGTGCCGACACACTTGAGGTGAGGACCGATGGCCTGCATGGCCTGGAGCGCTTCGTCCGTCCCATCCACCGGCGCGACGGTGACGTTTCGATAGGCGGGGCTCCACCGGATCGGGTCGGGTTTGCGGATCGACACCGCGTAGGTGTCGCCTTGCAGCAACGTACCCTCTACCTCGGCGATTCCTCTCCATTGTGCCTGCGCTGCGCCGACCGATACGGGAAGCGGGCCGCGCGGAAGTGTGCCGCCCATGGAGCTAAGTCCTTGTTCGGCGAGGCGCTCGGCAAAGTCCGCCGCCGAACGGTTAGAGGATTGTTCGACGTAGATGATCTGTGGGGACAGGCACCCGCGTTGGTCGTATGCGCATATGTCGAGCGAAAGGCTCTCGATGGTGTTGCCAATGTGCGCATCATCGAGCGCCTGGGCTCCGCAGTACGCTACGCTCACGCCGTGCCCGTGTGAGATCAATGGCTTGTCGCTCATGCGTGCAGCCATCGCCGCAACCGTTGCGTCGCCGCCGTATACCGAAACGACCTCGGCTGACTCGACGAGCGCCGCTTCGCACTCGATGTCGCCTCCCCGGAAAGTGACGACGCTCATGGCCGCCCCCAACTGTCCCGTCGGCCGAGCGAAGCGCGTCGCGGAGCAGCGCCGGGAACACCGTCTCCTGCGAAGACGCCTTGACGAGTACCGGGATGCCAAACAAGAGCGGGATGACGATGCCTCGCACCGAGGCGGCGAGGACACTGCCCGCAAGGCTCACCGGCAACATCGCGCTGGGATGCGGATTTCGATCGGCGCCCATCCTTACGGTCCGCGCCAATGCGAGCATCGAGTCCACCCGAATGGTGTCGAGGGTCGTACGGGTCGCCCACTCGATCATGGGGACGCTCAGTCCCGTTGCTTCCGACAGCGCGTCGCGTCGATTGTGCGCTTCCCGCATGAGCGTGGTGGCCGAGTCGGCGAGCCACTGGGCGCGCACCTCGAGGCTCGACGAGGTCAGCGCGGGGCCTGCCTCCCGCACGGAGGCTGCGCGCGTGCGAACCACCGAAACGTCGTCGCTCACTGCGCCACCATGGCCTGGTCGGCGGCAAGAGAGCAGCCCTCGAGGAGGCGCCCCTGGTGCCCGGCCGAGCACGACGATCCCGTCGTCTAGACGTCGCGCCAGATCTGCTGTCTGGATGCAGCAGACGGAGTCTAGGTTTGCTGTGTCGTCGATGCGAAGGATACCGACCGTCTCCCCATGGACGGGCTGAAGGGTGTCGGGGTCGACCGGTGTCGCGCGAACCCAGGGGGGGACCCACAGCCGCCTCGGTCCCAGCGCTCCGCCGATGTCCTCCCGCAGTGTCGTCTCGTACATCTGTGAGCTGAGCTCGGTCGCTCCGAACTCGTTGATGATCCGTGGCGCCGCCAACGCCGAGCCGCGCAGTGATCGCGTCGAGTAGAACCTCGGGGTCGACCTCACGTGAGCGGCCTTTGTAACCGCCGGTTTGCATGACGCGGCTCCCAGGCGCGAGCTCGAACCGCCGGTCGCCTAGGCCATCCTCTGCGTGCACGAAGGCAAACGACGTGCCGAGCACAGCGACCGCTTCTTTGGAAGCCTCCGCTTGCCGAAGCACCTCGGTGAGGAGCTCGAGGTCCAGTGCGCCGTCGCGCCAGACCCAGGCGCACTGCGTCCCGAACCAGTCGGCGAACCGCGCCAACATGTATTCCAGCGACGAGCTCCGGAGCCTCGTCTTCGTGTGGCGCCAGTATGACGAGACGCATTTTCTCGACACCCGGAAACAGCATGTGGCGGGCGCCCGCCCGCGCCGCGGCATCGTAGAGCGCGAGGTCGCCATACGCGTGGACGCTTCGCTCGGACGACGTCGTACCGGAGCTCAGGAACACGCGGAGGTCGTCCGTCTTCGGGGTGCGCCGCAATTCTCCGGAACCGGAACACGTCGGTGGGCAGAGCAGGGGGCCATGCGCCGTGTCGTTGCAGTCGGCCGTACTCGGGAATGCGCTCGGCCTGCCAAGCAGCCAGGTCTTCGATGAGCTCGTCCCGCGCGGCGGGCTCGACGCGCTGGCTGGCCTCGAAAGCCGTGATCAGCGCCTCGATTCGGGCTTTCAACTCGTCGCGAGTAGTCATGGCTGGCCTAAGACGTCCCGCAGCGACGCGACGAAGCCTTCGAGTTGGGCCTCGCTCACCGTTACCGGCGGCGCCAACTGCAGGACATCGGCTCGCATGCCGGCGGGGAGCACGAGATACCCTCGTTCGAGGAGAGCATGCGTTACAGTCAGAGCCTGCATCGGAGCTCCCAACTGCAGCCCGAGCATCATGCCCGCGTGGCGCACTTCCAAGACGCCGGGGAGCCCCTCTGCGCGTAGTGCCGTCGCCCACGCGTTTCCCCGATCGGCGGCTCTCTCGACCAGGTGCTCGCCTTCGATGAGGTCGATGGTGGTGAGGGCCGCCGCGGAGCCGAGGGGGTCGCCGTAGAAGGTTCCCGTGTGGATCGCCTCGCGGTCCGAGGCTCCCCAAGCGCCCATCACCTCTTCACTCGCAACGCAGGCACTGACGGGCAGGCCACCGCCGAGTGCCTTGCCCAGGCAGATCACGTCCGGCGTGATTCCCTCGTCGACAGACCGCCACCAAGCGCCGCACCGCCCGAGTCCGGTGAAGATCTCGTCGGCGATGAGAAGTGCATCGTTCTCCTCGCACAAACGCTTGAGCGCCTCGAGGAATCCGGGCGGCGGTAGACGAACGCCTGCACGGCCCTGGACAGGCTCGACGATCAGCGCACCCATGCGACTCCAATCCGTGGGTAGTGTGTGCAGCGCCGCCTCCACGTCGGCCTCGCGCTCCGGCCACATGGCAAAGTGAACGTCCGGTTGGAGTTGCGCCTCAAACGGCTTGCGAAAGCGTTCCGCAAACCCAGACACCGCCAAAGGTCCATAGGTCAGGCCGTGATAGCTCCCGTCGAACGCGATGACGCCCGTCTTTCCGGTTGCCATGACCGCGGTCTTGAGGGCCGCCGTGACCGCGTCCGCGCCGCTGAGAGAGAGCATCGCCCGGGCTTGCGGCCACGGGGCGAGCTCGCACAGACGTTCGAGCAACTCGATCTTCACGTCCGAGGGGTGGAGGTCGCCGAGCGCGTGCAGCAGTCGGTCGGCCTGTCGCTTCACCGCCTCGACTACCTTGGGATGACGGTGCCCCACGAACGCCACGCCGAAACCCGAGGTGAGGTCGACATACCGGTTGCCGTCGGCGTCGACGACGTTCGCGCCCTGCGCCTCGACCCACACGATCGGGTCGTGACTCGCGCCGGTCTGCTCTTCACGTCGTTTGCGTCGAGTCGTCAGCGCCGGACACTCGCTCGCTGCGAGTCGTTCTACCCACGCTTGGCCGGCAGCCGCGGGGATGGGGCTTCGGACGGCCGGAAGTGCGTCGCCAAGGGTCACTCGCGGGTCTTAGCACGGCGCTTCAGCCGAGCGGCTTGGGTTTCCAAGGGTAGAAGACGACCGCGCGCTCGCGCGCCTTGCGGAGCATGTCGTGGCCGTCGATCAGCAAGACGTCGATTTCTACGTCATGCGCCCGGCCGGCGTCGCACAGCGCCTTGATGATAGCGGTTACGTTGTCCCGATAGTTGTCGGTGATTCGCAGGCCGACCGCCGGGGTCGGGTCTCCCGCGGGACGCGCCACCTCGCAGTACGAAGCCCATTCGATCTCGAAGTAGCCTCGCAAGACGTCCGCGAGCGTTTTGAGCAGGGTGTCGTCCGGCGCGTAACGGACCGGAACCAGTTTGATCCCGTCGCCGATCGAGGGTGCGGCGACTCGTGGCGGGCGCTGCGTGGCGGGCTTCTCCTCCGGCTCCTCCGCTGGCTTCTGTGCCTTCATGGGCGGTGGACTGGCCTCGATTGGGCCGGCGCCGATCGGACCGATCGCCGGGAGCTTCAGCTTCCCGGGTTGCAAAGAGGGCACCACATGAGCAGCCGGCGCCGTCGGCGCATCGGAAGTGAGCTTGGGCGCCGCCGTGGACACGGGATGAGTCGACTCTGGCTGGCGAGCAGCGTCTTGCGGGGGAACCGCAGAGGGCGGGATGATGCTAGCCGCTCCATACGTTCCGCCCTCGCCGAGCTTCGCAGTGTCCCCGCGAAGCTCTTCGATCTTCGATCCCGACCGTTCGCTCGTAGGTTTGTGCGCGGGCCGAGAGCTTTTGCGTTGCCTCGGTGGTGGCTCGCTTTCCTTCAGCGCCGCCCGCGGCTTCGTCGGCAGTTCACTGTCGTACGGGATCTCGTGCGGCTTCGTCGGCAGATCGCTCAGGCGATCGAGCTTTTCCGAATGGCTCGGCGCCATGCTGTACATGGTCGAGATCCGATCGACCGGCACGGGAAACGGGGTCTGCGGCGCTGGCTTCTTGGGTGGAGGCGGTGGTGGGGGTCGCGATGTGCGAAATGGGCCGGTGCTATCCATCTCGCGCATGATCGATTTCAGCTCATCGCGCTCGTACTCGAGCGAAGCGTCGGAGCCGACGTCGATCACGACATGTGCGTACTCGCGCGTCCACGCGTGCCGAAGAATGTCGCCTCCGATCGCTCGATGTGTGGCGATCGTTCCGTCCGGTTCGAGCCAGTTGAATCGTGCCGCAGCGCTCTTGAGTTTCTCCTCACAGCTGAAGACCGCAAGTGCTTCTTCACCGTCGGCGTTGATCAGAGTGCGGAAGCCCTCCGCACGTGGTTCCCAAGTGGCCAACCACACCGGTCGCAACGCAACGGCTTCGAGAGCCTCGGACTTAGGCCTAGGGCCTTTCGCTCCTTCGCTCAACAGAACGAGGAACGCGTCGACCCCGCGATCATCCACTGGGCTTGCCATCCCGAATTACACCATCCACCTACCATTGTAATCCTGAAGGCGTATCGGAACGCAAGTTTTCTCTGATGCTTGACAGGCCCCTTGCGGCGGCTACGCTCCGCGCCTGTTTTCCGGGCCCAGATAGCTCAGTTGGTAGAGCAGAGGACTGAAAATCTTCGTGTCCCTGGTTCGATTCCAGGTCTGGGCACCTAGCCCCCGCAGCCCCCGCATCCCCCAGGGACACCGGACCGCCGGCGCCTGATCAGCAGCCCGGCGAGCGCCAGGCCCCCCCACCACAGCAGGTCTGTTCGATTGGAGGCGACCGTACAGCCCCCTGCCATGGAGAGCGTCGGGGCTTGCAAGACTGGGACTCCGGCGTTGTGCTCGTCGAGCGCGGCGTCGATGGCGTCGCTGTTGTCGGTCACGACGGTTCCGGGACCACTCGTCGAGAGCTGGGCGACGATCTTGTTTGCCGGCGGCGCATCTTCATCCCCCACAGCGAACGGCCAAGCGCCGCCCGGCGGAAGCCGAACCACCCTGCCATCCTCGAGCTCGACCCGCGATGGTGCCTCGTTGAAAGAAATCGTTGGGTTGCATTCAACAACGCGCGTCGCGTTGTGCACGTTGGACACGTCGTCGAGGTCGGCGTTGAAGTCGAACAGCGGGTCGAGGTCCATTTCGGGTGCGGACAAGGTGGTGTAGAGGCGCGTGACGTAGGGCCTCGACGCCAGGAGCTCGTCCGTCTCCAACATCGGCGCAATCACGTCGGACTCGAGGGCATCCATGAAGGCCTCCTTGTCAAACGGCGTCAGCGTGTTGTCGCACTGTGGGCACTGTATGAACAGATCGAGATCGTCCTGCGGTAGGAAGTCCTCGAGCACCTCTAGATAACCATCCCATCCCGAGAAGCGAACGGTTTCTCGAAGGAGTTCCTCGGACAACAGTGCGGGCACGTTCACCTGAAGTTGCTCCCACTGCCCACGCTCGAAGTCGGTCACGACAACATTGTCGAGGGCGTCGGTCTCTACTGCGCGTTCGGTCACGAAGCCTTGGCCGCCCGCCTCGTTGGCCGCTGCCACTACGACTTGGTTGTAGTTGCTGCCGCCGGTGAGCCAGTTGATCAGCGCTTGGTTGAGCTCGAGCGATCGGTAGTTGACGGGCACCGCGCGGCTCTCGCCGAGGACCCAGACCATGACTCCCATATCGTCGTTTGCGGCCACCGCCGTGGGGCGGATCGGGATCATCGGTTGGTCGGATTCGTACGTGATTCGGATCGGCCGGATCGTGCCGTTGTCGTTGCCTTTGGTGAGCCGAAACGCGATGAGGTTCATCCCGCCTTCGAGGTACGAGCCGAGCAGATCGGAGATGTCCGCAGGGTCCCCGCCTGGTGGCACCACGTCGTACCCTTCGTTCGTCAGCCATTCGACCATCACGTCTCCCACGTGTTCGAAGGCCCCTTCCGCCATGATGACGACGTAGTCGTAAGGGCCAACATTGCCCCGAGCCAGGACGTTGACGCCGCCGCCAGCGCTTCCGCCCGAGCCGCCCCCGCCGTCGAAGCTGCCGTCGACGCCGACACTGCCTGATGGGGCATTCAACGACTCGAGACATTCGCCTTCGATCACGGTGGACAAGTTGTATTGCGGGTTACCGGCGAGTTGGAGTCTCGTGAACGCCAAGTCCGACGATACCTTCACCTCCGGAATCCCCGGCACGGGCAACACCCAAGCGAACTCTTCCGAAGGCCCCTGATATTGGATCTGGACGACGGCGGTCACCGTATCGTCCGCGTTCTTCGAGAAGATGATCCGCTCCGCGGCCTGATTGACCGGTGCCGATGCGGAACAGAAAAGCCCGCCACAGGCTTCGGCGGGCGTCGGTTGTATCGACAGGGCCAGCGCCAGTGCCGACGCGAGTCCAAGAACAAAGCATTTTGCTGACATTTTGGTCATCCTTTCTAAGGCATGGGGCACGTTTACACAGCGGACGGGCGTTTCACCAGTTTAATCTAGGCGGATCGGTGGCGACGCCTCATCAGGAGGGCGAACAGCGCGAGGCTTGCCCACGTCGCCGCATGCGAGCGCGGAGCCACCACCCCACACCCGCATCCAGGTGAAGCGACGGTGGCGTTGTGGCGCTGAAGCGCTTCGTCGATGGCTTCCGAGTTGTCCTGCACCACCGAGCCGGGCCCGCTCGTCGTCAGGGCGAGGACCAGTGCGTTTGCGGGGGGTGTGTCTTGGCCTCCCACGAGGAACGGCCACGGGGCGCCCGCGTCCACACGAACGACGCGACCATCTTCGAGGTGGAAGCGCGAAGGGGCCTCCGACATGTAGATGCTCCGGTGGCATTCGATCACGCGCAGAGCCGTATGCACGTTCGACACGGTCGGGAGATCGGGGTTGAAATCAAACAACGGGTCGAGGTCCATTTCCGGCGCCGACAGCGTCGTATACAGCCGCGTGACATAGGGGCGCGAGGATAGGAGCTCCTGTGTGGCGATCATCGGCTCGACGACCTCCTCTCCCAACGCATCGATGAACGCTTGCGTGTCGAAGCCTGTGCGCGCAAAGCGTTCCATCAACGCGGGGTAACCGTCCCAAGCACCAAAGCGCCGGCTGCTCTCGTCGAGGAGCTCCGACGGGGTCAGCGACGTGGCGCTCGTTCGGAGCGCCTCCCAGTCATCTCTCTCGAACGGCAGAACGACGACGTCATCGTAGTCCGAGCTCGGGCCGGCGCGTTCCGACACGAACCCTTGACCGCCCGCCTCGTTGGCCGCTGCCACCACGACTTGGTTGTAGTTGCGGCCGCCGTTGAGCCAATTGATCAGCGCTTGGTTGAGCTCGAGCGACTTGTAGTTGACGGGGACGGCCCGGCTCTCGCCGAGCACCCAGACCATGACTCCCATATCGTCGTTCGCGGCTACCGCCGTGGGGCGGATCGGGATCATGGGTTGCTCGGATTCGTAGGTGATTCGGATCGGTCGAATCGTGCCGTTGTCATTCCCCTTGGTGAGCCGGAACGCGATCAGATTCATGCCGCCTTGCATGTAACTGCCAAGCAGGGTCGAGATGTCGCCCGGGTCTCCGCCAGGGGGAACGACGTCGTACCCCTCCGAGGTCAACCAGTCGACGACGACATCCCCCACATTCTCGTAGCTCGCGTCGGGCTCGATCACGACGAAGTCGTAGGGGCCTACGGTTCCGGACGCGAGCACGTTCACGCCGCCGTCTTCGAACGTGCCGTCGGCTCCGAAGTCGGGAGCGGATCCTGAGCCGGCGGACGACGAATTCCTGTCGCGCACTCGCTTGCACCTGCCCTCGACGACGGTCGTGAGGTTGTATTGTGGGTTGCTTGCTTGCTGCAGCCGGGTGAACGCCAGGTCAGACGACACGTCTACCTCCGGGATCCCGGGCACCGGCAACACCCAGGCGAACTCCTCGGACGGACCCTGGTATTGGATCTGCACGACGGCGGTCACCGTCTGATCGGCATTCTTCGAGAAGATGATCCGCTCGGCGGCCTGGTTGACCGGCGCCGAGGCGGAACAAAAAAGCCCGCCACAGGCTTGGGCGGGCTCGGGTTGTGCGATCAGGGCCAGCCCGAGAGCTGCCGCAACACCAAGGATAAAGTGATTTCGAGACATTTTTGTCGCCCTTTCTAGGCGCGGGGCGCAGATTGGCACAATCGACAGCTGTTCTATTGATAGAGGAGCAAGCGCCGTGCCATCGCCCGTGTCAGAGTCCGACCGAGGCAGGCCGACGTGCAGAGCCGGTGGTCCGACGCAGACGCGCAAGCGACGATCGAACGCTATCGGGACGATCCGCAGGTCAACGAGGACGTTGCGCTCCGCGTGTACACCTCGCGTCTGATCGGGCAGGACCCGGCTTTGGTGCTCCATGGCGGCGGCAACACGTCGGTGAAGACGATCCTCGTCGACGACATCGGCCACGAGGTGCCGGTCCTCTGCGTGAAGGGCAGTGGCTGGGACCTCGGCAGCATCGAACCCGCGGGCTTGCCAGCGGTCCGGCTCGAGAGCCTTGGTGCGTTGCGGGAGCGCGAGGTGCTGTCCGACGAGGACATGGTGAACGCGCAGCGAACGCGTCTCATCAATGCGAGCTCTCCCAACCCTTCCGTTGAAACCCTCTTACACGGGTTCCTTCCACACAAGTTCATCGATCACTCTCACGCGGACGCGATTCTTGCGTTGGTCGACCAACCGAACGCGGAGGCGATCTGTCGAGAGGTGTTCGGAGCGCGGCTTGGCGTCGTCCCGTATGTCATGGCTGGTTTCGCGCTTGCGAAGCGTGCGGCCGAAATCTACGAGAACGACCCCAACGTCGAAGGATTGCTCCTGCTCCGGCATGGGTTGTTCACGTTCGGTGATACAGCGAAGGAGAGTTACGAGCGGCACGTCGGCGCGGTCGATGCGGCGGAGCGTTTTGCCGCGGCAAAGGCAGGGACCGCTCGCGTCGTTCGGGGAACTCCCGCGCCTCTTCACTACGAAGCCGTCGCGCCGGTTCTCCGTGGCAAGCTCGGCGCCCGGGACCGGTGCTACACGCTGGAGCTGCGGCACGGCCTCGCCATCGATGCGTTCCTAGCGCGTGATGACCTCGAAAGTGTGACTCAGCGCGGAACCGCGACGCCCGACCACGTAATTCGGACGAAGCCAGTGCCGTTGCTCCTCGACATCGTCCCCGAGATGGACGGCGCTGCGGTGAGCGCGCACATCGATGAGCGGCTCGCGTCATATCGCGAAGAGTACGTCGCGTACGTCGAGCGGGAGGCGAGCTACAAAGGGCGGCGTGTCGAGCAACTAGACCCCGACCCGCGGATCATCTTGGTCCCCGGGCTCGGTCTAGTCGCTTCGGGCGTCTCCGGGAAAGCCGCCAGCATTGCGGCCGACATCTACGAGCACACCATCGACGTCATCGAGACCGCCGAAGCGATCGGACGCTACGAGGCGCTGCCCGCGGCGGATCTGTTCGACATGGAGTACTGGTCGCTCGAGCAAGCCAAGCTCGGCACCGCGAGCCCCAAGCCGCTGCAGGGCAGAGTCGTTTGCATCACCGGGGCGGCCCGAGGCATCGGCGCCGCGACCGCAAAGGCGTTCGCGGACGTCGGGGCGTCGCTCTACCTGACCGACCGCGACGAGGCCCCTCTTCGCGAGGTCGCCGAGTCGATGGGTGCGTCCTTTGAGGTGGTGGACGTCACCAGTGAGGAGGCGGTGCGCGCGAGCGTGGACCACTGTGTTCGTGTCTTCGGGGGACTCGATGGCATCGTGTCGAACGCCGGCGTTGCGCCTCAGGGGGCGATCGCTTTGGTTGCGACCGAAGAGCTCAAGCGGAGCTTCGAGGTGAACTTCTTCTCGCATCAGTATCTCGCGTCCGCGGCGATTCGAGTCTTCCGCGCTCAAGGCATCGGGGGGTTCTTGCTGTTCAACGCCTCGAAGGCTGCGTTCAACCCGGGCAAAGGCTTCGGCGCGTATGCGACCGCCAAGGCCGCGGTCGTTGCGCTCATGAAGCAGTACGCAGTCGAATGCGGAGACATCGGCGTGCGCAGTAACGCGGTCAACGCAGACCGGATCCGAACGGCGCTCCTGAACGAAGAGGACGTCCAGCGCCGCGCCGAGGCACGCGGTCTCGACGCCGATGCGTACTATCGCTCGAATCTCTTGAGTCGTGAGGTCACAGCTGAAGACGTGGCGAGCGCGTTCGTGAATCTCGCGCTTGCGCCCAGCACGACAGGCTGCGTCGTCACGGTCGATGGAGGCAACATCGCGGCAGCTCCGCGCTAATATTGCCTGCCTAGGGCGGTGGCCGTGTTGGCGGGTGGGACGTCGGCGCCGTCGCGGAGCGCGAGGTAGAGCGCGCCGAAGAGCAGCGAAGCCAGCGGCGCGCCAAACAGAAGTCCGACGCCGCACAGCGTGGCTGACCCCATCGTGATGAGCGCTGCAATCAACCACACGCCGATGATCCGCCAACGCCGGCCTCGCGCAATGCGCCATGAGAACACGATGGCTTCGATGGGTCCCGCGTCGTCGTTGAATGCGAGCTCGAGCCGCCAGAACGCGATGCCGGTAAAGACATAGACGTAAACGGGAAAGAGCACGGCAACGGCGATCGCGAAGGGCCGTCCGGCGTCGTCGAGGATCTCGGCCATCGGCGTGTCGAGGTCGACGGGGCCGACGAACATCAGGAAAATGATCACGACGAGTGGCAAGACGACCAAGACCGCGCCCAACATGCCGGCGAGTGACTGAAGGACGTACTTCCAGATTTTCGAGAGCTGGCTGAAGAGCACACCGACGCTCATTGGTTTCCCGTGGAGCCCTCGCACCGCCATCGCCCAGAGGCCGAGCGAGAACACCGCCGAGAGCACCAACTGAATGCCATAGGTGACGACCTGAACGATCACGTCCACCGCGGCGAACGTCGCGCTGGTGTCGCCGCTGCCTTGCTGGAACGCCGAGACGAGACCCCACACGAAGCTCAACGCGATCGGGATGCCCCAACCAAGCAGCCCGTACAGCAGCATGGCGAGGACCCAAGTCATGAGATCCCGCGACCAGGCGCTCGAGGCCTTCGATAGAAGGTCGGTGAGCGTGACCGAGTCCCGGGTGAGCGCAAAATCAGGTACGGCTGGTCTCGGTTCGATGGGTCCGGCCTCGGATGGGGGTGGCTCGCTGGGTGGTTCCATTGGGGCGAGGATTACCACCCCGCGGGATCGACCGCGAAGAAACTTCTCAACCCCGGGCCGAAGCGCTAGGTCCTCGACTGAACCTGATTCAATGATACTGTCAGCGCCATGATTACCCGTTGGTTCGTTGGTTGTAGCTTGGTCTTGGGATTGATCGCGGCAGGTTGCGGCAGCGATAGCGGCGTGACTGGCGGCGCTCCGTTCGTGCCCCCCGAATACGGCGCGTGGGTGAAGTACGAGCCCGAAGGCGCGACGTGCAGCGATGGCAGCCCGTACGCGTTCTACGTCGAGTTCTCAGAGACTTCGGACAACATTGTCATGTACTTCATGGGCGGCGGCGGCTGCTGGGACTACGAGAGCTGCGTCAGTGGTGGTGCGCGCGGTGCGACGAACCCGAACGGGCTTCCCGATGACTACGCCAATGCGCACATCAACTTCGAGCTCGGGGAGTCTTCGCTTCCGATCAACGTGAACCAGGTCTACCCGCTGCTCAACGACGACCCGGCAGTCAGTCCGATGGCCGATTGGAACAAGGTCTTCGTGCCGTACTGCACCGGGGATGTGTACGCGGGTTCGATTACGAACAACTACGAGGATCCCGACGGCATCGAACCCGACAAGGTTTTCGCCCACGTGGGCCACACGAACGTAGTGGCGATGACCGAGATGCTCAACGACATGTTCGGGGCAGCGCCGGAAAAGAAGCTCTTCGTCGGCGGCTGCAGCGCGGGAGGCGCGGGCGCGATCGTCAACTACTACTTCCTCCGAACCGGAATCGACGGGATCGAGAAAGGCTACCTGCTCAACGACTCTGGCCCGATCTACCCGAATCAGGAGCCAACCTCGCGGTCCCTGTTCTTGCACAATGAGGTGAGGTCCGTTTGGGATGCGGACAGCCTCATTGCCAAGGCGCCCCAACCCGAGGCGCTGGAGAACGACTTTGGTGCACTGAGCCGTGTCTTGTCGGACGAGTTCCCCAACGACCGCCTGGCGGCCACCCATTTTCGCCTCGATTACAACTTCTCGCTGTACTCCTACGAGCGCTTCTGGACGCTGGACCAGGACCAGATGCTCATGCCGTACACGGGCGACGGCCTCGGATTGGACGAGAACATCTCGACCGACCGCACCGGGATTCATACCGCATGGTGGGATGACACCGCCCTTCTGCGCGCCCAGTACGACGCGCCCGGCCGAGACAACCTCGGCTACTACATCCCGTACTGGCGGCAGACCAACAGCAGCCACTGCGTCACGATCCCCGGCCTCGAAGAGAACCCGCCGCTGGCGCTCCTAGGCAACCTCGCGGAGCTCGCGTGGGACGGCACCGAAATCGACACCGACGATGGCGAGATGACCATCCACGACTACGCCGTCCACCTCCTCAGCGACGAACCGCTAAAGAGCTACTTCGAAGAAGAGGGCGAGGGCCCCTACCGCTTCTGCGCCCCCGGCGAGGACTTCAATACGGTCACGTGCGCAGAAGCCGTCCGCGTCTGCACCGACGACGATGATGGCGAATTCGACGCCGTCCGGTGCGCAGAACTCGGCAACCCCCCCATGCAGTAGAGCCTAGTTCCAGCGGAAGCCTTCCATGGTTTGTTTGGCGCTGTAGCGGGGTTCGAAGCCGGTGGCCTCTACGAAGGCTTTGTTGTCGATGACGATGGGGTACTTCACGTGTGAGATTGCGTCGTCGGGAAGGTAGGGGAAGCCGAAGCGGCCGAGGACGGTTGAGTAGAGCGGTCCGGGTATCGCGACGGCGCGCCTGCCGGTGGCTTCGCACACTGTGCTGAGTGGAACCGGCGAGGGGCCGGCGACGTTGAAGACGCCGCGTAGCTGCTTCTCCACGGCCAAGGTGATCGCTTCTTCGGCGTCCCATTCGTGCATGAGTTGGTAGAGGGGGTCGAAGCCGAGCACCGTCGGCACGCGCTTTTTCGAGAGGAAGCCGGCGAGGGTCCCTCCGCGGCTCGGGCCGAGGAAGTAACAAAGCCGAAGCACCGCTGTGTTCAGCTCTGGCCATCGCCAGAGGGCGCTGCCCGCGTAGAGGTCTGCGGCGACTAGGTCGGCTAGCTCTTTGAACGCCGCGCCTGCAAGGGGGGGCTCGTCCTCGGTGTGGTAGAGCGGCGAGTCCGGGGTGGCGCCGTACACGGTGTGACGACCGACAAACACCGCCTGCTTCACTCCGTATTCGTGGCAGTACTCGAACAGCTTTCGTGTGCCGCCCAAGTTGATGCGGTAGCGCTCTTCGGTGTCGGTCGTGAAGTGGGTGACCGTGGCCATGTGAATGAGCGCGTCCGGTCGAGAGATTCGAAACACGTCTTCGGCGGGGCGCTTTCGGATGTCCACTTGGTGCATCTCCACGCCTTCGGGGACGTCGGGCCAAGGGCGGCGATCGATTCCAATGACCTCGTGCCCGCGACGAACCAGTCGGTACGCAACACCGCGAGCCAGCGTTCCGCTGATGCCGGTGATCAAGATCTTCATGGCCTGCGTTCCTTCTCCGGGTCCGGCATCCGCTCCAACATGAACGAGCGCGGCCGCGCGTCGAGTCCTGTGCTGATCAGCCGCTCCATCGCGTGACGAATCTCTTCGATGTACTGCCGAATGACATGGTCGGGCTCGGAGCCATCCCCCTCCAAGTGCATGGGCGGCCCGTAGTAGACCTGGCAAGCCACTGGCAACGGGAAGAAGATCAACTGGGGCGCGATCGGAACGAACGGGCCATTGAGCAGCTTTGCGAGCCACTTGATGTGGAAGAGCTGCGGAAACGCCTCCTCGCCTCCGATGAACGCGCACGGGATGATCGGTGTCCCCGTCTTGAGGGCGAGTCGCACGAACCCTGTTCCGAAGTGAACGAGCTTGTATCGGTCCTTGTAGAGCTTTCCGGCGCCGCGCGCGCCTTCCGGGAACACCACCACCAACCGCTCGTCGTTCAGCAGTTGCTCGCCGTGCTCGGGCAGGCCCGTGAGGTGGCCGAGTTTGCGCAGCGCGGGTCCGGCGAAGGGCGAACGCGTCAAGAAGTACTCCGCCATGCCTTGGCCGAGCCGGGGCGCCTCATCGTTGAGCAACAGCGAGGTGAAGATCATCGCGGCGTCGGCGCCGATCCCGCCGGAGTGGTTGGCGATGACGAGCCCTCGCCCCTGCGCCGGAACGTTCTCGAGACCGAAGGCCGTCACCTTGAGGTAGTGACGGTACATGAACGCCATCGGCGAGTAGGCACGCAGCAGCGATTTCTTCGACAGGCCGAATCGATCGAACCCGTAGTCGTCGAACTCGATCGGGAGGCGGTCTACGTTCCGCCGGACTTGTGGATCATCCAAAAACGACATGGTCGGCGCGGAGCTGCTCAGCGATGAGTCAAATAGCTCAACTCCGTGACCGAAGCGAGCCTGCCCTCGGGCCTACTTCGTTGGTTTCCAAAGTGGACGCTTGAAGCACCACAGCGTCGAGTCTTTGGTCCCAGCGGAAGTCACGAGCTCCCAACCTTGCTGCCCCATCTTGTTGGAGCGTTCGGTGACCTCCGCGACCGCGGTGGCCTGGAAGCACTGGTACTGCCACTGGCTCTTCTTGGGCGGGCTGTCGGCGGCGACCGGGTTGGCCTCCGAGATCAACGTGCCCGCGACGAAAGCTCCCACTAAAAACATGGCGACAATGATGGCTCTCATGTTCATACCTCCCTGGAGCTGGGCTTATAACATTGCCGCCAGGTGGGAGGACGAATGGCGCCTCCATGTCTGCGCCAGCACCACGAAAGCAGTCTGTTTTCGCAGTTTTTTGCGCTCAAGCTCGGCAAGAGCTACTTTGTGTCTATGCAGTTACAGCGGATTTATACATTAGCGTTTGGCTTGTTCTTCCTCGTCTCGGTGAGCGCTTGCAGCGACGACTCGACCGGTGATCGCTTCGACGGAACCGGGGGCATTTCGGGAACCGGCGGCGCCACCGGAACGGGCGGCACTGCCGCCTCTGGTGGGACCGGCTCTGGTGGGACTGGCGCGGTCGCCGGCGCGGGCGGCGCCTCGGGCGGGTGTCAGGTCATCGAGTGCGCCGGGCGCGTCACACTCTGTGGAGACTGCCTGGATAACGATGACGACGGCCTCGTCGACAACGACGACCCCGAGTGCCTCGGACCTTGCGACAACTACGAAGGCGAGGAGTTGCTTTCGGGGGTCGGCGGCGAGACCGGCGAGCAGTGTAAGGCCGACTGCTACTTCGATTTCGGAAACGGCGCGGGGAATGACGACTGTCATTGGACCCGAAGCTGCGATCCTCTCGAGCCGAAGGTCCAATGCACGTACAACGAGGACTTGCTCCCGAGCAGGGACTGTCCCGACACGCAGTCGCCGCTCTGCGAAGAAGTCTGTACGCCGCTCACGCCCAACGGATGTGACTGTTTTGGCTGCTGCACGTTCCCGGAGCTTGCGGGCATGGGTCCGAGTGGCGACGAGGGCTATGTGTATATTGGCTCTGAATCGGGTTGCACGTTCGACACCGTGACGGACACGAGCTTTTGCCAGGCGTGCACCCCTGCAGCCAGCTGCTTGAACACCTGCGAGCGCTGCGAGGTCTGCCTCGGCAAGCCGGATATTCCAGAAGACTGCTTCCCCGGAAGCGGTGGCATGGGTGGCAACGGCGGTAGCGCTGGTAGCGGTGGCATGGGTGGCTCGGATGGTGGCGAACGCTGCCCCGATGGCAAGCAGGCCTGCGGCCTCCCGGGCGATGATCCCTGTGAAAGCGGGGGCTTCTGCCTGACCGGCTGCTGCATCATCGTGCAGTAGCGGGCTAGCCGAGGATGTCCGTCACCCGATGCACGTCGTCGGGGTCGGATGTCGTTGGGACCAGCAAGACATCATCGGCGCCCGCGTCCTTGGCCTGTTGCACTGCATCTTTGAGGGCCTGCGGCGTGGTCACGATGCAGATCTGTTTCACGCTCTTGCGCGCGACGGGCACCATGAAGTTCAGGTAACGATCGAGGTAGGCGTCGAGTTGTTCGCGGGCGTCGGGGCCCAGTGCGTACCAAAAGCCCGTCCCGAGCCATGGCGCCGGTCGGCCACGTTCCTTCCATGCGCGTCGCGCCGCTTCGAATTGCAATTCCATCTCGGCCGCAGAGGGTCCAAAGCTGAAGCCACACAAGCCATCGGCCCACTTCGAGGCCATCTTAATGGACTCAACCATGAGAGAGCCGGCGAGAAGTCGCGGCCCGCCTTCCTGGACCGGAGCGGGGCCTACGGGAAGCGCACCTTCGACGACCGGCTCCCCACGCCACACACTGCGCATGGTCTCGACGCTTTGTGCGAGACGAGTGAGGCGATTGCCGAGGGGAGTGCCGACCGACTGATAGTCCTGCTCACGCCCACCGACCCCAAGTCCGGCCACGAGGCGCCCGCCCGACAAGACATCGATCGTGGCGAGTTGCTTGGCGAGCATGACCGGGTGGTGGAGCATCGGGACGAAAACGCCGCCGATGATCTTCACTCGTTCGGTGAGCGCCGCAGCGGCCGCGAGAGTCGCCGTCATATCCGGGTTGTAAAAAGAGATACGCTCGCCCGCCGCGATGCTAGCGAAAAAGTCGGCGTCGATGCGCTCGCACCACTTCAAGAAGGTGTCTCTGTCGAGGCCCGGTGCCATGACCGGAAGGTTCATCCCGATTTCCATTTGTTCCTCTCGTCTTTGGGAGCCGTTGCATCTCCCATCGATGGCGTCTAGGACAGGGGGACCATGCGCAATCCCAAGGATTTCTTCAAACCCATGGCCATTGGAGCGCCGGAGCCCGTACGCGAGATCCCGTTCCGGCCTTCGCGGATGATCCACTTCTTCGATCCGAGTAATCCGAAGATGGCGGCCAAGGTGCCGAGCATCGCCGGGAAGTGCGATGTGCTTCTGGGCAACCTCGAGGACGCCATCCAGGTGGACAAGAAAATCGAGGCGCGTGAGGGCTTCGTGAAGATCGCCAAGGAGACCGACTTTGGTGACTGTCAGCTTTGGACTCGGGTCAACAGCCTCGATAGCCCCTGGTTCCTCGACGACATGGGGCAGATCGTCCAGGAGATTGGCGACAAAGTCGACGTGATCATGGTGCCGAAGGTCGAAGGCCCGTGGGACATCCACTACGTCGATCGTTTGCTTGCTCAACTCGAAGCGCGTGCCGGCGTGAAGCGACCGATCTTGGTGCATGCGATTCTAGAGACCGCCCTCGGCGTGGCGAACGTCGAAGAGATCGCCGGCGCGAGCCCGCGCATGCAGGGCATGAGCCTTGGCCCCGCTGACCTCGCAGCGTCGCGCCGGATGAAGACGACCCGCGTAGGTGGTGGACATCCCGGGTATCTCGTTCGCGCAGATCCGAACCCCGATGATCCCGAAGCGCCCCGCGTCACCGCGCAGCAGGACCTTTGGCACTACACGATCGCGCGCATGGTCGATGCTTGTGTCGCCAACGGCATCTTCGCGTACTACGGCCCGTTCGGAGACATCCGTGACACGCTGGCGTGCGAGGATCAGTTCCGCAATGCGTTCCTTCTCGGCTGCGTCGGAGCGTGGTCGCTCCACCCTGTCCAAATCGACATTGCCAAGAAGGTGTTCAGCCCGCCCGTCGACGAAGTGCTCTGGGCCAAGAAGGTCATGCAAGAGATGGGCGATGGCTCGGGCGCCGTCATGATCGACGGCAAAATGCAAGACGACGCCACGTACAAGCAATGCAAGGTCATGGTTGGGCTCGCGCGCATGCTCGCCGAAAAGGACGCCGACCTCAAAGCGGCCTACCAGTTCTGAGAGGAGTCACGATGAGCACGAAGCATCGTCCGCGGCGAAGTGTGTTGTACATGCCGGGCGCGAACGCGCGGGCGCTCGAGAAGAGCCGTTCGCTTCCCGCAGACGCGTTGATCTTCGATCTCGAGGATGCAGTCGCGCCCGATGCAAAGCTGACCGCCCGCAAACAGGTCATCCAAGCCGTCGAAGCTGGCGGCTACGGCAAGCGCGAGATTTTCATCCGCACCAACGGGTTGAACACGCCGTGGGGCTATGATGATCTCGTCGCCGCTGCAAAGACTGGTCCGGACGCCGTTCTGCTTCCCAAAGTCGAGAGCGCCGAAATGGTGCGGCAGGCCGAGTCGGTCCTGGCCGCTCATGGCGCAGCCGATGACCTCACGATTTGGTGCATGATGGAAACCCCACGCGGCATGCTCCATGCCGAAGAGATCGCGGATGCGAGCTCGCGTGTCGGCGGCTTGGTGATGGGCACGTCCGACCTCGCGAAGGACCTTCAGGCGCAGCACACCGCCATGCGGCTGCCACTGATCACCGCCTTGGGCCTCTGCCTGCTGGCCGCGCGCGCTGCCCGGATTGCCATCCTCGATGGGGTGTTCCTCGACCTGAACGACTCGGACGGGTTCGTCGATTCCTGTCGTCAGGGAGCTGAGCTTGGCTTTGACGGAAAGACCTTGATTCACCCGAAGCAACTCGCCGCCGCGAACGAAGTATTCGCACCCTCCGAGGACGAGCTCCGGCTTTCCCGACGCATCATCGACGCTTATGCCGAGGCTGAGGCGCAGGGCAAGGGCGTGGTCCTGGTCGATGGCAAGCTCATCGAGAGGCTCCACGTCGACCATGCCAAACGCGTGGTTGCGCTGGCCGAAGCGATCACGGCATAGACTCGAACCAGAGGAGCGGCTAGGCTCCGCGTTCCACCATGCGATTTTACGAATTCGAAGCGAAGCAACTCCTCAAAAAACACCGGATTCCACTGGTTCAGAGCGAGCTTGCCAACACCGCCGGTGAGGCCGGGAAAATCGCGGCCGACGTCGGTGGGCCTCTCATCTTGAAGCCCCAGGCCATCGCACCCGGCATCGCGGCCGCGTCGGCGAAGGAGCTCGCCGACCCTGCTGGTGCGAAGGCCGCCGCCGCCGAGCTGTTCGAGCTCGATGATGGGGGCCGTAAGCCCAACGGCATTCTGGTCGAGGCCAGGCCGGCGGGCGAAGCGGTGTACAGCCTGAGCTTCACGTACGACGGAACCTCCAAGCGGCCGGTCGTCGCAGCCGCCGGCATGGCCGGCAAGATCGACGACATCGAAGACACCCACCCGGACCGCATCGTTCGTCGATACTTCTCCGCGCTGTATCCATTTTCGGATTACATCGCCAAGGAGCTTGCCAAGTCACTGTCTCTCGGAGGCAACGACCTCAAGCGCATGACGCGCATCGTGTCCGGGCTAGCGCGGCTCTTCCTCGAGTACGACTTTGCGGATCTCGACATCAGGTCGCTGGTCAAGCTCGGGGATGGGAACTTCGTCGTGCTCGACGTCGAGGCCGACCTCGAGATCGAAGCGCGCCATCGACAGAGGCCCATGCTCGACGAGCTCGGCTTCGCGAAGGATGACCTTCGGCAGGTGCGCGAGCCCACCGAGTTCGAGCTCGAAGGCGCGCGAATCGACGCCGAAGACCTACGAGGCATCATCAGCCCAATCGCCGAGTTCGACGGCAACATCGGCCTCGTCATTGGCGCTGGTGGCGGGTCGCTGACCTTGACCGATGCGGTGCGAAAGCATGGCGGCCGGCCGGCCAACTACGCCGCTATTGGTGGCAATCCCAGCGTGGACAAGGCTCGCAGGCTCACCAAGCTCGTCTTGAGCAAGCCTGGCGTCGAAAAGATAGCGGTGATGTCCAACGTGGTTTCGAACACCCGCGCCGATCTCGTGGCCCGCGGCGTCATCAAGGGCATCATCGAATTGGGGTTCGAGCCGGCCGACAAGATTTTGATCTTTCGGGTTCCCGGCGCTTGGGAAGCCGACGCCGCCAAGATCCTCCAGAAGTACGGCATCGAGTACTGTGATCGCACGGTTTCGATCAGCGAAGCAGCGAGACGTGCCGTTGCGAAGGTTGGTTAGAGGACTTAGCAATGGCTGTTATCGTTCACGCAGATTTCCAGTTCATCGTCCAAGGCATCACCGGGCGTGAGGCACTCAACTTCACTCGCGAGTGCTTGCAGTACGGCTCGAAGATCATCGGGGGCGTCACACCCGGAAAGGGTGGCCGCGAGGTCTACGGCGTTCCGGTCTACGACACGGTTCGTGAGATCACCGAGAAGGAAAGGGTCGACGGAACCGTCATCACGGTGCCGCTCGCCTTTGCTCCGGATGCCGCTTACGAAGCGATCGACGCCGGCATCAAAGAGATCATCATCATCACCGAAGGCATTCCGCGCAAAGACGCCTCTGCAGTCGTCGAGTACGCAGCGCTCCATGGCGCTCGGGTCATCGGTCCGAACTGCCTCGGTCTCATCGTGCCTGATGTGTGTCGCTTTGGAAGCCTTGGTGGGCCCGCCGTCGACTGCCGCAAGGCCTTCAAACCAGGCGTCGTCGGCGTGATGTCGCGTTCCGGCGGAATGACCACCGAGATCTGCAACGCGCTGACCCTCGCCGGGCTCGGCGTGAGCACGGCGATGTCGATCGGCGGTGACCCGGTGATCGGGTCGACCTACGTTGACTTGATTCCGCTCTTCGAGGCGGATGAAGACACCAAGGCCGTGGTGGTCTACTCGGAGCCCGGCGGCACCGCGGAAGCGGACCTTGCCCGCTGGACTCAAGAAAACGACAGCCGTCTTCCCATCGTGGCATTCGTGGCGGGGCGCTTCATGGATGAGATGCCCGGCATGAGCTTCGGCCATGCGGGGACGGTGGTTAATAAGAAGGTCGATTCGCCGGCCGACAAGATGCGCCGAATGCGAGAGGCCGGGATTTCCGTCGCCGAGGAAATCGGCGACATCCCTGACCTCGTCCGAGAGGCCATCGGAAGCTGAGCGGCAGAGGAACCATCATGGCTATGTTCATACGCGTAGATGTCGACAACAGCGTCATCGAAAAGACTCCCAGCCTCGCCGACAAGCTCGTCGAAGTATGCCCCGTCAAGATCTTCAAGCTCGCCGCCCAGCCGAGCGCGGTCGAAGTCGTCGAAGAAAACGTAGACGAATGCACCCTCTGCGACCTATGCATGCAAGCCACTCCCAAAGGCGTCCGCGTAATCAAACTGTACGAGTAGGGGACACTCTCCGGTGGGCTGCGTTTAGCGCTTCGACGAAGGCTCGAACGACCGAGGGGTCCGGGAGCACGTGGTCAATCACGATAGGCGCCTTCGGGCGGTCGAAGCTCACTCCGCCAGCCCCAAGAGTGGCGTCAGCCGTTCCTTTCGCGTGATGATGTCCGCTAGCGTGTAGTGGTCGAGCACGCGGTAAAATTCCTCCTCCGCTTCCCCGAGCACGCCGCGCAGTTGGCACGACGGCACCAGCGGACAATCCGCGTCGTCGGTTGCCACGCAATCGAGGACCGCGCGGTCCGGCTCCGTGTGCCGCACCAAGTCGCCCACGGTCAGCTCCGCCGGCTCCACTGCCAAACGAACGCCGCCACCGCGGCCGCGCGTGGCCTTGATCCATCCTAGGTGCGTGAGCTCGTTCGCGACCTTGAGCATGTAGTGGTGCGACACGTCGCAACCCTCGGAGATTTCTTGGATCGGGATCGGACGCTCGTCGTCCGATAGGCCGAGATACATCAACATGCGAAGCGCGTAGTCGGTGAAGAGGGTTAACTGCATCTCTTGCCGGTTCGGTGTCCCCGCGAAAACCGACGAGAGAATGCCACGTTCGGTGAGGGTTCGGAAGCGCGAAGAGTCCGGGCTACAGGGTTCGCATATTGTGTCCAAGGTTTCCCGCGCCCACGGGCGCTCGCCGCGCGCGATGAACGCCGTGACGTCCTCGATGTACCAGGACTCATCGTGTTGGAGTTGGACGAACGCCGCCGCGATTTCGAGAAAGCGAAAAAGTCGCTTCGCGCGGTCCACTTAGTGATTCGATGGGGTCCGCTTCTCCATCGTCCCACGCGCCCCTTGCGCCCGAAGCTTCGACCTCGATTCCCCGAATCTAGGTGGTTTCTGCCCCAAATTGGGATCGCCTCCGGCGTGGGGTTGCATGAGCGTGCTTTCGCGGTATCCGGCGCGTGGCAAATCGACCAAATTGCACGAGCAGAAGAATGAAAGACCTCAGTAAATACCGAAACATCGGCATCTTCGCCCACGTGGACGCCGGCAAGACGACGACCACCGAGCGCATCCTCAAGCTCACCGGCAAGATCCACAAAATCGGCGAGGTGCACGACGGTGCGGCCACCACCGATTTCATGGAGCAGGAGCAGGAGCGCGGCATCACGATTCAGTCCGCAGCGACGACGTGCTTCTGGGACGACCATCAGCTGAACATCATCGACACCCCTGGACACGTCGACTTCACCATCGAGGTCTACCGTTCGCTCAAGGTGCTCGACGGCGGTGTGGGCGTGTTCTGTGGCTCAGGCGGCGTCGAGCCGCAGTCCGAGACCAACTGGCGCTACGCGAATGATTCGAAGGTCGCGCGCCTGATTTTCGTCAACAAGCTCGATCGCTTGGGCGCTGACTTCTATCGCGTCGTCGACCAGATCAAGAATATCCTCGGCGCCAAGCCGCTCGTCATGGTGCTTCCCATCGGCACCGAGGCCGAGTTCGTTGGCGTCGTCGATTTGCTCACTCGCCAGGCGTACGTTTGGGATGACTCGGGCGAGCCCGAGAACTTCGACGTTCGGGAAGTCCCAGAGGACATGAAGGAGCTCGTCGAGAAGCACCGCTTCGAGCTCATCGAGACCGCCGTCGAGCAAGACGACGACGCGATGGAGCAGTACCTCGAGGGCACCGAGCCGGACCTCGAGACCATCAAGAAGTGCATCCGCATCGGCACGCGCGACCTGGCGTTCTTCCCGACCTACTGCGGTTCGGCGTTCAAGAATAAGGGCATCCAGCAGGTGCTCAACGCGGTCGTCGACTACTTGCCCGATCCCACTCAGGTTCCGCCCCAGCCCGAAGTCGACCTCGAAGGCAACGAGACCGGGCACTTTGCGCTCGTCGACCCGAGCGGGCCCGTGCGCGCGCTCGCGTTCAAGATCATGGAAGACCGCTTCGGCGCGTTGACCTTCACCCGTATCTACTCGGGCACGATCAATAAGGGCGATACACTGGTCAACACCTTCACCGGCAAGAACGAGCGCATCGGGCGAATGGTCGAGATGCACGCCGACGACCGAACGATCGTGGATTCGGCGCAGGCCGGCGACATCGTGGCCTTGGTCGGCCTCAAGGATGTCCGTACGGGCCATACGCTCGCGGACCAGAAGAAGCCCGCAACGCTCGAGCCGATGGTCTTTCCGGATCCCGTCATTTCGCTCGCCATCAGCACGAAGGACAAGGCCATGAGCGAGAAGCTCGGCACGGCGCTTGGCAAGATGGTGGCCGAGGACCCGTCTTTTCACGTGGAGGTCGACCAGGAGTCCGGCGAGACCATCCTCAAGGGGATGGGGGAGCTCCATCTCGACATCAAGGTCGACATTCTTCGCCGTAGCCATGGCGTTGCGGTCGATGTCGGTGCTCCGCAGGTTGCCTACCGCGAGACCGTGACGCGGGCGATCGAGGACAGCTACACGCACAAGAAGCAGACCGGTGGTTCTGGTCAGTTCGCGAAGATCGAATACACGATCGAGCCCACCGAGCCTGGCGAAGGGTTCGTGTTCGAATCCAAGATCGTCGGCGGCAAGATCCCGAAGGAATTCATTCCAGCCGTGGAGAAGGGCTTCAAGGTCATGAAGGAGGAAGGCCCCCTCTGTGGCTTCCCCCTGCTCGACTTCAAGCTCACGCTGAATGACGGCGCATTCCACGCGGTCGATTCGTCGCAGATGGCGTTCGAGACGGCCGCGCGAGCGGCCTACCGCCAGAGCATGCCCAAGGCCGGGCCGCAGCTCCTCGAGCCGATCATGAAGGTCGATGTCTTCGTACCGGACGCCAACGTGGGCGATGTCATCGGCGACCTGAATCGTCGCCGCGGCATGGTGAACTCCCAGGAGAAGGGTCACACCAACGTCCGCATCAAGGCAGACGTTCCCCTCAGCGAGATGTTTGGCTACATCGGCGACCTGCGCTCCGCCACATCGGGCCGCGGTCAGTTCTCGATGGAGTTCAGCAACTACGCGCCCGTTCCCCGGAACATCCTCGAGAAGGTCCAGATCGAGGTCGCCGAGCGCAAGGCCGCCAAGAAGAAGTAGGCGCTATCCGACGAGCTCTCGCTTGACCACTTTGCCCGTTGCGTTGCGGGGGAGGGCAGCGATGAACACCACCTCGCGGGGGACCTTGTAGCTTGCGAGGCCCTGCTTCACGTGCGCCTTCACCTCGTCTTCGCTGAGGCTGAGACCGGGCTTGAGCACCACGAAGGCCTTGAGGCGCTGACCCCATTCCGGGTCGCTCACCCCGACCACGGCCGCTTCTTCGACCTGGGCGTGTTTGGCGATCAGGTCCTCGACTTCGTGCGGAAATACGTTCTCTCCGCCGGAGACGATCATGTCGTCATCGCGCCCGTCGATGAAGAGACGCCCGTTCTCGTCGAAGTGCCCGACGTCGCCGCTGCTGACCATCGAGCCGAGGCGTTCCTTGTCGTCGCCACTGGTGTAGCCCTCGAACGAGATGGCATTTGAGACGAAGATTCGGCCTGTCTGCCCGGTCGGGAGTGGCTCTCCTTGGTTATCGAGGATCTTCACGACCGCGCCCAAAGGCGGCTTGCCTGCGGTCCCCGGTGCGGCGCGCATATCCTCTGGGCTTGCAACCGATGCCATGGCGACTTCGGTGGACCCGTAGAAATTGTAGAGGTTGTCTCCGAAGGCATCCATCCACTCGGTGGCGAGGTGACCGGGCAGCGCTGAGCCGCTCGCCGCCGTGACGCGAAGTGAGCTGAGGTCGTACTTCCTCTTCACCTCATCCGGCAATGCGAGCATGCGCTGCATCATGATCGGAACGACCGCGAGCGAGGTGCATTTGTGCTCGGCGACGGCGCGCAAGGTTGCTTCGGGATCGAAGCGTCGACTCAGCACGTAAGTCGAGCCGAGCATGAGGCCCATTTGAAACTGCCCGAGGCCCCACGAGTGAAAGATCGGCGCCGCGATCATCGTGCGCTCACCGCTTCGCAGCGGGAGCGCGGACAACATCGATGCCATCGGAAGCATGCCTTTCGGAGAACCGCGCTTGGCCCCTTTCGGGGTACCCGTGGTGCCCGAGGTCAGCATCGTGAAGCGCGACTCGATGCTAGGCGGCTCGACGTTGTCGTCGGCGTGGCTCGAGATCACATGCTCGATGCTGGGGTCGCTGCCCGAGCCGTACACGACGAATCTGGGCATATCCTGAAGGTCTTCCAGCAGGTTCGCGAACTCTTCGTCGTAGAGGAGGGCGCTGACCTTCTCTCGGCGGCTCACCTCCGTGAGCTGTGGCGCCGCGAACATCGTGTTCAGCAGGACGATGTTGGTGCCCACCTTACAGCAAGCGAAGATCGTTTCGATGAACTGCCGATGGTTACGGCACATGACCCCGACCACGTCGCCCGGCGACACCCCCGCCTCCCGAAGCCCGCGTGCCAACGCATTCGAGTGCCGATTCACCTCGTCGAACGTTGCCGAGCCCTCGTCGTCGATGACGGCCACCGTATCGGGCGCTTTAACCGCACCCGCGATGATTCCCATCGCCGGCGATCGACCCCATGCCTTTGCGAGCTTGGCGATGCGCACCGTCTTGCTCGGCCGCATCGGCTTGAATATTCCAGCCCGATACAGCACCCGAGCCACCTCTAGTTTCTGACCAAAATTTCCCACGGCGGCACCCTAGCTTGCCTCGGCAGAAACGACCAGCGCGCCCTATCCGGCGTCCTTTTCTACGGATACCGCGCAACTTTTGTATGAAGGCTGCCTGGAGTGCGGATCGAAGGACGGGAAGGTGAGATCGTTCGTCGTCGCGAAGTGCATCGGCATGAAGAGTTGGCCGGGTTTCACGATGTGCGTGACGAAGGCGCGCGCCTTCGCGTGTCCTCGGCGGGATCGGACGGTGACCCACTCGTTGGCCGTGATGCCCAAGCGCTTTGCATCCGGCGGGCTGATCTCTACGTACGGATCCGACGGGCAGAGCGCTTTGAGGACATCGGACTTCCCGGTGCGGGTTTGGGTGTGCCATTGGCTCGAGCTTCCACGGCCCGTTAACAGAGTGAACGGGTACGCGTTGTCGGCGAGCTCGGCCGTGGGGCGCGGGTCACTGAAGAAGAGCTTGGCTCTGCCGCTGTCCGTGTAGAAGGCGCCGTTCTCGAACAAACGCCGTTGACTGTGCTTGTCGACAGAGCGCCCTGCGGGCAAGGGCCACTGGATGCCGCCGAGCTCGTCGATCATGTCGTAGCCTGCAATGCCCGTGATGTCGCAAGGCATATCGCGGCTACATTCCTTGAGTATCTCGAAGGTCGCTTCGGGCGACGTCCACTTCGCAAACATGTCGCCGCAGCCCCATTCCTCGGCGAGCAGTTTGAAGATGCGGAAGTCGGACAGCGCTTGTCCCGGCGCCCGTGACACTTGCTTCGTGATCCCGATGCGACGCTCCGAGTTGATGAAGCACCCTTCCTTCTCGCCCCAGCCGGCCGCTGGCAACACGAGATCTGCGAACTTCGCGGTTTCGGTGGTGTGATACATGTCCTGGACGACCAGGAAATCGAGTTGCTCGAGGATCGCGTGTGTGTCCGCTCGGTTGATCCACGAGTGCGCCGTGTTGGTCCCGATGATCCACAGGCCCCTGATGTCTCCGCTGAGAGCGCCTTCCATGATCTGGTCGTATGCCCAGCTCGCTTCGGTCGGGACTCGGTCGACATCGATGTCGAGCACGTCTGCGATCTTCGCGCGGTGCTCCGGGTTGTCGAACGCGTGGCCGCCCAGGAGGTTCGTGGTGTTGCTGAAGAGCCGGGAGCCCATGGCGTTACATTGGCCGGTGATCGAGTTGGCGCCGGTGCCCGGGCGCCCGATATTCCCCGTCATGAGCGCGAGGTTGATGATCGCCTGGGCCGTGCGGACGCCTTCGTGGCTTTGGTTGACGCCCATCGTCCACCAAAACGACACACGCTTTCCTTCGTGAATTAGCTTGGCCAGCGCTTCGATCTGGCTCGGCGAAATGCCGACACGTGGAGCGACAAAATCAGGTCGATATGCCTCGAGGTGATTGGCCAGCGCGTTGAAGCCATCGACGTGCGCGTCGATGTATTCGAGGTCGATCCAGCGGTTTCGAATCAGCACGTGCGCGATGCCGTAGAGCAGGTAGAGGTCTGACTTGGGGTTCAGGGCCACGTGCTCGTCGGCCTGCTGTGCGGTTTCGGTCCGGCGCGGATCGATGACCACGATCGTCGGGTCGTGCGGATTCTTGCGAACACGTCCCCACATGATCGGGTGGGCGATGCACGGGTTGGCCCCGATGAAGAAGATCACATCGGAGCTTTCGAAATCGTCGTAAGTGTAGGGCGGTGCGTCGAACCCGAACGACTGCTTATACGCCGTCGCGGCCGTCGCCATGCACTGACGCGTGTTGCCGTCCCCGTGCACCATGCCCATCCCGAACTTCGCCACGGAGCCGAGCAAGGCCATCTCTTCGAAGGGGATTTGTCCGGTGCTCAGGAAGGCGATCGAGGAGTCTCCGTGCTCGCGCTGAATCGCCTTCATTCGACCGGTGAAGGTGGCCAGCGCAGTCGGCCAATCGGTGGGTCGGAGCTTGCCGCCTTCGCGAACCATAGGGGCCGTTGCCCGGTCCTTCGCCTCCAGCGGACGGAGCGCTTCCCAGCCCTTCGGGCAGGCCATTCCCACGTTGACCGGGTACTCCGTGGAAGGGGAGATATTCACTGCTGCTCCGTCCTTCATGTGGACGTTGAGGCTACAACCCGTGGAGCAGTAGCCGCAGACCATCGAGGTGGTGGAGTCCGGCTTCAGCCTGTTGGGAACCTGACCGAGGCCATAGCCTCCGGGGCTTCTGAGCAGATCGCGGGTGAGCGGGCCTTCGAGATCACGAACGACCTTCTTTGCCTGGTCGAGGAATGCGGCTGCCTTGTCGTTGGCCATCAGGGCATACCCCCCGGCATCCGAGGCGCGCTCATGGCGCCAAAGAAGGTCATTCGCTCGATCAGCTCACCGGTGAGCAGCAGTACGAACGCCAACCCCGCGCCGACCAGGGTCGCGCGCGCGGTGTCCGCGGTTGCCGTCACCAGCAAGAAGAGCGGAATCAAGAGTCCCCCCAGCCCGGCTGAAGCGAATCGGAAGAAGGTCAGCTTTGCGAGCTCCCCCCTGAGCAACAGCGCCGAGCGCTTGAGGTCTCCCTGTTTCTTGTCGCTCAGGAACAAGAAGATCAGCGACTCCCCCATGAGCTTGCTCACCGTGGCCATCATCAGGATCGCGCCGGCGATGCGCGTGCCCTCGATCAGCCCGGGTGGCAGTGGCCCGGAGATGTTGAGGGCGACGCCCCAGAAGATGAGAATCGTCGCCGATATCCCGAGAACGACGGAGGTCATGAAGAACTTGAAGCCGGTTCGGCTGAGATGCCACCATTGCCGCTTCGTCGCGTGGTAGAGCATGGCGGAGCAGAACACGGCGCCGAGGCCAATCATGGCGGTCGAAACCCCGACCGCTGGCGCCCAACGGGAGAACGTAGTCGCTAGTTCCGAAGGAATGAGTGCGCTGTCGCCAAGCCACACCATCGTGGCGTAGAGCCCTGCCGCGCTGGCGAATGCGCCGAAGGCAATGATCTCCCGGCTGAGCCAGGAGGTGCGGAGCCCAAGGAACGCGCGCCACGCGTACTGCGGCCGTCCGAGGTGCATCGTGCTGGCGACGAGCGCGACGATGCCCAACGCCAAGGCAACGGCCGCATGGTAGGGGCGCACGACCGACAGCAATCCGGTCTCTGGGAGAAGTCCGAGGATCTGGTCGACGAGCAAGGCGCCGACCGAAAGCTGCGTGAGCACGAGCATCCAGACGAGTGGCATGTGTTGATGCGCGGGCCGCACGGCGTAGAAGTTGGCGGGCATCATGTTGCGCGGCAGCGCCGATTCGGTCTTGAATACAGTCGTCGGCGCGGTGATCGAAGGTGGAGGCGCGCCTGGGAGGAACGCGTCCACCTGAGCAGCCTCGAGGGCGTGCTCCTCGTCGACGATGGCAATCGAGATCGCCTCGGTTGGACAGGCTTGCACGCATGCAGGGGCCTCGCCGACAGCCAGCCGATCACTGCACATGTCGCATTTGCGAACGATCCCGAGCTTCTTGTTGAACTGCGGAACCTCATAGGGGCACGTGAAGAGGCAGTACTGGCACCCGATGCACTGGTCATCGAGATGCTTGACGATTCCCGTTTGCGGGTCCTTGTCGTATGCCTTCGTCGGGCATCCATTCATGCAGGCCGGGTCGACGCAATGGTGACACGCGGCGGTCACCGTCTTCTGAACAGGAGACTCGGACGTGCCGCCGTGTAGCAGTCCGACCGACCGCCAGATTTCTCCGTCATCGAGTCCGTTGAGATTATGACAGGCGGTGACGCAGGCCTTGCAACCGGAGCATTTGTCGAGATCGACTTCAAAGGCGTACTGCTGACCCGGTCCTGGCGCCGAGGTGGGGATTAAACTCCGGTAGTACTTCTCTTGAAGCGGTTCGTGCACTTCATCGTGAAACTGGGAGAAGCGCTCGACCGCACTCAGGTCGTGTTGCTCGCGCAGCATCTTATCGAGAAGAGACTCCTGCCGCGGCGGCTCGCTGGGCGCCGCATCGAAGACCGGCAACCGAATGGATCCCGAGCGTGCGCTCATTCCGCTGCCTCGGCCGCGACATGGTCACGGTTGGGGCAGACGTAGGGAGCCAGGTCACTGGCCGGCGGAAGCTCGACGTAAACCTCGCCTTCCTCGACGCGAACCGGGAACGTGTGAATCGAATACTCCTCGCCCGTCAAGCACTTGCCCGAGCGAAGCGAGAAGTTTTTCTTGTGCATCGGGCACGCAACTTTGGGCTCGTCCGACGCATCGCCGAGGATCCCGCGCGCCAACACCATGTCCTGCATGTGCGGGCACATGTTCTGCGTCGCGTACCACTCGCCGCGCGACGCGAAGTTGAACACGGCAATCTGCGTCTCACCGTGCTTGATGGTGACGCCACCCCCCTCCGGGAACTCCTCGACGCGCCCCGCCCGCACCCAATTGGTCTGCAGGACCGGAAGGCGAGCCTTGGAGTCCGCGATCGGGCCGGATTTGTCCCAATCGCCGGGCCGGCGCTGACCGCGTTGGTCCACGTAGAACACGGCGTCGTCGGGATCGTCTGTGTTGGCGAAGTGCTGGAAGGCTGCGCGCTGCTCCGGGTCGTTGACCACGGCCGCCCACTCGCACTGATAGCTGTCGACCAAGGCCTGCATCGCCCCCTCGAACTCTGCGCCGAGGCCCAGGCTGTCCTCGACGACGACCTTCCGGACGTGCTCGATGCCTCCCTCGAGCTTTTCGACCCAGGTGGAGGTTCGCGTCACCTTGTCCGCCGTTCGGATGTAGTAGATCAGGAACCGGTCGATGTAGCGGATGAGCGTTTCCTCATCGAGGTCTGACGCGAGCAAGTCCGCGTGGCGCGGCTTCGCGCCCCCATTGCCGCAGACGTACAGGTTCCAGCCTTTGTCCGTCGCGATGATTCCGAAGTCCTTGCTCTGCGCCTCCGCGCATTCACGCACGCACCCGCTTACGGCGCTCTTGAGCTTGTGGGGCGACCGAATGCCCCGGTATCGCCGTTCGATTCGAACCGCGAGACCCGCGGAGTCGTCGACTCCGTATCGGCACCACGTGGACCCCACGCAGCTCTTCACCGTACGGAGCCCTTTCGCGTAGGCGTGCCCGCTCTCGAACCCGGCCTCGACCAGTTCCTCCCAGATATCCGGAAGCTGGTTCAATCGTGCGCCAAACAAGTCGACGCGTTGGCCGCCGGTGATCTTCGTGTAGAGGTCGTACTTCTTGGCGACCTCGCCGATGACGATCAGCTTGTCTGGAGTGATCTCGCCGCCCGGTATCCGTGGCACCACCGAATACAACCCTTGGCGCTGGATGTTTGCGAGGAAGCGGTCGTTCGTGTCCTGAAGTGTCGCGTTGTCCTTCAGGATCATGTCGTTGTAGAGGCTGGCGAAGCACGAAGCGGCCGTGGGCTTGCAGACCTCGCAGCCGTGACCCGTGCCATGGTTCTCGAGCAGCGCGTCGAAGCTCCGTATCTCTTTCAGTCGAATGAGATCGAAGAGCTCCTGCCGTGTGTAGTCGAAGTGCTCGCACAAGCGCCGCCGCACCGACTTGCCCTGCGACGCCAGCTCGACGTCGAGCAGATCGGTCACCATCGGCAGGCAACCTCCGCAGCCAGTGCCCGCGTTGGTGCACGACTTGACCTCACCGATCGTCGTCAGGTCGTCCTCGCGGATCTTGGCGCAGATGTCGCCTTTGCTCACGTTGTTGCACGAGCAGACCTGCGCTCCATCGGGCAGCGCGACCACACCCGCGGCAGCTCCGCCGTCTCGCACGCCGACGATCAACGATTCCGGGTCGTCGGGCAAAGGATCTCCGGACCGCGCGTAGTGGAGCAGCTGGCCGTACTCCGACGCGTCACCGACCAACATGCCGCCCAGCAGGAACCCACCACATGGGCTGATGACGAGCTTCTTGTAGACCCCCTTGAGCAGGTTCTGGAACACGATCGTCTTTGCCTCGGGATCCCTGTCCCCGAAATGGTCTCCGAAGCTAGCGACGTCCACGCCCATCAGCTTGAGCTTCGCGCTCAGGTCGGCGGTTTCGAACGCTGCCTCTTGCCCCGTGAATCGCTTGGCGAGCACGTCCGCCATCTCGTAGCCAGGCGCGACCAACCCGTAGACGATGCCCTGGTGTAGCGCCACCTCGCCGATTGCGGAGATGGCTGGGTCGCTGGTCTGCAGGTGATTGTCGACCACGATGCCCCCGCGCTCGCCGATCAGAAGCTCGGCTTGGCGGCCAAGCTCATCGCGTGGGCGAATGCCGGCACTGATCACCACCATGTCCACCGAAAGCTCGCTGTCGTCGTTGAAGCGCAGCCCGCTGACTGCGTCTTCGCCGATGATCGCCGCGCTCGCTCGGTTGAGATGTACCGAGACACCGAGCTCTTCGATCGCGCGACGGAGCATGCGGGCCCCGGTATCGTCGAGCTGCCGTGGCATCAAGCGAGGCGCAAGCTCGACGACATGCGTCTCGAGCCCGCACCCCTGAACGGCACGCGCCGCCTCGAGCCCGAGCAGACCGCCTCCCAACACAGCGCAGCTCTTCGCGCTCTCTGCGCACGCGAGAATCGCCTCGAGGTCCTCGATGGTGCGGTAGACGAACACACCCGGAAGATCGACTCCCGGAATTCTGGGCACGAACGGGGATGATCCCGTCGCCAGGACGAGCTCGTCGTACTCGATCGATTCACCACGTTCGGTCTCGATTCGCTTTGCGGCTCGATCGATGCGCGTGATCCGCTCCGAGGTGCGGAGCTCAATCCCGCGCGCCTCGTACCAGTCACGGGACGCCAGGCTGAGCTCCTCGGCAGATCGGTGCTCGAAGTACTTGGTCAGTTGAACCCGGTCGTAGGCCGCTCTGGGTTCGTCCCCGAACACGGTCACTTGGTAGCTACCCGCAGCGTCCTGGCTGGTCAGCCGGTCGCAGAACTTCCACCCAACCATGCCGTTGCCAACGACGACTACTTTACGGGTTTCGGTGCTCTTCTCCGGGCTCATCAGGATGCTCCTTTTTACGTGCGTCGGGCCTGCGCGAACTGGTTGACGGTAACGAGAAATGCGGAGTGGTCAAGGCTGCTTTTCTGGATACACGTATGAAATCATTGTGAAATATTCGATTGCTGCGGCGCGTAAATCCGCGGAATCCTTGTATTGTTGACTGAATGGGTCCACTTATGTTTCCCGTGTGTTTCCCGCATATGTCCGAGCGACACTCACCCGAACGTCGGTGGGCTCACTCAAGCGCAGGGTTAGTAGCGAAAGACATATTCGACCCAGAGCCAGTGCTCAGGATTCGGCAGACGCGCCGACGTCGACTCCCGCCGGTCAAGGAACAGGCGAAAGTCGTACCGTACCCGCACCACGTCGCGCTCTCGCACCGTCAGCGCCGCGTCCAAGTAGCCCCATAGCGCTTGCGAGAGACGGTGATTGTTCCAGACGTCCTCGAAGTCGTAGCGTACCCGGAGCCGAAGGCGCAGGATGTCGATGGGGCGAGTGGTCACGGTCAGGATGGCCGCCACGTCTTGCTGGAACCGTGCGCTTCGGATCCGTGCGCCGACCCAGCGGTGCTGAAACTGACCGGAGAGCGTGAGCCGGCGCACCGGCTCGTACGCGAGCCGCGCCGCGAGGAGAAACCGCTGGGTCGCACCGTTTCGGTACTCGGTCCAGAGTGCCCAGACCCACGATGAAGCGATCTGCACGTCCGTGCGGGCGAAGAGCAGCGCGTTCAGCGCGCCGGACGAGAGTTGGTGCCATCCATCAACTACGGTACGCAGACCGACGCGCGGTCCGAGTTGGGTCGCCGCGCGAAAGCGAAGCCCCGCCTCGTCCCTCGCTCGGAGCCCGTCGAGCTCGTCAGGTGCCGAAACCGGCCGCGCGTACGGGTTGATGTACTTCGATCCATAGTAGCGGGCCGACACGTCGACCTCCGTCGTCGGAAGGGTCGTGACGCTTCGCACGACTGCGCCGTAGCCGCCTCCTCCGCCGACCTGCGAATCGAAGCTGCGCGCGACTTCGGCGAAGAAGTCTTGCGCGCCGAATCCGAATGCCGCGTCCAGCCCGATGGCTCCGAACGGCCCCCCGAACGGCTTCCGGGCAAACTCCTGAAACCCGAGCTCGGTTCCTTGGACGAGCCATCTCGGCACGGACCCATAGCCGGTGAGCCCGACGTGCGCCCGGTCGTTCCAGAAGTAGGTCGTGTTCGCCCCAGCGAGGCCCTCCGCGTACATCGCAGGCAAGGTTGCGAACGTGGCAGCGCTCGCCGGCGCGGTTGGATCGCCAGGCCTCACGTAGACTCGGGGCGCCGCGCATGCCGGGTCCTCGTCGCGACCTGGATCGTCACACGTCGTCGCGTCGGCGATCTCGATCTGCGGAATGCGATGCACTTGGTACGACCCCCAAGCGTACGCTTGCAACCATCCTTGGCCCATCGGAAGGTTCTTCAACCCAAGCGCGACCCCCGCCAAGCGATTGGTCCACGCGTAGTCGGGCGTCACACGTGCGACTCGGCCCTCCGGGCATGGCGACTGCGCCAGCTCTCCGGCGGTACGCTTACACCGCAGTCCGAGCTCGTTGTATCGACGAAGCTCGTAATCGCCGAAGAACCCGTTCGGCGTGACCTGGTCTGTCACGTCGAACGTGAGGCGCTGCCCGAAGCCGAGGCGATAGGTTCCACCGATGACCTCCCACCTGTCGTCCTCCCATTCGACATAGAGCTTCGGCACCTCGACACGAACACCCTCCGGGTCGGCGCTGAGCGCACCGCGGTTCGGATCCCACCGAACTCGACGCAATTGGTTTCGCGTGAGAGCCACGGCGACGCCCGCATCCAAGTTGCGAAGCGCCTTGACGCGCGCTTGCATCGCAGAAGCGGGCGGCATCCTATCGTGCAGGCCGCTCCACCGCCCTTGGAGTCGCAGGAACCCGTCGACCTGCGATTTCGGTACGTCGGGAGCACGGACGACAACGAACGCCCGTAGCGAGCTCACCAGCTCGGCTTCGAGCACACCGGCGGCAACCAGGTCCTCGAGGCTGCGAATGGCTCCGGCTTCTTTGCGATACGCGAGGATCCGATCGACGTGCCCGTAGTCGACGTTCGGCAGTAGATAAAGCCCTTGCCGACTAGCCCGATTCAGCTCCAGGCGCGTTTGATAGAGAAGCAGCAACGCGTCGAACGAAGGCTCCGAGATCTGTTCAGTCACCAGGAGGTCGTAGAGGTCCTCCTCGGTTTCGACATCGATGAAGATTTCGTACTGCACCGCCGATGCCGTACACGGCGCTAACGCGAAGACGCAGATGAAGACCGAAGCGTGCTTCAGGCGCACCAGGGGTTCGCAGAGCCAGGTGTCCCCAGATCGCCATCCCCGTAAGCGTGCACGGCGTCGCAGACGTTGCCGAACGCATCGACTTGAGTCGCCACGCCCGCCTTGGAACGCTCATACATCACCGTGTCGAGAACCTGGTCACCGCTGCTCAGCGTGATGGCCTCGTTGTCGTTATTCAGCGAAAGCGAGAGATCGGCATCGATGCCCTCGATGCCCCCGTTTTCTGCTGGATTCGCGTTCCGCGCGAAGACGAGGTGTGCCCCTGCCTTCACTCGTAAACAGTCTTCGCTCTCTACCGTCGTGCTGGACGCGAGATCGGACAACACGACGCCGTTCAGGTCGATCGCCGCGTCGAAACGAACCTCCACCCATTCTCCCTCCCGGTTCCCCACGGCCGACGGGTTGGCCATCCACTCCGTGATGCGTGCCTCACCCGGTTGTGGGCTCACGATGTCGCGTGGGGCGCCGCCGTCGAAGCACATGCCGCGGCCCAACACCGGGGGACAGCTCGGATTTGCATCACCCGGCGTCCCGAAATTCCCCGCCAGGTACTCCTCTTGCGGGAGGGCCAAGCAGATCTCACCGCTCGGATCGACCAGCCAGGCGATTCCCTCGACCGTGCCGTCGTAGTCCACGCGATCGAGCACGACACCATCGACCCCGGCCACGATGCTGCGCGCTCCGGAGTTGCCCAGACTAAGCTTGAGCTCCGCGTCGACGCGGGGAGCCGCCGCCGGGCTCGCCCCGAAGACGACCCTCGTTCCCGCGCCGACCGGAAAACAATCTTCTTGGTCGACAACCACGTTCAACGCGTCGGGCGCCGACCCGAGCTGAAACCCGTTGAGGTCGGCGTCTGCGATGAATAGCGCCTCGACCCACTCCAAGTCAGCGTCCGCCCCCTGCGGATTGGCCATCCACTCGGTGATCTGAACCTCACCCGGTGCGGGCATGTGGACCGCCCGTACAGCCCCGCCGTCGAGGCACGTGCCTTCCAGCCATATCACCTCGCAAGGACTGTTGGCGCTCCCCGGCGTGCCGAAGTTGCCCGCGGAAACCTCGCTGACCCCTTCCGGGGTAGCGCACCAATTACCCGCTTCGTCGTTCAGCTCGTGATCCGGTGCGAGCCGCCCGTCGAGCTCCAGCGCGCGTCCGTCGAACGTCCGCTCGTAACTCACCTGGTCGATGAGCACCTCTCCGCAGCGAATCGAAACGACCGCGTCCGAGTTGCGGAGGCTTCCGAGTGTTCTCCCATAACTGTAGTCCAGGTGGGCCGGCATCGAATCAGCTGGTGCGTTCCCAACTACGAAATAGCTTTCGGAATCGATCGAAGCGCCGAAGAACCGGTGGGACTTCGGGCTCGCTCCATCGGACCGGCTTGCGGCGAGCGTCAGACCGTCGAGCGCGAGCAGGCTCCCGGTCCTGTTGAAGAGCTCGATGTACTCGCCCTCGCCATCACTTCCGTCAGGATTCGCATGCACTTCGGTGACGACCAGGTCGCCCGGGTGTAGATCGTCGCAGAAGGTCGCGCCGACGACCGCCTCACGCCCGCAACCGCTGAGCACCAACACCAAGCACGCGAACCCACGCACGCCACTCCAAACACCCGCCATCTCGACCTCCCGTCGCCGTGGTTTCGGGGGTTATCGGACAGCGCCTCGCGCGGTTTCGTCTCGTCGGTGGCTGGGCTATTCGGCCGCGCGCTTCGTGTCCTCGGGCCAAGGCAATTTGGCGAGCAATACCTGCGTCGGCTCTCTAACGACGACTTGGAGCGTGCGGTAGGTGCCCTTTTCGTAGCGTTCTACGGTGCCTCGGACCGTCACGGGCTCTCGCCAGTAGCGGGCGATGCCGCTCTGCCGAAAGATGTCCTCGTCGAAGAAGATGACTGGAAATGCGCTGCCCCGCTGCCTCGCCAGTGAGACGCGCACCAGCCCCTTGAAATGCTGAATCTTCTCGACTGTCGAAAGGACTGTCACCTCCTGGCCGAGCTTGCCCTCGAGCTCAGCGGGTGCGTCCCAGTGCGTCAGCTGGATGTAGTCGTCTCGACGGTTCGCCTCGTGCTCGAACGCGCGGATGAAGTCCGCCCGCGCGTTCCACCACGCCTTGCGCTCGTCGTAGTCGCCATAGCCTTGGGTGTCGGGGTTCCAAATGCCGCGCTTCGCCTTTCGCGCGTCCGCTTCGGCGTGCGTGAGCTGGTTGTGGAAACGGTGCGAGTATCCGTACTTCGTGAAGTACGGGCTCATCCCGGCGCGCACGCATTCCACGTTGTAGCTCGTCCACCGCCCCTTCTTCTTGACGAATGCATAGGCGAGCAGCCGTCCGAAGTGTCCTCGGATTTCCTTCGGGTCATCGCGCTCGAGCCGCACGAGCTCCACGTCCTTGAAGAACGCTTTAGCGAACTCGGTGGCTTCTTCCCCCATGGGCGTTCCCGCCTTCTGTGGGCGCGGTGCGTCGCCGCGCTTCCCTTTCAGGTACTGCTCGAAATCTCGCTCCGACGCTGCACGGTCGGCCTTGCTGCGCAGCTTCTCTTCGGTGTCGATCGACAGCAACCGGATGGAGCCATCAACGCCCTCGACCCGAACGGTGTCGCCATCGACCACGGGGCTGTCCGCCAGCCGGTACTCGCCGATCAACAGCCCCTCCCGCTCGACCTCTCGACGCGGCTGAGCGATCGCCTTGCCGTGCTCGGCGTTCCCGGTGTGTACCTCCGCGATCTCGGCCTGGTGAACGGGCGCCTCGGCTGTCGCTCCCCGGTCGCATCCGGCGATCGCTGCAAGGACGCAAGCCCACGCCACCGAGATGCTGTCCCTCCTTCGCATCGCCCCTGACTCTACCACGCGGTTCAAAGGGGTGTGGCGGCGAGCTCGGTCCAGGTTTCCTCGGCGAAAAAGCGGCCTTTGCGGTCCCTGCCGAGACGTCCGAGGGCGATTTCGTGGTCGTGCGTGAAGAACAACCGGCCGCCCTGCTCGAGCAAGCGCGTTAGCAGGTCCGTCTTCTCGTCGATCAGCCGTTCTGGGTATCGGTCGTAGCCCATCGTGATGGGAAGGTGCACCCACGCGCGCCCGGGGATGAGGTCCGCCGCGAAAACCACAGGGCCGTCATCGCCCGGGATTTCCGTCAGCATGAGTCCGGGCGTGTGTCCTTCGGAAAGCCAGAGTTTGTAGTCTGCGCCGAGCGTCTCCGAGCGATGCCCCTTCACGACTTCCAGGCGCCCGCTTTCCTCGAGCAAGGGTGGGAGCTCCGGGATGAACGACTTGCGGTCCCGCGCATGGGGGTGCTTGGCGCGCTGCCATGCGTCCCAACTCACCACGAACGTCGCGTTCGGGAACAAGAGCCGCATCGGCTGGTCGGGATCGTATGCGTTCAGCAGCCCGCCCGCGTGGTCGAAGTGAAGATGCGACAGGACGACACAGTCGATGTCTTCGTGCGTGAAGCCGGCCTTTTGAAGACTGTCGAGCAGGACATGCCGCTCTTCTTGAACGCCAAACCGATCACGCAGTTGCGGCGGAAAGAACGCACCGATGCCGGCTTCGAACAAAATGCGCCGGTCGCCGTCTTGGATCAGCAGCGCCCGGCAGGCGAGTGGGATGCGGTTGAGCTGGTCGGGCTCGACCCACTTGCGCCAGAGCGCCTGCGGTGCGTTGCCGAACATCGCGCCGCCGTCGAGCCGCTGCGAATTACCCAGGATCGACCAAGCCCGGCGTTTCCCCATGCGCGGAGCCTATCAGGGTAGGGAATCCCTTTGAAGTGACTGCCGAACGACGTACACATTGCTCGTCGCGTGTCGAACGACACGCTCGGCGACACTGCCGATGAGCCAACGCTCCATGCCGCCCCGCCCGTGCGAGCCGACTACGATGAGATCTACGTCATGCGCCGCCGCGTACTCGCAGATCGCCTTGGCTGGGGCGTGGTCGAGGAGCACGGCGATGTCGACTTCGACCTCGGTCAGGTGCTCTTCGCGAAGCTTCGTCAGCTCGGCTTGGTGGGCGGCTTCATCCGTGGCCGAAGCGGCCTCGAGGGCAGCTTGCGGCGGAACGAACGGGTGCGTGTCCGAGATGTGGATCAACGTCACCTTGGTGCCGTTGGCTCTCGCGTACGCCCCGACCTCGGCGAGCGAACGCGTGGACTGCTCGGAGAAGTCGATGCATGCGAGGATATGCTTTGCCACCATGGCCGAAAGCTATCATCTTTCCCGAGTGGGCCGCATATGGAGACTCAGACGCGTTGCTACCGTGATGGGTTTCGGCCTCGTCTTCGTCAGCACTACGGGCGGGTGCAACAAGCCGGCGAATACCGAAGGCACGACCGCCGCCTCGGTCCATAGCGAAGAAGTTCAGCCAAGGTCGTCCAAGCCCTCCCGTTCAGAGGTCGCTTGCCGGCTCCACTCCTGCGCGCCGCCCTATTTCTGCAATGAAGATCGCGGCGTCTGCGAGCGCCTCCCCTGCGTGGCGAGCCAGGATTGCCCGTACGGCTACAATTGCGACTTCTCGCACAACGTTTGCGAGTAGAGGCGTGCTCAGTGTAAGCGCTGCTAACATTGGGGTCACGCTCCATGTAAGCAGTGCTTACTTATGCTTTCTTTTGGGGTTTGGAGAGCCAGCTCATTAAAGTTAGCGACGCTTACATCGACTAGACGCCTAAGTAAGCGTTGATAACATCTTCTGGTATGCTCGCCGTGTGAGCGGGGCAGCGAAGGCATATCATCACGGAAACCTCCGCGAGGCCCTGCTCGAGACCGCCTTCGGCCTCGTCGATTCGCAGGGGGTGGAGGCGATCAGCATGCGTGGGCTCGCCCGGGAAGCCGGCGTTTCATCGGCAGCGCCGTTCCGCCACTTCGCGGACAAGCAGGTCTTGCTGGATGCAATCGCTAAAAAAGCCGCTGCAGAGCTCGAACGGAAGCTTGATGAGGCCACTGCAGAGTGCAGCGACGCACTGACGCAGTTCCGCGCAATGAGCGTCGCCTACGTGCGATTTGCCGCCGAGCACCCCGCGCTCTTCGACCTGATCCACAGCACCGACGCGGTTTCCGCCCGCTTCCTGGGCGAGGTCAAAGATGAGCGAAGGCTAAAGTTGATTGCGCTCATCATCGAAGGCCAAAACGCCGGCCTCATCCCCGAGGCCGATCCCGAGCTCATCGCGCTCACCAACGAAGCCCTTACCCACGGCCTCGCCCGAATGATCGTCGACCGCCATCCCCGCCTCCGAGCCCTCTCCTCAGAAGAAGCCCGCCAACTCACCCTAGCCGCCACCCAGCTCCTCCAAACCGGCATAGGCCTCTCCTAGGTCCTCTTGTTGACAGGAGATCGGGGGAGGCCCAGGTCGCCGAGGTCCGCGGGCACTGGAAGGGCCCGTATCATTTTGGCGCGCCCGGCGGCATCGTGGTCAATGTCACCAAGGAAAGCATTCGGGTTCGCGAGGGCATTCTTCCCGACCTTAGACCACGATGCTTCGCGGTGCTCGATCAGAAATGCGTGATCTCGTAGTCCTGCGGATGTAGCTTTCGTGTGCGGAGGACGTACTCCGCAGCGAAACCCGGATAGAGTGAGTGATTGATGCCGTCTTCCGAGATGTACCAGCTCTTGCAGTCCGACCAGACCATGCGTTTCATGCGTTTCTGAATGCTGTCGTTGTACTGGTCTTGCACTTCTTGGCGCACGTCCATGCACTTGAGGTTCTCCGCCATGATCTTCTTGATCGCGCGGAGCGCGTGCGAGATCTGAGCTTCGGTGTAGACCAGAACGGAGGTGTGACCCGGGCCGGTGTTGGGGCCCATCATGATGAACCAGTTGGGGAAGCCAGCCACCGTCATCCCTTTGTAGGCGACTGCGCCCTGTTTCCACGCGTCGTCGAGCGTTCGGCCTCCGCGACCGATGACTCGAAAGGGCGCCGAGGCGAGGCCGAGCTTGAAGCCGGTCGCTAGAACGATGGCATCGGCTTCGTGGAGCGTTCCATCCGACGTTCGAATCCCCGTGCGCTCGATTCCCGTGATCGGGTTGGTTACAAGCTCGACGTTCTCCCGCTCGAATGACGCCCAATAGTCGTCAGAGACCAAGACGCGCTTGCCACCGAACTGAAAATTGGGGGTGAGTTTCTCTCGGAGCTCCGGGTCGCGCACTTGCTGCCCCAGGTTCCACATCGAAATGTGGCTCCCAATTTTCGAAAGGACCGGCGAGTCGAGGAATACGATCGGTCCAAGAACCTCGCTCAGCCAATACTTCATGAAGCGGCTGGCACGAAGGAAGAAGGGGAAGCGTGTAAGGAACCTGCGGAGCCGTGTCGGGTAGATCCGATCGAGCTTGGGCACGACCCATGCTGGCGTGCGTTGAAAGACTGTCAGCGAGCTGACCGTCGCCGCGATGGAGGGCACCACCTGCACCGCGCTTGCCCCCGTGCCGATCAGCGCAACACGCTTGTCGGTGAGGTCGACGTCATGGTTCCAGCGCGCCGTGTGAAACATGTCACCTTCGAAGGCTTTCATGCCCTCGATGTCTGGATGGGAAGGGTCGACTAAACCCCCGACCCCGGCGAGCACTACCCGAGCCGTGAAGGCGTCTCCGCCGTCGGTCGTCAGTGTCCAGGTGCCGGTCGCTTCATCGAAGCGAGCTTCGACGATCTCCGTGTTGAGCTTCATGCGATCGCGGAGCCCATGCTTGTCGACGACGCCGAGCAGGTATTCCTGGATCTCCCAGGAGGTCGCGAAGCGCCGACTCCAGTTCGGGTTCTGCTCGAATGAGAACGAGTAGACGTGCGACGGCACATCGCAGGCGCATCCCGGATAGGTGTTGTCCCGCCAAGTCCCGCCAATCTCGCTCGCGCGCTCGAAAATCGTGAAGGAGTGGATCCCAGTGTTGATCAGCTGAACCGCCGCGCCGATCCCGGCAAAACCCGCACCGATGATCGCGATGGGGAAGTCCGTGGAATCCGCCTCAGCCATGCGCCGCCAGCCTAAGTAGCCACACCCAACGGTCAAGGAGGGGTGCAACATATTGAAATCTAGTGTGTTTTGGGGGGCTAGCGTGTCCCCTAATGGGGCTACACCGTTCTCACCTCCTGCGCGCTACCATCTAATGGGTCTTGGGGGCCCGGTCACCGATGTCGCGACACGATCCCAGCGAGGTTACACGGCGCCATGTCTTTGAGCAGAAGGGGCGCTCCGAAAAGCAGCGGCAGGCCCGCATCGTCGTGCTCGCAGGGAACCTGGCTGGCGACAAATACGCCATCGACGCCGAGCTGACGTTCGGTCGCGGCGACGCCGCCAACGTGGACATCGACGACACGCTCGTGTCGCGAATGCACGCGCGCATCTTCCAGCATCCGAATGGGTCCTACGTGATCGAGGACCTTAACAGCCGGAATGGCACACAGGTCAACGGAATGGCGGTCACGCGGCAGGTCCTGACGTACGGCGACCGTATTCAGATTGGCAGCTGCCTCCTCCTGTTTGCGCACCACGATCCGATGGAGGAGCAGGTCGCCCAGCGTCGCAAGCTCGAAGCCATCGGGCGGCTTGGGACGGGCGTCGCCCACGACTTCAACAATCTTCTCGGTGCGGTGAGGGCCAGTATCGACTTTTTGCATGGGCTCGCGGGCGAGACCAAAGTCAGCGACCCCGATGTGCGCGAGGCGTTCGACGACATCCGCACGGCAGCCGCGGCGGCGACCGAGATGACCAGCCGGTTGCTGGGTTTCGCGCGCGAGGTGGAGCGCAGTCACACCGAGGTCGACTTGTCCGAGCTCTGCCATCATGTCGTTCAGCTCGCGCGCCACACCTTCCACCGGGGCATTGGCATCGAGGCGAACATCGACCGTGGCCTCCAGGTGGCCGGCGACCGAGGGCAACTCCATCAACTGCTGATGAATCTGCTGATCAACGCGCGCGACGCGATGCCTAATGGCGGTAAGCTGAAGATCAGCGCCAAGAAGGCGGACCGGCTCGACCTCGAGAAGGCGCCGCTCAACCCGCTCGTCGCTCATGCGTTGATCACCGTCGAGGACACCGGCATCGGCATGGATGACGCGACCCGGGAACGCGCGTTCGATCCGTTCTTCACGACCAAGGGCGACCAAGTGGGCGCAGGGTTGGGTCTCGCGGCCGTGTACGAGATTGCGAAGTCGCACAACGGGCACATCACGCTGCACAGCGTGCCGAGTCGAGGAAGCGAGTTCCAGGTGGTCTTCCCGCTGACCAGCGAACGCCCGATGGTCCCGACGGAACCCAGTTTGCCCGCGATCCGGCTTCCCCAGACGCAGCTCCTCATCATGTTGGTCGACGACGAGGACGTCGTGCGCCGAAGCGCCGGCCGCGTGGTTCGGCAAAGCGGTCACCGAGTGATCTTTGCCCGAAGCGGAGAGGAAGCCCTGCGGATCTACAATGAGACGCAACCGCGGCCCGATCTGGTCCTGATGGACCTCAACATGCCCGGAATGACGGGGGACCAGGCCTTCAAGGAGCTGAGGTCGGTGGATCCCGAGGCGCCCGTGGTGTTCGTGTCCGGGTATTGGGATCGCGACCTCGAGCGGGAGCTTCGCGGTCTTGGGGCGCTCGGCTTTGTCCAAAAGCCCTACGAAGCTGCTACGCTCCGGGACGCCATCGTGCAGGCGATGACGGCCCATACTTCATGATCAAGTACATAGGCTCCAAACGGCTGTTGGTGCCGCACATCGTGCGGGCGATGTCGGCGTTTCCCGAGTCGGGGCGGGTGCTCGACTTGTTTTCCGGGACGTCACGGGTGGCTCGCGGCCTCAAGCAGACTGGCCGTCACGTGATCGCGAACGACCATCTGGCGTACGCGGCGACACTCGCTCGCTGCTACGTGCAGGCTGATGCGGATCGTTGGCTCCACCAGGCAACGCGGCTCATCGCGGAGCTCTCGACCGTTGCTCCGGAGCCCGGGTACTTCACGAAAGCCTTCTGCGAAGATGCGCGATACTTCCAACCCCAGAACGGTGCGCGCGTTGATGCGATCCGAGAGGACATCACTCGCCGTGCGTTGCCGCCGGAGCTCCGGGCCATTGCCCTCGTGTCGTTGATGGAAGCGGCAGACCGTGTCGACTCCACCACTGGTGTGCAGATGGCCTATTTGAAGCAGTGGGCGGCCCGCGCGTCCAACGACCTCGAGCTCCGCGTGCCGGCGATACTTCCGGGCCCCGGCGAGGCGCTGCACTTGGATGCGGTCGAGGCGGCGGCACGGGTCGACGCCGACATCGCGTACATCGATCCCCCTTACAACCAGCACAGCTACATGGGCAACTACCACATCTGGGAGAGCCTGGTTCGCTGGGACAAGCCGGAGACCTACGGCATCGCCAACAAGCGCGTCCAGTGCAAGGAGTACAAGAGCGACTTCAACTCCAAGCGCCGCATTCGCCAAGGGTTGCAGGCCGTCTTCGAGGCCGTCCGTTGCAAGCACCTGTTGGTCTCCTTCAACAACGAGGGGCACGTCGACCGGGAGGAGATGATCGGGCTCCTATCGCAAAGAGGGCACGTCGGCGTCGTTGCCGTCGACTTCAAGCGCTACGTTGGCGCACAGATTGGAATTCACAGCCCCAACGGGGAGAAGGTCGGGCGCGTGAGCCATCTGCGGAACAAGGAGTACTTCTTCGTCGTGAGCGAACGTCGCGACACGGTGGACTCGGTCGTGCGGGCGATCGAATCGAGTATCCGGGATGCGGCGCTTGCGTCGAGCGCCGCGAAAGGCAAAAGGAAGGGTAATGAACCTGAACGACGTGTTGAATGACGAGGCGAAGCGCGCCTCGATTACCGAAGGCGTTTGCCGCTTGGTGGACGAAGAAGTGGGTAAGCAACGAGGCATCAGCGGTGTCGCGGTCAAAGCGGCATACAAGCTCGTTCAAAGCGTGAAGCCCGGCTTCGTCCGCGATGTGGTGCGGCTTCTGCTGCCCGAGTTCGCCTCCGCGCTCGAGCCGTTTCGCGAGCAGGCCACCGCTCAAGGCAAGCCTGTAGGGAGCTACTTCAGTGCGCACACGCAACAAGTGGCGGAAGCGCTCCTCGCGGTCACCGACGCCCGCGCCCAAGCCTCCGTGCACGGCTCCGTCAAAGCCGCTTACGGCAAGCTGCGAGGTTCCGCCCTCAAGAAAGTCCAAAGCGCTGTTCCAGGCCTCGGCAAGATCATCGAAGAGCACACCTGAATGCTGTACTTCGAGGACATTCAGGTTGGGGACTCCCAGGAGTCGACCAACGACCATGAGCTAACGGCGGACGAGATCATCGGTTTCTGCACGACGTGGGATCCGTTGCCGTTTCACATCGACGAGGAGGCCGCGGCGGCGTCGCCGGTCGGGAAGCTCTTCACCTCCGCGGTTCACTCGATGGCCATCGCGATTCGCTTGGGTGTGGAGATGCAGACGGAGCCTTCGGCCACGGTCATGGGGCTTGGCTGGGACGAGGTGCGTTTTCAGAACCCAGCGTGTGTAGGCGACCGCCTTCGGCTTTGGGGGGAGATCATCGCGACTCGCCTCTCGAAGAGCCAACCGGGGCTTGGCATCGTGCGAAGCCGGCTGAAGCTGACCAATCAACGTGGCGACACGGTGATCAGCTTCAAGGCGGCCGCGCTCATACGGCAACGGCCTGAGGGGAGCTAACCTTGGCGAGCATGTCGACCACTGCGGCGCGGGCGCGCTTGCGCAAGTCGGTGACTGCATCGCGTTCTTCGAGCTCGGCGTTCGGGTAGAGCGGCTTCCCAATTTGCACCGTCACGAGGCGGTCTGCGCGGTTCATGCTCCCGCCGGTGTCGACCTCGTCGCGTGACATCAGGCTGAACGTGCCCTTGAGTGCGACGGGCACGACCGGCTTGCCGGTCGACACTGCCGCTTGGAAGGCGCCGCTCTTGAACGCTCTGAGCCTACCGTCCTCGGTCCGCGTTCCTTCCGGGAATACCAGGAGCGGTTTGTCGTCACGGAGCACACCCTCGAATGCCTCTGCGACCGCCAATGCCGCATTCCTGCCCTTGTCGCGGTCGACCGGCACGTGCCCCGCGAGCCTCAGGTGCCAGCCCAAGAATGGGATATTCATCAGCGAGCGTTTCGCGGCCCACTTGAAATCGCCTGGCAGCGCCGCTCCAAGAACCACGATGTCGATCAAGCTCTCGTGGTTGCTTGTGTAGGCGAACCCACCGTCCGGCACGTTCTCTCCACCCGTCGCCTCGATGTAGATCCGGAGGCCCCTAACGGACGACCGACTCCACTTCTTGGCCGCCCAAGTGGACGCCGCGCCTCTAGTCAGTGGCCCGATGAGGATCGACAGCGTGCCCCAGCCGATCGTGCGGACTCCGAACGGGACCCACTCCAGGAGCCAACGTCCGCGCTGAGCCCAGCCCATCTCGCCGCCCTTGCGGAAGATGCCCCACTCGCTGCGCGCCCACTCGACTGTGGTCTTGAGCCCCATCCAGGGGCCACTTACCATTTCCGCGGGCACATGAAAAGCGCCGCCACGGGCTCATGCCATTGGGCGAACGGGAGCCGGCGGAACGTTGGAAAGATCGAGGGCTTTGGGGAGCTCTCTATACGGAAACTCGAAGTCTACGGATCTTGCGTAGGTGTAGAGCGCGGCGCCGTACGAGGTGAATGGAGTCGGCGCGGTATGCAGATCCCCCACCGCATGTGTATTGTCATAGACCGTATCCGTCGCCAGGTAGGGCAGGAACACACTCAGCAGCGCGCCGATGCGTTGGAGCTTCCCTGCTTTGGGCAAGGTGGCGAGGGCATCCATCGCGCGCTCAAAGGGTGCCGTGAGCCGACCCGCGAACCGGGGTGATCGTTTTCCAAGGGTGGACGAGAATGCGTCGGCGATCTCTCCGAGCGTCCGCGATTCGGTGCCCGCGCTGAGGTGATAGGTGTCGCGCGTCAGGTCTTCCCGGACGTGGAGCTCGGCAACGCCTGCGCCGACCCAGTCCGCGTTGACGATGTCGATCCGAAGGTCCCTCGACAGCGGTATCACTGGGAGGTCGGCGAGCGCGCAGAACGCACGGACCATGTCGAACTGCGTCGTTTCGGCAAAGCGCGAGTCGCCCATCACAGTGCTTGGCCGCACAACCAAGCAAGGCACCTCGGGCAGGAGCTCCCGGACCATGTGCTCGGAAAACTTCTTGGTGCGCGTGTACGGATTGAAATCCGGTTGGCTCCAGTCGAGGGGCTCGTCTTCCATGACGAGCGCCCCCGGACGGATGCCCGCCACACCCGCGGTCGACACCTGTGTGAAGCGCCTCAGCGGATGGTCTTCCTGGATGGCGCGGGCGAGCCGGATGACCGAGAGCGTCCCTCGAAGATTGTGATTCGTGCAGGCGCGTTCCGAGCGGAAGTTGAGCGCGGCCGCATTGTGAAGCACGGACTCCGCGTTCGAGATGAGCCAATCGTAGTCCGCCGCCGAGATCCCCAGGCCCGGCTCGGTCAAATCACCGCTGATGAAGCAGATGCGCTCCAAATGGCGATGGAACTCCTCCGCGTCCATGTGCAATTGAAGCGACTTCCAAAGGCGTTCGACCCCTGCGTCGTAGTCAGGGGTGCGAACCAGCAGAGCGAGCTCGTGGTCGGTGTTGCGCAGCAGCCACTCGGTCGCATACGAACCGATGTACCCGGTCGCACCTGTCATGAAGATCGCCATCGAAGCCTATCGTCGCGGGCTGCGCGACGAAGTCAAGAGCGTCACGAGCGCGTCGGCCACATCGACGTGCACCCAATGGCCGGCGCGCTCGATCACGTGCGCCGAAACGTTCGGATTTTGTTCGGCGATTCGCCCGAGACGCTCTCGGTCCGAGCGCGAAAACACCGTAGAGCGGCCCCCGATGACCACGTCGAGCGTGCACCCCTCGGGCAGCGCTTCGATGACGCCCCAACTGTCGGCGCGGGCATAGTCACCGATGAGGTCGCGAATGACCCCAAGGTCCGGTCCGAAGCTGCACGTGCCGCCGTCGCTTCTCCGCATGTTCATCGCGAGCCATTGCGCGATCGCCGACGGCTGACCGGCCTCGACCACCGCCGCGACAAAGGCCTTCCGGGAGGCCCATTGTCGGGGGAGCGCTTCGAGCGTTCGGATCACGGCGGCCGTCGCCGACGTGTCGGGATTCGCCGCGCTCGGAGACGGGGAAGAGTCGATGGTCCATGCTTCCGTCGGCTGATCCCCGCGTGACCGCAGCCATTCGAGCACCACCTTGCCCCCGAAGCTGTGGCCGAGGGCGCCCCCGACCGTCGCGCCCAGTGACCGTTCGAGCTCGGTCACATCCGCGGCCGTGGCCTGCAAGGTGTGCGGCGCTGGAAATCCGAGGGAATCTCCGTGCTCACGGAGGTCGATCAGGATCGCGCCCCACCCAGGCCTCGCCTCGACGAACCTTCGCGCGATCCCGCGCCAATTGGCTCGTGTGCCCAGAATCCCGTGTAAGAACAACATGTAGCGCTCGGGAGCGGTCGATCGGGAGGTCTCGATGCTGTGGGCGAGCACGAGTTTGCCTTACCACAGACGGCAGGGTGAACCGATCAGCCGGCGGCCGCTGGCGTCGGCACCGCCGGAACGAGCCGCACCAACGCTTTTTCTAGCCGGAACACCGCGCTGTCGGACATGGGGCGCCGCCTGGCACGTGCCCGTCCGGTTTCCAGCCCAACGAGGTAGCCACGCATCTTTCGCCGCGCCTCGTGAATTCGCCACGCGATCGTTCCTTCCGTCGTCTCGAGGACCACGGCGGCTTCCTTATAACTGAGGCCCTGGAGACTCGTGAGGACCACGGTCGTCTGAAGCAGCGACGAGAGCTGGTCGAACGCTTCGAGCAGCGCCCGATATAGATCCCGAAGCTGGACGGCACGCTCCGGGTCTCCGTGCGAATCGACCGCGACCGCCGCAACGAGGCGGGGGTCATCGAGTGGAACCGTGCGTCTGCGCTTGCGATCGCGCTTCGCGTTCAGGGCCCGGTGCAGTGTGATCCGATAGATCCAAGTGAAGAATTCGCTGCGCCCCTCGAACTCTGGGAGCTTGTGATAGGCCTTCAGAAAAGTATCCTGCGTGATGTCGTCGGCGTCGCTCGCCTGGCCGGTCAGATGGAGCGCGAGCGAGTACACGCGCGCCCGGTATTTTCGGACGAGCTCATCGAACGCGGCCGCGTCTCCTGCCTTGGCTCGGTCGACCAGCTCGGCGGCTTCGGCGCCGTGCCGTTGTGCTTCGGATAGCTGTGGTTTCCCGCTCAATAGGCCCCCGTCCGTTCAGGACCCCTAAAGGTTACCCACTTTCCTGGGCCGGACCCAACTCAGTGGGTTGAAAGCCCCAAACCAAGCTGTTACATCCAACCCGCCTGGACTCGGAAGCCCTTGGAAATGGTGGGGAATTCTCTTCTTGTGTCCATCCCACACCCATGATCACCGACTGGTTCTACGGCCTATTCTCGAACGACCTCGCCATCGACTTGGGCACGGCGACGACCCTCATCTACGTGAAGGGCCGGGGCATCGTGTCTTGCGAGCCCTCCGTCGTTGCGGTCCAGGCTGACCCGCGTGGCGGCAAGCGCGTCTTGGCGGTCGGCAAAGAAGCCAAAGAGATGCTCGGACGGACGCCGGGTTCGATCCGCGCAGTGCGTCCGCTACGCGACGGCGTGATTGCGGACTTCGACATCACCGAGGCGATGCTCCGCTACTTCATCGCGCGCGCACACCACGATCGCCGGACGTTGGTCAAGCCCCGCATCATCATCTGTGTGCCGTTCGGTATCACAGAAGTCGAGAAGCGCGCCGTCAAAGAGAGCGCAGAGGGTGCCGGCGCGCGCGAGGTGTTTCTCATCGAAGAACCGATGGCAGCCGCAATTGGCGCCGGCCTTCCGATCACAGAGCCGAGCGGCAACATGGTCGTCGACATCGGTGGCGGCACGACCGAGGTTGCCGTCATCTCCCTCGCCGGAATCGTCTACTCGCAATCCGTGCGTGTCGGCGGCGACAAGATGGACGAAGCGATCATCGCGTACCTCAAGCGCAAGTACAATCTTCTGATTGGCGAGCAGTCAGCCGAGCGCGTCAAGTGCAACATCGGCAACGCGCACACCGATGGCGAGGCAGCGACGATGGAAGTGAAGGGCCGCGACATGGTTGCCGGCGTACCGAAGACCGTCATCGTCAACGCAGACGAGATTCGCGACGCGCTCACCGAGCCAATCAATTCCATCACGGAGGCTGTCATGATGGCGCTCGAGCGAACCCCGCCCGAGCTGTCGGCGGACATCGTCGACAAAGGTATCGTGCTCACTGGCGGCGGCGCCCTCTTGAAGAACCTAGATGTGCTCTTGCGCGAGGAAACAGGGCTTCCCGTGATGGTTTCGGATGATCCAGTGTCAGCTGTCGTGCTTGGCTGCGGCAAGGCGCTGGACCACTTGGATCTGCTCCGTGAGGTGACGATCGCGTAGCGCGAGGAGCAAGAACGCGGCTATGAACTACTTCCAGACGATTCGAGATGCCGCCATCTTGCTTGCGCTGGTGATCATTCCTGCCGTCTTCTTGCGCGCCAATCTCCGAGATCCTTCCGACCTTTCGTGGCTCGACCGCGCGCTGCTTCAGGTCAGTGGCCCCGTGCAATACGTCGCCGAGTGGGCGGCCGATGGCGTAACGAGCGTCGTCGAAGATTACGTGTACCTGGTGGATGTCAACGTGGACAACGACCAGCTTCGCACGGAGAACGATAGATTGAAGCGCGAGATGCGCGTCTTTCGGGGCGATGCGCAACGGGTGCACGAGCTCGAGTCGTTGTTGGGTCTGCGCGAACGCTTGGCTACCGAGACGATGACAGCCCGCGTGATCGCAAAAGGCATCTCGCCCTCGTTTCGTGTCGTTCGGCTCGCCGTCGATCAGGGGGAGCATGCGGGCTTGCACGCCGGCATGCCCGTCGTTGCCAACGAAGGGCTCGTCGGTCAGATTCGGCGAGTGTCCGGGCGCTTCGCCGACGTGCTGTTGACGATCGATCCCGAGAGCCGTGTGGACGTCGTGGTCGGCGAGGGCCGCGCCCGCGGTCGGATCGAGGGGCTCGGTGAGCGGAGCCGTTACCGTTGCCGCATTCAATTCGACCGCCCGGATGATCAAGTAGCGGTCGGCGACGAGGTTTTCACCTCAGGTCTCGGGAAGAAGTTCCCAGCATCGATTCTCATCGGCTACGTCAGCAAGATTGGCGATCAGGAGTTCGGCCTTCATCAGGAGGGCGAAGTGACTCCATCGGTCGACTTTACGAGGCTCGACGAGGTGTTGATCCTGACGTCCGGGCCCAAGGACTCGGACGCGCTGTAGGGTAGGGGCATGCACGGCACCCGAGGCAGCATCAGCATCGTCTTGATCGCGTTCGCGATGCTCTTGGCGCAGTCGGTTTTCTCGCGAGTGCTCGCGCCGTATCCGTTCGCCCCCTACCTGGGCCTTCCGTTCGTCTTCGCGATGGGGACGGCTCCCGGTGTGAAGCTCCTTCGGGGCGCCGTGACGGCATTTGCGATCGGCTACCTGTACGATCTCTCCACCGGGAATCCGCTCGGCCTTCACACGTTCGTGTTCGTCGTTGGGTATCTCACAGCGTGGTTGGTCGGATACCTCCTCACGTTTCGCGGCATCCCATTCGAGATGGTGCTGACGTTCGCGCTCACCGCTCTTCTTGGAGGCTTGCTCGAGCTCATTCGCGGGTTCGCGCCTGGCGGCATGGCTTGGAGTGGTGTGAGTCTGACCATCGCGCTCTTCGCTTCCGCGCTCGCCACGGCGCTCGTCGCACCGGTCCTGTTCGCCGTGGTTCGGTGGATCGACCCCGCGTCCGAGCGAGCGCCGACATGATTACGCTTTCGCAGCGCAGGGAAGTCGGGGAGTTTCGAAAGCGGTATCGCTGGATGGCACTCTTCGTCGTGTTGGTGTTCGGCGGGATCATCATCCGCGTCGCTCAGGTGCAGCTCTTTCAGCGCGATCGTTGGTCGGGCATTGCGCAACAAAATATCATCAAGACGCTCGAGCTTCCCGCTACCCGAGGGGTCATTCGAGACATCGAGGGCCGCGTGGTCGCCTCGAATCGCCCGTCCTACGAGGTCTACGCGACCCCGCGGCTGCTCCAGCCCGAGGACGTGAACCGAATCGCGTCGCTGATGGGACTCAGCGAGCAACAGCGGACGCGCCTCCAGACGCGATTGGAAGAGCTGCCTCCGAGCCGTCGTACGCGCCGGCTCGAGCTGTACAGTGACATCGACCGCGAGCAGCTTGCAGCGTTGGAAACCCACCTGGCGGAGCTTCCGGCGCTCGATGTCGTCACCGTTCCGCTTCGCGACTATCCCTACGCCACGCTCGGGGCTCACCTGCTCGGCTACCTGAATGAGGTCAACGAGCGAGACCTGGAGCGCGCGACCGACCCGCGCGCGTACCGCCCAGGCGACCGAATCGGCCGAAGTGGGCTGGAGAAGCGCTATGAGTCTCTGCTGAAGGGCTCGCGTGGTTTTCGTAGGGTCGTGGTCGACGCCCGAGGCAGAGCCCTCGAGGGGGCGCGGCCCGACTCACTCGAAGTCGAGATGTTGAAGAAGCCGGTGCCCGGCCACGACATTCAGCTGACCATCGACATGCGATTGATGGAGGCGTTCGATCGCGCGTTTCGTCCGCATCCTTCTGGGGCCGCGGTCGTCGTCGACATCCACACAGGCGCCGTCCGCGCGCTTTATTCGAAACCGGTCTACGACCCCAACGAGATGAGCAGCGGCCTCAGCACCAAGCGCTACGCGGAGCTCACAGGCGATCCGTTTCGACCATTGATCGACAAGACGATGTACGAAACCTACTTCCCGGGCTCGACCTTCAAGGTGATCACCGCGCTGGCGTCGCTCGAAGACGCCGTGGTCGACCCGATGCAGCGCGTCGAGTGCCTGGGCAATCTGAAAATCGGTAGGCAGACGTTCCGCTGCAACAAGCGGCACGAGTGGATCGACCTCTACGAGTCGATCGTCCAGTCCTGCAACGTGTATTTCTGGACGCTGGCCCAAGATGTGGGTCTGGAACGGATCACGCGGTACGCCGAGGCCTTTGGCTTCGCCGAGCAAACCGGGATAGGCGTCAACAGCGAGGCCAAGGGCTTCCTGGCGACCCGCGAGTGGTACATCGAGCACTACGGGGCGTTTCGCATCGGGTACACGCTCAACACGGCAATTGGGCAGGGCAACACACGTGTCACCGTCCTTCAACTCGCGATGGCCAATGCGGCGATCGCGAACGGAGGCACGTTGTATGTGCCCCAGGTCGTGCAGAACGTGAAGGCGCCGGACGGATCTCTGTCAGAGACGTTCCAGCCGCGCATCAAACGGGAGGTGGGTGTTTCGACGCAGCACCTCGATATGATGCGCCGCGCGCTCGAGGATGTGGTTAGCGATGAGTCCGGAACAGCGTACCGCGCACGCAACAAGGACGGAGTCCGCATCGCAGGCAAGACGGGCACCGCCCAGGTTGTCAGTCGCAGGGGACGCTCCGAGGAATCATCGAGTGCCTGGTATCTCGACCGCTCGCATGGATGGTTTGCCGGCTTTGCGCCCGCCGAAGATCCACAGGTGGCCTTTGCGGTCTTGGTAGAGCACGGTGGTTCGGGCGGAGCGAGTGCCGCGCCCATCGCCACGTCGGTCATGCAACAGTATCTGAGCGAACCAGAGCCCGCGGAGGCTGAGTAGCCGATGGCAATCGGAAGAACGATCCGCGACGACTTCGATTGGCCGCTCTTCATCGCAGTGTCGACGATTGCGTTGTTCGGCGTGCTCAACCTCTACAGCGCCACCGGAGGCGGCACGACGTCGGACGCATACGTGCAGCAGCTCTATTGGCTCGTTCTCGGCTTCGGCGTGGCAGGGCTGACGGTCGTCATCGATTACAGGCACTTCGAACGGTACAGTTGGGTGATCTATGCCGCGTGCATTCTCGCGCTCGTGTTGGTGTTCGGCCTCGGCAGGAGCGTTCGTGGTTCTACGCGGTGGATTGCCCTCGGGGGGTTCTCGCTTCAGCCGAGCGAGCTGATGAAGATCGGCCTGATCATCGCGCTCGCGAAGTATCTGCATCACGACACCAAGACCGGGGGCCGCACACTGGCAGACTTGATCATCCCCGGGCTGATCCTCGCTCTGCCGATGGGGCTCGTCCTGCTGCAGCCAGACCTCGGCACTGCGATGGTCCTCGCGTTCATCTTTGCGAGCATCATGATGCTGACGCAGCTCAAAATGCGGTCAGTCGTCACGCTCCTGGCGACGTTCGTGGTCGCCGCTCCGGTGACCTGGTTCTACCTACTGAAGGATTACCAAAAAGAGCGGATCACTGCGTTTTGGGATCGGCTCGGGGGGACCCAGGCGGACCTCCTCGACTCGGGCTGGCATACCCATCAGTCTCTGGTGGCGATCGGGAGTGGCGGACTGACGGGCAAAGGCTTCACGCAAGGCACGCAGACCCGGTTTCGCTTCCTGCCCGACCAACACACCGACTTTCCGTTCCCGGTGTGGGCCGAGGAGCACGGGTTTTTGGGCGCGGTGCTCCTGATCAGTCTCTATTTGTTCCTGGTCCTTTGGTCGCTGCGGATCGCATCTCAAGCCAAGGACCGTTTTGGCGCGGTTGTGGCCGTGGGCGTTGGATCCATGATCTTCTGGCAAACCGTGGTCAATCTTGGGATGGTCTCTGGGCTGCTGCCCGTGGTCGGAATGACGCTTCCACTGTTTTCGTACGGCGGGTCGAGCCTGCTCTCGACCATGTTGGGCCTGGGCTTGCTGATGAACGTATCGATGCGGAGGTTTTCACATTGAGTCAGTCAAAACGGGTGATCGCGGGCGTGCTCCAAATGACATCCGCCGCGGATGTCGATGCAAATATGGACACGGTGCGCAGGCTCGTGCGCGACGCCGCCCTTCGCGGCGCCGAGGTGGTGTTCGTGCCGGAGTGCTTTGCGTACCTCGGTCCTGAGAAGGGGAAGGTCGACGTCGCGGAGTCCCTCGATGACGGAGGGCCGATCCTCGAGGGCTGCCGGGAGGCGGCCGCAGATGCCGGAGTCGACGTGGTCTACGGCGGCTTCGGGAGAAGAGCGACGTGCCGGGCAAAGTGCGCAACACGTGCATCTACATGCGCGCCGATGGCTCGATCCAGGCGGCCTACCGGAAGATCCACCTCTTCGATGTGGACCTACCCGATGGCACCAAGTTGCTCGAGTCGCAGACGGTGGACGCCGGGTCCGACACCGTCATCGTCGAAGCCCCGTTCGGAACGCTCGGCCTGAGTGTCTGCTACGACGTCCGGTTCCCCGAGCTCTACCGTCGTTTGGTCGACGCGGGCGCCATCGCGCTCGCCATCCCAGCCGCGTTCACGCTCACCACGGGCAAAGACCACTGGCACGTGCTGCTCCGCGCTCGTGCGATCGAGCAGCAATGCTACGTGCTGGCGGCGGCGCAGACGGGTCACCACTACGGGGAGCGACGCTCCTACGGTCATGCACTGATCGCCGACCCATGGGGCACGGTCGTTGCTCAGTGTGGGCAAGGCGAGGGTGTTGCAGTGGCACCGATCGACCCCGCCTTCGTCGAAAAGGTTCGCAAGGCGGTCCCGAGCCTCGAGCACCGGCGCCTTCGCTAGGCTCCGCTCAGGCGGGGAACCAAGGCACCAAACGGCTCGTCGTTCGCTGGTAGTCGGTGTACGCGGGGTACTTTCGGGCGGAGAGCTTTTCCGTGAGGTCGGTCGAGGCTTGGAACAACAGGGTGAGGAGCACGGTACCGCTGATCGTCCAGTTCAGCGAACCCGCACCGGCCGAGATGGAAAAGACATAGTACGTCCACCACATCGCCTGCTCGCAAAAGAAGTTCGGGTGCCGCGAGTACCGGAAAAGCCCCGTCGTGATGAAGCCGGCTTCCGGGGTTTCCCCACGCGCGATGGCTGCGTATTTCGCGGTCTGAAACCTCCACTGCTGCTCGTCTGCAACGGTTTCTCCGATGAAGAACGCGACGAAGGCGATGGCAGCGGCGTAGTCGAGCGCGTTGAGCGGCGTTCCCACGAAACCGTAGGCCGCGTAGGAGGGCACGACGATCAGCAGGAGAAGATAGCTCTGGAAGGGCGCTATGAATGTTGCGTTCAGCACCTGGAACCACATGGGGCCGATCTTCTGCCGGATTTCTTCCCACCGATAGTCTTCGCCACCCAATTTGTAGCCGCCCTTGCGCACGAAGTTGTACGTCAGGCGCACGCCCCAGAGCACGGTGAGCGCCGCCATCAGATTCAAACGCGCATCGCTGAATCCCACGTACCCCGCGAAGTGAACTGCGAAGAGCGCCGGCGTGATCGACCATAGACGATCGACCCACGAGTAGTCCTTCGTGATCAACGACAACACCCAACACAGAAGAGCAAACCCTCCTGCAACCCAAAGCGCAGTCGTCAGCGGATCGGTCGCTTTGTAGAGCTCCAGAAGCTGCATATCCCCTACGCTTCATACAGGACGCGCACGCCCTGGTCACCGACTAGTTCTTGGCGGCGGCTTCTACGGCTTTGAGGAGGCTCTTGCTGTAGACGCCGCGCTGGGCGAGTTGCTCGCGGGCTCTCTTCGAAACCGCGTCCCACGCTGCCTTGTTCGTGGCGGTGTTCACCTCGGTGATGCCTCGTCCGAGCAGCGTTTGATAGGCGCGCGCGTCGTCTCGGCCGACGATCTGGTCTAGCTTCGAGGCCGCCCGCGCTGCCGTGTCGAGCAAGGTCTTCTGGTCCGCCTTGCTGAGCTCGTTGAACTTCTTCTTGCTGATGATCGAGCCGCCAACGATGATGTTGAAGTTGCTCGACGTCACGTACTTGAGCTTCGTGTACCATTGGAACGCGACCGCAGCCATGGCGGACGCGGGGACGACCTCGAGCTTGCCTTCTTTGAGGCCGGGGAAGACGCCAGAGGCGCCGACTCGTACCGGGCTTGCGCCGAGCGCTTTGATGTACGCGAGGCCCACCGCGTTGTCTTTGCCGGCCCATCCAGGCTTGGCCGCAAGGTCCGCAGGCGTGGCGAACTCCGTCGACGAGAACACTCGGTTCTTGCCGCCGTCTCCCCAAGCGAGAAGTTTGAAGCCGCTGTCCTCGATCAATTTTTGAAGCTTTGCGTCGAGCTTCTCGCGCACGCGATCGAGTTGCGCGTCCTCGGTGAGGAGCCCCGGAGCCGTGAGCACCTGTAGCTCGGGTGCGATCATGCTCAGCCCGGTGGTCGCGACGCCGGCTGCGTCGAGCTTGCCCGCCTTGATGCGTTGGACCAAGTCTCGATCGCTGCCCTCACTACCACCTGAAAAAACCCGAAGCTCGACGCGGCCCTCGGTCTCCTTTTGAAGAGTGCGGCTCCAAGCCTTGAGCACCTTGACGAACGAGGAACCGGGTGGCGCCAGTGAGGCGATCCGAATCGTCGTGACCGGAACCGTCGGAACCTGAGAAATCGCAGGGCGCCCGGGAACGACGAGGGCGGCGAGCGCGAGAGCGAGGATCAGTGGGTACTTGCTGTGTTGCATGTTGACTCAGCAATAGACGGCCAGAGGCGGCTATTGTTCACTTTCCAGCAGCTAGCGCCGTAACCTGAGCCAGTAGGCTCTTACTGTAGACGCGGCCGGCCAGCTGCTCGCGGGTCTTCTTGGCGACGGCGTCCCATTCGGCCTGGTACGGGCTGAGGTCGACCTCTTTGAGGCCCCGAGAGAGCAGGGTCTGGTAGGCCCTTTGATCGTCCCGGAGGACGATCTTGTCTAGCGCCCGCGAGCCGCGCTCCGCGGTGTCGAGCAGGATCTTCTGGTCCTCCGGTGAGAGCTGGTCGAACACTTCCCGCTTCACGATCGATCCGCCGATGAGGATGTTGATGTTCTGCTTCGCCATGTAGTTGAGCTTCGTGTACCACTGGATGGCGACGGCCATGAGGGCCGAGGTCGGCACCGTGTCGATCATGCGAGTTTGCAAGCCACCATAGACCTCGTTTGCGCCGACACGCACCGGGTTGGCGCCAATCACTCGCAAGTAGGCTGCGAACACCGGATCATCTTTCCAGGCCCAGGGCCTCCCGGTCTTCAGGTCGGCAGGCCGCGCAAAAGGGTTCGCCGAGAAGAGGCGGTTCTTGCCACCGTCACCCCAGGTCAGCAGCTCGAACCCCGCATCTCGGAACAACTCCTCGAAGCGACCACGAAGCCGGGTCCGAACGTGGACGAGCTGTTCCAGCTCTGTGATGAGCCCGGGTGCAGTTAAGACCAGGCTCGAGCGAACGACCATGCCCATCCCCGTGGTGCTGACCCCGGCGGCGTCGATCTGTCCTGCACGGATTTTCCGAATGAAGTCGCGTTCGTCGCCCTGGCTGCCGCCCGTGTAGAAGCGAAGCTCCGCGCGGCCCTCGGTCTCTTTCTTGAACGTGCGGCCCCAAGCTTTGAGGATCTTGCCAAAGGCCGAGCTCGGGGGTGCAAGAGACGCGTACCGAATCACGAAGGGCCCGTCGGCGGCCGCCTGCGCGGCAGGGCTTCCGGGCAGAAAAAGGGCAGCGACCGCAAGCGTGACCACCAACGAATGCTTCCAAGTACTCACGGTTGATCCCCTTACTACAAGCCGAGTCCAGGAACCAAGCGACGCCGCAGGAATTCTCGAAGTTCTTCCTCGGTGCGCCGGGGCTCAGGGCTCGCGAGCAGGGAAAAGATCATCCGGAGCGTGAGCTCCATCGACTCGGCGGCCTCGTCCTCGTCCCAGCCCGTGGCGTCGATGATTTCCGCCAGTGCGACCCGCGTGAACGTGATTGACGCGGGCTGGGTGAACCCTTTCAAGACGCTCGCGTCGAACGTGGCAGGCTGCCAAACCTGCCGAAGGACTGGGTTTTCCTGGATCGCCCCAAGGGTGAACACGATGGAGGCGACGATTTTCTCCCCAGGGTCCGGAAAGGCTCGAATGTGCTCCTGCACCTCGTTGGCAAGGCGGAGCCCGGCCTGAAGCAGCACGGAGCGGATGAGCTCCTCCCGATCTTTGAAGTAGCGATACACCGTGGGTCGGCTTACGCCGGCTTCGAGCGCGACATGCGCGATTCCGGTGCCCGCAATTCCGTCGCGGGCCACACACAGAGCGGCGACCTCGAGCAGGCGCTCACGCGCGGCCGTCCGATGCGGAGGGTCGCCATCCCAGGCCTCGCGCTGCTTGCTACGAGGGCCTTCGTCGGGGGTGGTTTGAGTCATGAGTCGATGCCGGGCCGCCCGGCATACCCTCCGGGCACTCCCGTGATAGCACCCGAGGGGACTACCGACTACGCGAGGGTTTCTTCGCGCCTGCGGGAAACGAGATAGGCGACGCCCCCCAGCAACAGGACCATCGCGCTACCCGCCGCGCCCGGGTCGAGCTCCGGAGCTGAAAAACCGTTGTTGCCACGGTGATGGTGCCGCCGAACGTGGTGCCTCTGACCGCTCCCCGCTCGGCTCCAGCCGCGGGCGTCCGCTTGAGGCGTGGGGCTTAAGACCCAAACGCCGATGACGAGCGACAAACCAATGAGCAAAGGCTTCATTAGTGACCTGCTTGTTCCCTATTTAGATGGCTCTTACAAGCCTTTACATTTGTACGCCAACAAGAGAGGAGGCGGCACCTTGTTGGCCGAAATTACGTAGTATTTTCAGTGTACTACAACTCTGCAGCCGTCGAGTAAACCCGGCATTCTCCCCGAACTGTAGGGATTTAGGGCGGGTCTGTGAGCTGCCTCACACGAACGCCGATTTGCGTAGGGCCAGACCCCCACGATTTGCCTCACTGTAAAATTTCCGTGAACCTGTTTAACAGGAGGCCCTGATGGCTTATCGATGGCTTGGAGTGCTGGCGCTCCTGGCGGCGTTTGTAGTTGGTTGCGGAAGCGATGGAACCGGAGGTCCCCGTGGCGATGGGGGCGCAGGCGGGTCGATATCCGGTTGCGCGACGAGCTTGATCTGTCGGTCGTGCCCGAGGGAAGGCTTCTGCGACGCGGACGGCGACTGCTCCGTCGGCTCGGTTTGCATCGAGTCGGGTTGTGACGCGCTCGTCGATGGATTGCCGATCAAGCAATGCGTGTTTGCAGGGGGCGGCGCCTGCAACACGAGTGCGATGTGTCTCGCCGGCCGCGAATGCGTCGACGTGCCCGAGGAGGGCCGGCGTTGTGTCAGGACAGTCCCCGGCTGCGATACGATCTTCGATTGCCCGCCGGGCTTCGACTGCGAGTGCCCGCTGGGCTTCGACTGCGAGATCAGGAGCTGTGTCGACCGACGCGTCCCGTGCGACGCCCCCGATGCCCCATGTCCGAAGAATCACATCTGCAGTGGCACGGCGAGCTCGACCTTCTGTGTGCGCGTGCAGCGGGAGTGCCTCTTCGATTTCGACTGCTCTAGTCTCGCCCCACGTTGTGAAGACATCGACGGCGACGGGACCAAAGAGTGCGCCGGCACGTTCGATCTGAACGACCCGTCGTCCGAGCGTCTGTCAACACCATATGCACCGATGGATC
>PVMK01129013.1_pt1 | contig 152115 bp, 136 predicted proteins | sample 1853481 | NCBI WGS metagenome assembly PVMK01 (sample SAMN08533507, study PRJNA380276) | Marine sediment metagenome, whole genome shotgun sequencing project.
CGACTGATGATGTTTTTCAATCTAGCTCCATGCCGCGGAAATTGATCCATAGCATCTTCCAATTTTCCTTTTTCAAAACTCATATTGTAAACCAAAACATCTCCTGATACACCGCAGTCCTGAATTAATTGTTCCACAAAGCCTTCTCTGGGATCGATATTCGAATCGGCTTCGGCCAAATATTCAAAATGAGTCAGGTCACCACCTTCCTGTACTTGAACATGCAAAGAATATTGAAATACCAATTGCTGATAGGGCTTACTGTGATCATAAATGGGTATTGCAGGAGCAATCGTCTCAAAATCAAGATAATAAATAGGGTAGTGCAGGTCTTTGATAAAGGCCCTGATTTTTGGTTTGTCAACAAATGTTTTACCAGAAACTTCGCTGGTAATTTGTAAGGTCTGACTGGCATTAAAAGAAGTCGTCTTCAGATCAATTTGATCCAGGCCAACCACGCCATTATTGTATAATTCAAATTTTTTATTGACTCTAAGCCTTGAAATATTAAAAACAGAATAGTCTGGAATATGTTTCCAACAAGTTCCTTTATAATCACATTCATAAGGCTTTAAACAATATTCTCCAATGTCAATATTGGGTTCGGTATCTTGTCTAAGTAAATTCTTAAACTGTTGGATCTGATTTGGTATTTTGGCAAGAGGATTTTGGATATCTACCAATACAGATTCAATGGTGAATAATTCCTTAATATTTAGATCCCCATTTCTTACATATTGGTTATTTATATAAACTATGGATATATCTTTCAAGTCAATACCAGAATTTTTCAATATATAGTATTGAATAGCGGCATCATTGATATAAGTTTCAGAAACACTGGTCGAACTTTTAACTTCATAAGCTTTCCACCCTTCATCATCCTTTACTAAAATATCCATGGCAGCATAAACACCATCAAACATAAAAGAAGCCTCATAAATAATAGTTTGTCCTTGGGCAATCAACCTTTGTGTATTGGCCATTCCTTTTTCTAATTCCCAATAGTGCTCTGTGCTAGCGTCAGATCCTCCAGGAAATAATTCTTGAGCCAATATCCCAACATTGGTACCCTGACTGAATATAGCTTCTTGTTGAGGCGTAATTTCATCCTTTAATTCATATTGATGTTTGTACAACCACAATGATTTTTCACATTGAAGTCCTCTTAAAAAGGTAGATTTGGATAGGATATTCTTTTTCATATTATTTCAATCTTTATATTACATTAATTTCCAGATTTAAATATCAGGGTTTTAATAAAACAAGGCATATAATGCTACAAGAATAATCATAACAGCAAAGGCTGCTATATTAAAAACCGGACTTGTTTTAAATAATTCTTTGGTAATATCAATTCCCTTTTTATCTTCTGCTCCTTTATTTTGGAATAAACTTACCCCTGCTATAACAACCATTGTTAATATTGCGGTATATCCCATTTGATCCATAAAGGGGATATCTACAAAAAGTGAATTTGTTGACCAGCCTTTAGGGGCAACTTTAAAATACATGGCAATTGGAATGGAAGCTAAAGCCCCAACAATTGCACCTTTATTCGTGGTTTTTTTCCAGAATAATCCTAATAAAAACACCGCTAAAATACCAGGACTTACTACCCCGGTATATTCTTGAATAAATTGAAACGCCTGATCTATCCCACCTAATAACGGAGCCATGATACTTGCAATTATTAAAGCTATTGCTGCTGATATTCGGCCAACATTTACTGTAGTTTTATCACTTGCATTCTTATTAATATATTGTTTATAAATATCCATGGTAAAAATAGTAGAAGTTGAATTCAACATAGAGGCTAAAGAAGATACAATTGCAGCTGCTAAGGCAGCAAAAGCAACACCTTTCAAGCCAACAGGCAAAAATTGTAACAACCATGGATAGGCCTTATCTGCCTGATCTACCGTTGGTAGATTTTTAAGTCCGGCATCGCCTAATCTGGTCATTATTTCAGGATCATTAACCATTACATAAGCTGCAATACCGGGAACAACTACAATTAATGGAAGGATTAGTTTTAAAAATGCTGCCAATAAAATACCTTTTTGTGCTTCCCGCAATGACTTAGCCGCAAGTGTTCTTTGAATAATATATTGATTAAAGCCCCAATAGTATAAATTAGCCACCCACATACCCCCAACCAATACACCAAGACCAGGTAAGTTTTTATATTCAGGATTTGATTTATCTAAGATCATTGAAAATCTTTCAGGAACCGCATTATAAATAGTTTTAAACCCCGCTATAACACCTTGACCATCAGATACCGTATTCAAGGCTATATAAGTAGTTGCCAAACCACCTAAAACCAAAAACACAACTTGAATCACATCTGTCCAGGCAACTGCAGAAAGACCTCCGTATAAAGAATAAGCAGCGGCAAATAAAGCCAATCCAATCACACCATATATCATAGGTATGCCCATGATGGTTTCTAATGCCACAGAACCCAAATATAAAACCGTAGCTAAATTAACAAAAACGTAAAGAGCGATCCAGAATACTGCTAATATGGTTTTTAAATTGGTTGAATATCTCTTTTCTACGAATTCAGGAATCGTATATATGCCTTTTTCAATAAAAATGGGTAAGAAATATTTGCCAACAATAATCAGAGTAATGGCCCCCATCCATTCATAGGAGGCTATTGCCAGACCCGAAGCAAATCCTGAACCTGACATTCCGATAAACTGTTCGGCAGATATATTTGCCGCAATTAATGATGCGCCAATTGCCCACCAGGGTAAAGACTTACCGGCTAAAAAATAATCTTCCGCATTTTTTTGGTGCCCTTTTTTATCTCTTGAAACCCATAAGCCTACCCCTAAAATTAATAAAGCATAGATTATAAAAATAAAGTAATCCAATGTGCCGAAATTTGTTGTCATAGTTTTTAGGTTTTTATTCGTGAGACTATAAAAAATTAGTTTCAATTTTTTAGTTAGTCGAACTAATCCCGCTTTTTTCAGCGGGATCTCGGTTAATACCTCGACCCTTTGGTCGATTCCTATTATTGGGTTCAGGGCTTGCCCTGAGGTTTAATACCTTTTATTTAACGATGGAAGTTCCTCCACATGGATTTGCCTCAAAGGCATCTAATTTAATATGAAACTCCTTAAAATATGCTTTAGATACTTTTTCGATATAATTTGAAATTGCATCTTCATGAATTAAATTTATAGTACATCCGCCAAATCCGCCACCCATCATTCGCGAACCTATCACGGCATCAAAATCTTTGGAGAGATCAACCAAAAAATCTAATTCGGGGCAGCTTACTGCATATTCTTTTGACAAGCCATCGTGGGTAGCATACATCAAACTACCAAAATCATTCAATCTGTTTTCCTTAAAAGCTGCTACAGCATTCAAAACCCTGGTTTTTTCTTCTACCACATATTTACACCTTGTATAGATAGTTTCTGGTAAAACCATTTTAAATTCGGATAACATCGCTTCATCAACATCTCTTAATGAAGTAACTCCCTGATATTTTTCTTTGATGATTTGGATTCCTTTTTCGCATTCCTCCCGCCTTGTATTGTACTCGCTACCAGCCAGGCTATGTGACACATTGGTATTTAAAAGCAATATTTTGTATGGTTTAATTGCTATTGGAATATATTCGTGTTGTATAGATTGACAATCTAAAAGAATTGCATGATCCTTTTTGCTCATAACGGATGCATATTGATCCATAATTCCACATTTGGTACCAACGTAATTATGTTCTGCTCTTTGCGATAGTTGTACAATAGTTAGTTTTGAAAGCCCCAAATTGAACAATTCATTGAGTCCGAAAGCCAAACCACATTCTAATGCCGCAGAACTACTGATGCCTGAACCAATAGGAATATTACTTGATAGTGCGCAATCAAAGCCTTCAACTTTGCCTGCTAACTGTTGTATTTCATATACAACTCCCAAAATATAATTTTCCCACTCATTATTACTTATTTTTATATCATTTAGATCAAAGGAAAAACTAACATCATAGTTGGCACTGTAGATATTACAAATATTTTTGGACTTATTTTTCTTGAATTTAAAAGTGATTTTTTTATCTATGGCAGTAGGTAAAACAAAGCCATTATTATAGTCTGTATGTTCTCCAATAAAATTGATTCTACCTGGCGATTCAATGGTTAGTTGAGCATCAAAACGTTTAAAAATTGACATAAACAATTTATTTTTTTGTGGGTTTAATTACCATCGAATATTGATGTTTTACAGGTTTAATAGTATAATTTCATTTAGGCGTTAATTATTTAATCATAAAATCTTCAGCAAATATTTTACTTAAATAGAAAATTAATTCTTCTGCGTTTTCTCTTGTAAATATCAATGGTGGTTTAATTTTTAACACGTTATGATCGGGACCATCTATACTCATTAAAATACCATGATCTTTCATTCGGTTAGCTAAATAGTCTGTTTGTGCTGCTAATGGCTTCATTTCAGCATCAACCAATTCTATACCGAGGAATAAGCCTTGTCCACGCACATCACCAATAATGGTGAATGTTTTTGATAATGCTTTTAATTCAGCTTTTAAAAATTCGCCAACTTCAAGTGCGTTTTTTTGAAGTTTTTCACGCTTAACTGTTCTTATTACTTCTGTTGCTATAGCACATGAAACGGGATTACCTCCGAAGGTGTTAAAGTATTCCATGCCAATAGCAAATTTGTCTGCAACTTCTTTGGTACAAACTACAGCAGCTATCGGGTGACCATTGCCTAATGGTTTACCAATAGTTACGATATCAGGAACAACATTATGTAATTGGAAACCCCAGAATGTTTTACCCATACGTCCGCAGCCGGTTTGTATTTCGTCTGAAATACAGAGCCCTCCGGCAGCTCGTATGTACTTATAAGATTTTTCTAAAAAGCCTACAGGTAATTCTATTTGTCCGCCGCAACTTATAATGGGTTCAATGATAAATGCACCAACAGCTCTATCTTTATTGTAAACTATGTCTATTTGTTTTTGAACTTCAGCTGCATATTGTTCGCCAGTATCATCACCTCTATATTTTCCCCGAAAGGAATCAGGTAATGGAAAAATATGTGTATGCTCTGGAGCGCCTTTCCCGCCTTTTCCATCAAATTTATACGAACTAATATCTATACACATATTTGCATTGCCGTGATATCCTACTTCTGAAGCAATAATATCTTTATTTCCTGTTACTGCTTTTACCATTCGTATAGCCAATTCATTGGCTTCGCTACCCGAATTTACAAAGTGTATTACGCTTAATTCTTTTGGAAAAGTTTGGAGGAGTTCATTTGCAAGAACATTAATATTTTCATGTAAATAGCGTGAATTGGTATTAATTAGTGCCATTTGCTCTTGCCCTGCTTTTACAACATTGTAATTTTCGTGACCAACATGGGCAACATTATTAACGGTGTCTAAATATTTGCGGCCAACTTGATCGATCAAATATTGACCTGCACCGCGCACCATTTTAATAGGTATTTTGTATTGTAAACTTAAACCCTTGCCCAGGTGTTGTTTTCGATAATTGATCAGGGCTTCATTTGATATGGTTTCGATACTCTGAAGGGTTTCAGATTTGAATAATAAATTTGGATCAGGGCACAAACCTTTCCAAACATCGAGTTGATTATAATAGGCTACTCCCGGGAAATCAATTTTATAGTCAAGCACAGAAAGCATCACCTGAAAATGAAGATGAGGTGCCCAATTTCCGTTTTCCGGATAGTTGCCCAATTCGGCAATTTTAGCACCTTTTTTAATAATGTCACCAACCTTGTGCCGCAATGCACTTGCAACCGTATTGTGACCATAAAGTGTGAAGAATTCAAAATCGTCTGCTTCATGCTTTAAAATTACCAATCCACCATATTCCTTATCACCAGCATCATTCACCGCTGTGACCACTTCACCATCAAACAAAGCATGAACAGGAGTATGTGCCGGAAACCAAAAATCAATTCCTAAATGGATAGTTCTACTTTCGTTACCATTGTTTCCTGTTTTATCGTAAGCGGATGAAGTATAAACGGCACGTGGTTCTAAATAACCACCGGCAATAACTTTATTTGGGTGTTGAGCTTGTAGCTTTTCAATTTTAAATTGAAACAAACCCAAGTCGTTAAACTCTTGTTGGTGTCCGATCCATTTGCTGGAAACGCTTAGATCTATATGTTGAATTTCATTACTGTTTGCTGTTGGAAACAATTTTGAAACTTCGAAACTATTTTTTTGTGTCCAATTATTGAACTTATCCTGATTTGGATGTGCTTTATATCCACAAGCATCGCGGAAGCTAAAATGTGCGAAATCTGCGCTTACCTTCTTCCATTTTTTAAGTAATTCCCAGGATGGTTTTTCACTTATATAAAGATATTCATTGTCAGGGTCTTCCAATTTATTAATGGCCGATTTTATTACTGATATGACCATTCGCATTGCTATAGTAGTATATAAATGTTCCAACTCTTCTTCTAGAAGTGGAAATGTTGAATTATAGCCTTTAACAACAGGTAAAGCCGCATCCAAAGGATCTTTTTCGCGCATAATAGCATAAGAACATGTTATTGCCACATCATTAATTATTTGTGTACTCATAGCATCTCCATAATCTATAATGGCAGTAACTTTTGGATTGATCAACTCTGATGAAACAACTATATTGTTGTCATTAATATCGTTATGGATGATAGATTTTCGTAGCGAGCTATAGGCCTTAAAGTTGTTTTCAAATAGCTTTTGAAAATAGGTTATAATCTCAGTTTCTTTTTCATTAAAAATATGAAGATGGTTTTTTGTCCAGAGTGATTGTGCAGTATCCCATTCAAAAGTAGGATGGGCTTTATCATGCTCAAGTGTGAGCAGTACACTTGTAAGTTTTCCACATTTTTCTCCTAAACTAAAACGTAAATCATTTAATTGTGGGTTCACTTGACTCCAAATACGACCTGAGACCCATGATAATAAACGTACTTTGCGTTGTTTGCCAAAAGCATCAGTGATTTCGGGAATTGAGTTTCCGTTCTTGTCTTTTATTACTTTTGGAGCTACAATATCTTTGTCATTTGAAGCAATATGTTGTAATAATTCTTGTTGGAAGTAAAGATAATCTGCATCTTCATTTGGACGAGAAATTTTAAGAATAAAGGCATTCTCATTATTAACTTTCATTCGAAAATTATAGTCTTCATAGCCAGGCAATGCAGAGGCAGTTCCTTTTATATTGAATAGCTTAAAGAGTATCTCTTCAGCTTGTTGAATTGATATTTTTAAATTGTCGTAATTCATTTTTAAGCAGTGAAATTTTGAGTAAGCCAAGAGTGTTATTTGCTGCATCTAAAGATAAGGTAATACCCATAAAGACTTTATACCTAATGCATAAAAAAATTTCAACACCCTGTGTTTCGATTAGAACTTATGCAAGTTTAGGAGTATTACTTGCAGCAATAAAATGGAAAGCATTAAAAATAAAATTTTGACCCAAAATTAAAATAGTATAGATTAAAAATAAGGAAGCTTTTAAAGATTCAAACACAATTATTTTACCCAAGGTTAAATATAAAGGGGTTTACCTTACTTAAAGCAAGGATATTCATTATAATAATTGAAAATTTAAATTGTAATTTAATTTTTTTAAATCGAAAGATTTTTAATAAGCTTAAACTTTATTAAATTCACCTTATCTATTTAATCACATGATATTTAAATTAATCATTTTGTATTTTTGTAATAATAATCAAACCTTTTTAATTTCTTTGCTATAAATGAGTGATATTAATTCAAAAAAAATTATAGATTTGCTAAAGCAAGGGGATAAAGCAACTCTGGAAAAAATTTATGTAGAAAACAGAGAAACTTTTATAAATTTTTCAAAAAAATATAATATTGAATCGTATGATGCTGCTGATATATACCAGGATGCCATAATTGTATTAAGAGATAATGCAATAAATGGGAAAATAAATGGTTTGCAAAGTAGTATTTCAACCTATTTATTTGCAATAGGTAAATATAAAATATTTCATTCGTTTCGCCTCAATTCAAAATTGGAATTAAACAATGATATTGATCTGAATGAAAAATACATTGATTTTGATGTTAACCTTTTGGATGAAGAATTAACTAATCAACAGAAACGGATTAAATTATCTTTTAATAAATTAGGTGAAAGGTGCAAAAGCGTTTTAAATTTATACTATTATCAGGGTTACAATTTAGACGAAATAACTGAGATTTTAAATTATAGTGACAAAAAAGTTTTAAAAAGTCAAAAATCACGATGTTTAAAACAACTTAAAAATTTAGCTAGAAAAGGATATGAAAAATATTGACTTAATTGATGCATACTTTAATAATTCTTTAACACCTGAAGAGCAATTATTATTTAATGAATTATTGCAGAATGATGAAGAGTTTAAAAGGGAATATATTTTTCAGAATGATTTGAAAAAAGTAATAGCTATAAACCAAAAAGAAAATCTTAAATCGACTTTGCAAAGTTTTGAAGATGATATTCAGAAAAATAAAACCTTTCTGATATCATCAAAAAAATGGATAATAGCAGCTTCAATTACCTTATTGGTAGCATTGGGTTTTTGGTCATTTAAAAACATTTATTATCCATCAACAGAGAAACTTTATTCTCAGAATTTTGAACCATATAGAAATATTATTCAACCAATTGTGAGAGGTGAAAATCTGAATACAATTGAATACAGAGCTTTTGTGGCATATGAAAATAAAGATTATCACAAAGCAATTAATTTATTTAATTCGGTTAAGAACCCGAATGAAACATATATTTTATTTTACAAGGCAATGTGTTATTTGTCAATAAATAAAGCATCTAAAGCAATAAACTTACTCGAAACCCTTTCTTTATTATCAAATCAAGATGAGGATAATCAAAAACTTAGTAATAAAGCTTATTGGTATTTGGGCCTCGCTTATTTAAAAACTGATGATAAGAAAGGAGCCATTTCTAATTTTTTAATAGTTAGGGATCAACCCTGTAATGAATGTAAAAAAAGTAAAAGGTCTGAAAATTTACTTAAACATTTAAAATAAATTTATCTCTTATTAATTTTCATTCCGAAAATAATTAATCCAATTAATAATATACCTCCAAAAAAATAATAATTATATTTTTTTGGAGGCTGAAGGGCATCAGTATTTCCATTTAAAACAAAACCCGACCAATAATAAGGGTGTTTTAAATATTCATCGTCAGTTGAAGCTAAATAAGCTAATTTTGCATTTTTTAAAGCCTCATTTTTAGATTCACCTTCTTTTAAATGCTTATAAAACAGAACCATTATTTTTTTTGTTTCTTTATCCGGAACTTTCCATAAACTCATAATCACTGAAGGGATACCTGAAAAATGAAAGGCTCTTGCCATACTCATAACACCTTCTCCTTTTTCAAGTTTTCCAAATCCAGTATTGCACGCGCTTAATATTACCAAATTAGCTCTGCTGTTTGAAATATATATTTCAGATGATGTTAAATCACCATCGGTAAAAATCAACTTATTTAACATTGGATTTTCATTATTAATTTCGGCATGCATTGCCAAATGTAAAATAGAATAGTTCTTATTATTCTCCAGAAAAATTTTCTTTTTTGACTTCGGTCCAATAAATTTTTCCCCTTTAACTAAATCTGAAATAATTGAAATTTCTTCTGAAATTGATGAAAGTCTATCTTCTTTTTTATATTTTGGTGAAAACCCAGCCCAATAATTTTCAAATTCATACTGGAAAAAATCATTTTGTAATTCTAAATATAACTGTACAGAGCCAGAATAACTTATGGTAAAATCTTCAATTAAATATTTCCCATTATCACTTTGGAGAATTTCAAATGGAATATAATTTAATACATTGTCAGGTACCACAACCATATTAATCTTAGTAGTATCAATTTGCTGACTCAATAAAAATAAATACAATCTTTTACTTGTCGCGGTAATATTTTTTCTTTGAACCAAATCATCTTTAAGGGTTTTCGTTTTTTCTAATAATGTATTTGCAATATCCCCTTTTAAAAATGTAATATCATCATTTGTAATATTGAAGGTGTATAAATTATTTTCGCCCAAAAAATAAGTCAATAATTGGGTGTTATTATCTATTCCTGATTGAGCATCCGCTATGTTTATTATTTTATTACGATACTTCAAATCAGCATATTTTGGGAAATTCAATTCAAAAAATTGGTGAATACTATCTAATTTTTTACTTAATTTAATTCTTTGATCCAAAAGGTTACTAAAAAATAGTTTGTCAGGATTTGATGACGTCTTTTCATAATATAAATCCAATTTCACTCTTTCAAGTGCTTGTTTAGTTTCTTTTTCATTTTCAAGTAAAAATTCAGGAATACCGCTGAAGAGCTTATATTTAATATCTTGAAGCCCTTCCAATAAAGTTGTATTTCTATTAGTTTCTGATAGTTGAAATGCTTTTTCTAAATATTTTTGTTCTTTGGTCTTATAATATAATTGCCAACAGGTATAAAGTCCATTTTCGAATACAATTCTGTATTCATTGGCAAAATGAATTTTTGACCTATCAGAGGTATAATCTTTTTGAGAGTATTCGATTAAATTTAGCTGTTGATCAATTAAATCATACTTTTTATATAGCAGCTCAATATTATTTGTTGTTTTATACTCAGAATTGTACCAATCTCCGATCAAGATCAAAGCGTTTAAAGCTTGAAACGGTGCTATAATTTCATCCATTTTTTCATTGTCAAAAGCAGATGAATTAAAGACTCTAGTGATAAAGGCAAAGAATTTATTCTTTTCTTCTCTTTTTTTGGCAATTTCTGCCAAAAAGAAATAATTTTCGGCTATTATATCATTTTTATAACCGAAAACAGAAATGTTTTTTTCTAAAGCACTTAATAATAAATTTTCAGCTTGATCAAAATTTTTATTTTGATCAATGTACATCTTAGCCAAATAAGTCTTAGCATTAGCTAAAAATTGAATACTATTACTTATTTCTCCAATTTGTATAGCTTTTTTATAAAGTACTTCGGCTTTTTCGAATTGTTTATTTAACGCATAGGCATTAGCCAAATCATAGTATGTTTCACAAGTCCATTTATGATTTTCCCCATAGGTAGATGTTCTTATCGTTAAATTTTTTTCAAGAAGTTTAATAGATTCTTCATATTTTTTTCTTGATTCTAATATATTAGCATAAGAAGTATAAACAAAGGTCATATTTGGATTGTTTTCACCGTACATTTTTATACCAATATCCATAGCTTTTTCAACGAATTTTTCAGCTTTGTCAATATCATTTCCATAATAGTAAATGTGTGCTATACCAACATAAACATCCGACAGGAAATTTTTTGGTCTATCACTTTTCAACAAATTCTTTTCCGCCTCATTATATAATTTCAATGCTTTTTCGGGCTGGGCCAGGTCTTCATACAAAATTGCTAAATTATAGGCTGAAACAGCCAAAGCATAGGGGTTAGTATTTATTTCTTTTTTTATTTGAAAAGATCTTTCATAGTAAATCCTTGTACTGTCGTAATCGGATAAAAAATAGTAGCTCACACCTATTGTATTATAACTATCAGCAATATTAAAACTGTCTTTACTTTTTAGGGTTATTTGTAATGATTTTCTGGCAAAATTTATGGATTCATTATAAAAGCCAAGGTTTTTTAAAACCTTTGCCTTAGTTTGAAAAGTTGTGGCAAAATACTTTGAATCACTATTATTTTTATTCAAGGTAGTGAGTAAATTATCAAGTATTGAATTTGCTTCGGAGAATTTTCCGGCTCTATCAAGTTCCGCCGCTTTAATGTTAATATCATGGACGTATGTTCTATCTATTTTTTGAGAAAAAATAAGAAGAGGACATAAGAGAATAAAAAGTATAATTAATTTGCTCCTTAACATATTGGTAAATTTAAGAAAAAATAGAATTTAACAAAATTAAGTAACGATAATATAGTTAAACAAATATTAAAATACTAAATATGCAAAAGAACAGAAGATTAATTAAAAATTTACTTTTTAGGATGCTTTTTTGCTACCTCTTCCAGATCGCTAAACCAGGCATCACCAAATTTTCTAATTAAGGCTTGCTTAACAAATTTATACACAGGTACCTGAAATTCTTTTCCTAAGGTACAAGCATCATCACAAATTTCCCAATGGTGATAATTTACTGCAGAAAACTCGCTATAATTTTGAACTCTAACAGGATATAGATGACAAGAAACAGGTTTTTTAAAAGTTATTTCACCTTGATTGTACGCCTCCTCGATGGCGCATAAAGCAACATTTTTTTCATCATAAATGACAAAGGCGCAATCGGCATCGTCAATTAAAGGTGTTTCATGTTCTCCATCTTCATTGGTAGTATAAAGGCCTTGATTTTCAATAGCTTTTATCCCTTCTTTTCTTAAATAAGGTTTTACAATCGGGAATATTTCATTTAAAATTTTTAATTCGTCATTTTCTAAAGGAGCTCCGGCTTCACCGTCAATGCAGCAAGCACCTTTGCAGGCACTCAAATTGCATACGAAATCTTTTTCTATGATATCTTCAGAAACTATAGTTTTACCTATTTGAAACATAAATTTATATTCTAAATTATTTGGCAAAAATACGTTTTCATTTTTAAATTAACATGTTTTACTTATAGGATGAAATATTTATATTTGCAGCAAAATAAATTAAAAAGGGAACTTAACTTTAAAGAAATTGTAACAGCAACAATGGTTTTATTTGCAGTTATCGATATTGTGGGGAGCATTCCTATTATTATCGATTTGCGTCAAAAAGTTGGACATATACAGTCAGAAAAAGCATCAATAGTTGCCATGTTGATTATGATAATGTTTCTTTTTTTAGGAGTTCAAATATTGAATTTAATTGGCATTGATGTATATTCATTTGCCGTTGCAGGTTCATTTGTTATTTTATTTTTGGCCCTGGAAATGATTTTAGGAATTCAACTCTATAAAGACGATGCTCCGGAAACGGCAAGTGTTGTTCCTTTAGCTTTTCCATTAATTGCAGGTGCGGGAACTATGACAACAATCTTATCGCTTAAAGCCGAATTTCACACAGTTAATATAATTGTAGCTATTATTATAAATATGATATTCGTCTATATTGTGCTTAAATCTTCAAGTAAAATTGAAAATTAATTGGTAAAGGTGGTATTAATATAGTTCGAAAAATATTTGGTGTTATTTTATTGGCAATTGCTGTAAAATTATTTGCTTCTAACATCCAGGGCTTATTTAATTAATCTTGAATACAGATTAAATTAATAAAATAAAACCTTGCTAATCTTTTAAGGGATAGCCACCTCTGTTTAACTTTAAAACCGTCTCCAACATTTTGTCTTGTTCGTTAATAATTTTATAATAAGTATTAATGTCAAAAATTTGTTGTGCAAATAAAGCTTTAAGATATAATTTTAAATTTTTAATTTCTTTGGCATTTAACTCTTTTTTCTCAGAGGAAAAATTATCTATATAAGTATTAAATATTTTGTTGCCTTTATCAAATCGTTCTAAAAAATCATTTAAAGACCAATTTTCAAATTCACTTCGGTGATTATCATAATAATCAAAAACAAATTCGTTTAGTTTTCTATAATGAATAGAATCAAAATACATAGTTGTGTCTATAGCAACAAATACATCGGGAATAATACCCCCTCCACCATAAACTGTTTTTCCTTTTGGGGTAGTATATTTAAGCGTATCATTAACTTTTATACTATCAGCATTCATTAATTCGCCATCATCAAATCGATGATCAAAATCACTGAAATACGCTTCGTTTCCTTTATTCTCATAGGGTTTTTGAATTGACCTACCTGTTGGTGTATAGTATCGTGAAACGGTTAATCTAACAGCAGAACCATCGCCTAGTTCCATTTCTTGCTGCACTAATCCTTTACCAAATGAGCGTCTACCAACTATAGTACCCTTATCATTGTCTTGCAAGGCTCCGGCAACTATTTCACTAGCTGATGCTGAAGCTCCATTGATCAGAATAAATACATGCCCCTTTTCAAAAGAACCTTTTTTTGTAGCAAACGTTTTTTCAATTTTATCTCTCTTGTTTTTAGTGAAAACAATTAATTTTCCTTCTTCTAAAAACTCATCAATTATTTGAGTTGCAACTTGCATATACCCACCAGGATTATAGCGTAAATCTAAAACTAAATTTTGCATTCCACTTTGCAATAATCCATCTAATGCCTCTTTAAATTCATCGTAAGTAGTTGCAGCGAATTTGTTAATTTTGATATATCCCAATCCTTCACTAAGCATATAAAATGCATCAACACTTTTAATAGGAACTTCGCCCCTGATAATTGTAAAAGGCAGATTTTTATTTTCAGATTTTCTATAAACAGTAAGTTCAACTGAGGTATTTGGTTTTCCTTTTAAGGTTTTAAGAATATAGCTGTTTTTAATTTTTTTGCCATATAATGTATCATTATTAGCAATCAGTATTCGATCACCTGCTAAAATTCCTGCCTTTTTACTCGGTCCGTTTTCTAAAACTTTAATAACGGTAAGTGAATCTTTATACATTCTAAACTGAATACCAATACCAACAAATTTCCCATTCATTGATTCAGCAACCCGTTGGTGTTCTTTTGCAGAAATATAAACCGAATGGGGATCTAATTTACTCAGCATATTTTTAATAGTACCGTCGAGTAAACTATCAGTATCAACCTCGTCAACATATTCGTATTGAATATAGTTAATAAGTCGTTTTATTTTTCTTTCTTGAGGAGTTCCACCGAAAAAAGAAACTGTTTTCTTTTTGTAATCAAGTGAGCTCCCCAAAAAAATACCGAAAGCTATTGCCACAGCTATTATTAATGGAAGATATATTTTGGTTTTATTATTCATTTACTGGTAAATATAGTATTTCAACTTTAGCTTTTTTTAAAAATTGTATTCCTGAATCATCTTTATAGGCATTGGCATAAACCAGTCTTATAATTCCCGATTGATGAATGAGCTTACTACACTCCTTACAAGGGGATAAAGTAATATATAATGTAGCACCGTTACACCCTTGTGTTGAAGATGCAACTTTTAAAATTGCATTGGCCTCCGCATGTAATACATGCCATTTGGTATTTCCTTCTTCATCTTCACAACAATTATCAAAACCTGTAGGAGTTCCATTGTATCCATCTGAAATTATCATTTTATCTTTAACAATCAATGCACCAACCTGTTTTCGTTTACAATGTGATAGTTTTGACCATTCATTGGCCATTTTTAAATATGCCAGATCGTATCTTAACTGTTTTTTATTTGACATTATTTTTAGCAATTAATAACTCTGATTCAGCGAAAGTATAAAACTTTAGTAGCATTGATGTTAAAAATTTACCAAAATTTCCTTTCGATTATCATCGGAATTACTATTCCAATAACAATTGATGACACAATTAAAATCCAGTCTCGTTTGATGTTTTTAAACAATTTCAATATAATAAAACTTGATATTAAGATCATTAATACTACTACAAGTTGTGCAATTTCAATGCCAATTGCAAATTCGATTAAAGGTAATAATTTACTTTCATAATCATCGACAATAATTTTAAAGTAACTAGAAAACCCGAGCCCGTGGATCAAGCCAAATAGTAAGGCAATAAAAACGGTAATTTTTATATTTTTTGGAGGTTTTCTAGAAACCAATAAATTATATATTCCTGTAATTAAGATAGTTAAAGGAATTAGAAATTCTATTATATTCATTTTTATATAGATAACATCATATGCGGATAGAGATAAAGAAAGTGTATGCCCAACAGTAAATGAAGTTATTAAACCCAATAGTTTTTTCCAATCATTAAAACTGTAAAAAATCGTTAAAACGATTAAAAACAAAACATGGTCATAAGCCTGCCAATCTAAAACATGCTTTAAACCCAGATCGATATATAATTTGAAATCATCCATTTTGAAATTTGAATTTTTTAAACAGATCCCAAAGAACTACGCCACAGCTTACCGAAATATTTAAAGAATGTTTAGTTCCAAATTGCGGAATTTCAACACAAAAATCAGAATTGGAAACAACTTCCTGTTGTACCCCTTTAACTTCATTACCAAAAATAACGGCATATTTTTGATCGTTGATTATTTCAAAATCTTGAAGCATGGTACTATTTTCTGCCTGCTCTATTGATGCGATTTTAATATCTTCTTTTTTCAGATTTGTTATAAGGTCTAATATATTGTCAACATATTTCCATACAACTGATTCTGTTGCTCCCAACGCAGTTTTATGAATTTCTTTATGCGGCGGACTTGCTGTTATGCCACAGAGATATATTTTTTCAATCATAAAAGCATCACAAGTTCTGAAAACAGAACCGATATTGTTTAAACTTCTAATATTATCTAAAATAACAATCAATGGTATTTTATCAACTTTTTGGTATTCCTCTACATTCAATCTTCCCAGTTCACTATTTTTTAGTTTTCGCATATTTTATGTTTTCAAAATATTACAAATTAAAGAAGAAAAAAGAATATAAGCGTGATTAAACAGTTATCTCATATTTTATTTTCTATATATTCTTCTTGGATAATCTAGTATATTTACTGTTTCACTTTGTAATTCCCTCAAGGCATCTTTGGCAATCCACTGGGCAGATTTTGAGTTTTGTTTTAAAATTTCAATTGCCGTTTTAATCGCGCCTTTTTTTAGATCAATATTGCGTTTTCCCACTTGCCTCAAGGCCCAATTGATAGCTTTTTTTACATATAACCTATCATCAAAAGCATGCTTTATCATGTGTGGGAAAAAATTTTCAAAAACTTCATTTGGGGCATCTTTATTTGCAAACCCGTAAGTTGCCATTAAAACAAATCCAGCTCTTTTTTCAAATTCCTTTTCTCTTTTACTCCATTCCAAAGCTTTTTCAATTGCTAACGGATTGAATTTAAACAATTGCATACAAAAGGAATCGCAAATTTCCCAGGTATTGAAATAGGGAATCCATTTTTCCATTAGCTCTTCAGTTATTTCTTTTGGATTACATATTTTAGCGCATAGTAATTGTGCATCATAATTATTTGTATTGAATAATTCAATACCTGCAGGCGTATTGAATCTTATTTTTTTTGCTAAAACAGATAAATCTTTTTGATAAACTCCCCATGAATTATCACTTTCTATACCAAATTTCTTCGCTTTATATGCCTTAATTTTAGGATTTGAAAGAGATTTTAATTCTTTAAGTATTTCCTTGGTAAGCATTTTAGTTTATTTTTATAATTAATCTACATCAAAATTTTATCTTTGCTACTATAATAGATTTATTTTCAATAAGAGCTGCAAATTAATTAAAAAAATAATCCTAAAAATTGATTAAAACAAAGGCAAAGAAAGTTACACCTTTAATGCAACAATACAATAACATCAAGATAAAATACCCTGATGCTATGTTGCTTTTTAGAGTAGGTGATTTTTATGAAACATTTGGGGAAGATGCTAAAAAGGCAGCCAAAATATTAGGTATTGTTTTAACAAAAAGAGGTGCAGGCAGTGAAACGGAAACTGCTTTGGCAGGGTTTCCTTACCATTCTTTAAATACTTACCTGCCAAAGTTGGTAAAGGCTGGATTAAGAGTTGCTATTTGTGACCAACTTGAAGACCCTAAAATGACAAAAACAATTGTAAAACGGGGCGTCACAGAATTGGTTACTCCTGGGGTGGCATTAAATGATGAAGTTTTACAATCAAATAAAAATAACTTTTTAGCCGCTGTTCATTTTGGGAAAAAACAAATAGGAATATCCTTTTTGGATGTATCTACAGGAGAGTTTTTGACGGCCCAGGGAAATATTGAATACATAGATAAATTATTGCAAAATTTTAAACCCAGCGAAGTTTTAATACAAAAGCAAAATAAACAAAGATTTAAAACAAATTTTGGTGAACAATTTTATTCTTTTTATCTGGAGGATTGGATCTTTCAAAGCGACTTTTCGAATGAAATTCTATTCAATCATTTTAAGATAAAATCTTTAAAAGGGTTCGGAATTGATGATTTGAAGGAAGGCATTGTTTCGGCAGGAACTGTATTGCATTATTTGTCTGAAACCCAACATAATGAATTAAAGCACATTACCAAGATCCGACGCATAGCTGAAGATAAATATGTTTGGATGGATAAATATACAATTCGAAATTTAGAATTATACTATTCATCCTCTGAACAAGCAGTTACTTTATTGGATATTATAGATAGAACAATTTCACCAATGGGAGGGAGGTTGCTCAGACGCTGGTTAGCTCTTCCATTGAAAAATATCGATGAAATTAAAAAACGACATGAAATTGTTAAGTACTTCATTGAGAATGAAGATTTTTTTAATCACATTAACTATCAAATAAAGCAAATAAGTGATATAGAAAGGCTAATTTCAAAAGTTGCCACAGGTAAAATAAATCCAAGAGAAGTAGTTTTACTTAAAGATTCACTTAATGCAATTTTACCGGTAAAGGAGTCTGTTGATCAGAGTAATGACAAAAATCTTCAAAAGCTCGGAAAAGAAATAGATTCTTGTGATAATTTAATATCCAGAATATCGAAAACTTTGCAAGCAAATGCTCCAATCAATATTAATAAAGGAAATACTATTGCAAGTGGTGTATCACAAGAGTTGGATGAGTTACGAAATATTTCCTCTTCAGGGAAGGATTACCTCGATACCATTGTAGAACGTGAAATCGAAAGAACACAAATCTCTAGTTTAAAAATTGCTTTTAATAATGTATTTGGCTATTATATTGAAGTTAGAAACACACATAAAGATAAAGTACCGGAAGAATGGATAAGAAAACAAACCCTGGTTTCAGCCGAACGATATATAACCGAAGAGTTAAAAGAATACGAATCTAAAATATTAGGAGCTCAGGAAAAAATAATGACCATTGAACATCAACTGTTCAATGAACTACTCCATTTTATCCTCCCTTTTATTAAAAAAGTACAAAAAAATTCTCAAATTATAGCACAAATTGATTGTTTGAGTTCCTTCGCTAAAATTGCTTCAGATTATAATTATGTACGGCCGCTTTTAGATAATAACACTGATATTGAAATAAAAAACGGTCGGCATCCGGTTATTGAAAAGCAACTTCCTATTGGAGAAAAATATATAGCCAATGACTTGGTTTTGAATCGAAATCAACAACAAATTATTATGATTACCGGCCCAAATATGAGCGGTAAATCTGCAATATTAAGACAAACTGCCTTAATAGTATTATTAGCACAGATGGGCAGTTATGTACCTGCGCAAAATGCTAAAATTGGAATTGTAGATAAAATATTTACACGTGTTGGTGCCAGTGATAATATTTCATTGGGTGAATCAACATTTATGGTTGAAATGAATGAAACCGCTAATATTTTAAATAATTTTTCGGAAAGGAGTTTAATTCTACTTGATGAAATAGGAAGAGGTACTAGTACTTATGATGGTATTTCAATTGCTTGGGCTATAGCCGAATATCTTCATGAACATCCTGCAAGAGCAAAAACTTTATTTGCTACCCATTATCATGAACTCAATGATATGAGTGAAACCTTTGAGAGAATAAAAAACTATAATGTATCTGTTAAAGAGCTAAAGGATGATGTGATATTTTTGCGAAAATTAGTTGCAGGTGGTAGTAAACATAGCTTTGGAATCCATGTGGCCAAACTGGCAGGAATGCCAACTCCTGTACTTCATCGTGCTAACAAAATGTTGAAACGTTTGGAAAGGAGTCATGCCTCAGAAGATATTCAAGATAAATTAAAAAATGCTGCTGATGAAGATATGCAACTCAGCTTTTTTAATTTAGACGACCCATTATTAGAGGAGATCAAAGAAGAAATACTCAGTACAAATATTGACACCTTGACTCCGATAGAAGCCTTAATGAAATTAAACGAAATTAAACGAATGTTGATTAAAAAGTAGTCAATGATTTGCTTCTTGTAGTTTTTTGGTGGTCTATTAATATTTATTACCTTGTAATTCAAATTTTTAGACAATGAAAACAATAACATTTTTACTTTTATCTCTTGCTATAATTACTTCAGGATGTCAATCAAATTCTGAGGAAGTTTCGATTATTTCAGTTAATGTATCCTTTTCTGAAAAAGTGTATTCTGATAAGTTGGATGGAAGATTATTGTTAATGCTATCGAATAATAATGATAAAGAGCCTCGCTTTCAAATTAATGCCGGATTGAATGGACAATTAATATTTGGAATGAATGTTAATGGGATTTCTTCGAATGAAAAAATGACTTTTAACAAAGATGTATTTGGATATCCTATGGAAAGCTTAAATGATATTAAATCAGGCGAATATTATATACAAGCCTTATTGCACAGATACGAAACCTTCAAACTTTCAACCGGCCAAACCGTAAAACTGCCTATGGATAATGGAGAGGGACAACGTTGGAATCAATCACCTGGAAATATTTACAGCAAACCGATAAAAGTGACAATTTCAGAAAATGGAATAGATAATTTAGATATAGTAATGGATCAAATAATTCCCGAAATTGAAGAGCCAAAAGACACTAAATGGATTAAACACATTAAAATGAAATCAGAAAAATTGTCAAAATTTTGGGGTAGAGACATTTATTTAGGTGCTCATATTTTATTGCCAAAAGGATTTGACGAACATCCGGAAGCTAAATATCCCTTGATGGTTTTTCATGGTCATTTCCCTTCTGATTTTGGTGGCTTTAGAACAATACCGCCAGACCCAGATCTTCAACCTGAATTTTCGAAAAGATTTCAGGTAGATGGATACAATTTAATACAGCAACAAGAGGCTTACGATTTTTATAAAAGATGGAATGAGCCTGATTTTCCAAGGTTTTTAATTATAGAAATTCAACACCCTACTCCTTATTATGATGATTCATATGCGGTAAATTCGGCAAGTCAAGGACCATACGGGGATGCAATTACCTTCGAATTGATACCCTATATTGAAAAACTTTTTCGAGGTCAGGGCCAAGGTTGGTCACGTTTTTTATATGGTGGATCAACCGGTGGTTGGGAGGCCTTAGCTGTACAGGTAAAATATCCTGACGAATATAATGGATGTTTTGCTGCTTGTCCCGATCCGATTGATTTTAGAAGATATTGTTTAACCAATATTTACGAGAATAAAAATGCTTATTATTACCAAAGCGATTTTAAAAATACTGAAGTCCCGGCTCATCGTGATTATCTGGGCGACATAAGTTCAACACTAAAACAAGAAAACCATTTAGAATTGGTTTTAGGAGATAATTCCAGATCAGGTCAACAATGGGATATATGGGAGGCAACTTATTCTCCTCAGGATAAGGATGGATACCCTGTTCGACTATGGGATAAATACTCAGGTGAAATAAATCATGAAGTAGCCGAATATTGGAAAGAAAATTATGATTTGCGATATATTTTAGAACGGGATTGGGATAAATTAGGGGATAAGCTAAAAGGTAAAATTCATATCTATTGTGGAGACATGGATAATTACTATCTCAATAATGCGGTATATTTGATGGAAGACTTTTTAGAAAGTACAACAGATCCCTATTATGATGGAGAAGTTACTTATGGTGATAGGGCCGAACATTGCTGGAATGGTGATCAAGAAAACCCCAATCACATATCGAGATTGCGATATAATTCTATGTATCTTCCAAAGATCATGAAACGTATTGCCGAAAGCGCCCCTAAAGGTGCTGATTTAACCAGTTGGCGATATAAATAATTAATTTTGTTCTATTCATTTTTGAATTAACTTCTATTAAGATAAGCTAATTATACTATCTTTGTAGCATAATTGAATGACTATGTTTTTATTTATAAGCGGAGCAGAAATATTTATAATACTAGTGATAGTTGTGATGTTATTCGGTGCAGATAAGATACCCGAAATAGCCCGTGGATTAGGAAAGGGAATGCAACAATTAAAGAATGCCACGAATGAAGTGAAAAAAGAGATTAATGAAAGTGTAAAAAAACAAGGCATTGATACTGATTTCACCAGAGATATTCAAAAAGAAGTAAAAAAGATCAAGAATAAGGTAAAAGACAATATTGACGATATTACCGGACCTATTAAACGTAAATTATAGCTTGACTTTTCTGGAAAAAATTATTCATTACGATAAAGAACTATTTGTTTTTCTCAATGCTTTGGGAAATGAAAATTGGGATACGTTTTGGATGACCCTTACGAACCAGTTCAGTTGGATTCCACTTTACATTTTATTTTTTTATTTGATATTCAAATCATTAGGGTGGAAAAAAGGATTAGCACTTGTGCTTTTAACGGCAGTTATGGTTACTTTTTCGGATCAGTTAACTGTTTTTATTAAAAATTCCTTTCAAAGATTTCGGCCTAACAGAGATCCAAGTATAAATGAGTTTATTCGAATACTAAAGAATAATAAAAGTTTTAGTTTTGTTTCCGGGCATGCAACAACCTCAATGACGGTCAGTTTATTCATGCACTTAACTTTAAAGAAATATTATAGATATACTGTTTTATTCTTCATTTGGCCCATCCTTTTTTCTTATAGTCGAATTTATATAGGTGTACATTTCCCTATTGACGTTACCGTTGGCGCTGTGTTAGGGATATTGATTGGAATGGTTTTTTATAAATTGAGTTTGAAGATTTTACTTAAATTAGATTCAAAAAGCACTTCTTAAATTCAATTTAGATCCCAACAGGAATTATCTCTTCTTTGCTATATTTCCTTTTACCTTATAGTAGCTTTTTATTCTCACAGATAGTGGAGTATGTTTTTGACCAAAGGGCTATTATGTAAAAAGCATTGCACAAATTTGTTTTGGATTAAGACAAATAATATCTTTTTCATTTCTAATTCTTTTAGATTCTCTTTCTTGCTTATTTATTAATTAGTCCATTATCTCAGTACCACAATATTTCATTATCTCATTATCAATTTAAACTACCAATAAATTACAACCTCTGATATCTGAATTATCGAACCTACCTAAAATTTCAAACGTATGGTTGTTATGTGCCTTGCCCAGATCCTGAGTAGCAATAAATGAGCATGAATTGACATTAGCCAGATCAATAACATTGATTCCTCCGGCTTTATAGTTAGGTAAAATGGTCAGGGCATCTTCCGTATCACGAATCAAAATTTTCATCCATGGAGGAGTATTAAAAATTCCATTTCCTTTAGAATAGGCCTGAGATAATAATTCGGTCATTCCATATTCAGAATGTATGCTTTCAACACCAAAACCTTTGCAAAGTATCTGATGTAGCTCTTCTTTAACTAGTTCTTTTCGTTTACCTTTCATTCCTCCGGTTTCCATTATAATGGTATTTTTTAAATTGAATTTTTCAATGTCTAACAGATCAAGGAGGGCATAAGAAACACCTATTAATATAACCTTCCTGTTATTAGAGTCTAAATGAATTATTTTTTGGGATAATTCTTTCAAATTATGCAAGTAAAAACCACTGTAAACAGAGTTGCTTTTTTTAATCAGGCTATCTACCATGAAAATTAACGACGATCCTTCACGTTCCAGATAGCTGGGCAATAAAGCCAAAATAGTATAATTTTGAATATCATCATAAAAATATTTAAAGCCTGAAGTAAAACTAGTTTCGTAAATTGATAAATCAGTTAAATGATGTTTGCTCTGTTCAATTCCGGTTGTAGCACTACTAAAAAATGTTTTTAGTATCAAATCATTATTCGAAACTATTTTATGGGTTTTAAAAAACGAAACAGGTAAAAATGGTATTTGTTTTATGTCAATTATTGATTCGGGATCTATTCCTAATAAATTTAAAAATTCGGCATATATTTTATTATTAACCGACTGGTATTGAAATACTTCTAAAGTTATTTTTTCAAAATCACCAGTGGTGTTCAGATTAAATATTTGAGGAATTTGCATGCCAATTATTTATGCAAAAGTAATTCTTTTTTACGCAACCTATTATCAAAAAGGCATCTTTAAAAATACCTAACAGGAATAATATTTGTTAAAAAATAAGGATGAAAAAGATTTTTTTTGTACTTTTTGCTGTTAATTTACTTGTATCATGTTCAAACGATGACGAATCGAATTATCATTATGAACTTTTGGCTGTTGAAGACGCAATAGTTCCGGATGAATTTGAATTTGGAAAAATTTATGATATTACTGTAAAATATATACTACCAGATGATTGTTATATATATAGTGATATTTTATACGAATATGATTTTGATGCAAGAAATATTGCAGTAATTACAACTGTTATTGAAGAAAATAATTGTGAAACGTTGAATTTTGACGAAGAAATTACTTTTAGAGTTCAGGCCTTGCAAGCAAGTCCGTACATATTTAAGTTTTGGCAAGGTGAAGATGAAAATGGGATTCCAATTTATTTGATAATAGAAGTACCAGTAGTAACAAAAAATAATCAAAGTATCAATGAGTTTAAAACTACTCATACAAAAATGTAAAAAAAGAGACAGGAAGTCTCAATCTGAAATTTACCATCTTTTTGCTGGTAAGCTTTTTGCGTTGTGTTTGAAATATTCAAAAACATATGAAGAAGCAGAAGATAATTTACAAGAAGCGTTTATTACAATATTTAAAAAAATAAATCAATTTCAATATAAAGGTTCATTTGAAGGATGGATGAAAAGGATAGTAATCAATACGGCTTTGCAAACATATCGTAAAAAAAATGTTTTAAATTTAGTAGAAGAAAATTATCCTGATGAAGTAGTGGTTGAGATTAATGAAGATGAAATTACTTTAAAATTTTTATTGAAAATTATTCAAGAATTACCTGAAAGGTATAGAATGGTGTTTAATTTATATGTATTAGATGGTTACTCGCATAAAGAAATTGCAAGTTTATTAGGTATAGCCGAAGGAACTTCAAAGTCAAACTTATCAAGAGCCAGGCTAATATTAAAAGAAAAAGTAGAATTAAATCAACAACAGCAAAATGTGGGGCTGTTTTAAAACTGGGGCTGTTTTAAAATGTTAGAAAGAAAAAATATAGATAGAGTTTTCCAGGAAAACTTAAAGGATTTAGAAATTTATCCCAGTAAGAAAGTTTGGAACAATATTGAGAAGACTTTAAACAACAAACCGAAGAAAGAGGCAATTGTTCTTTGGCAAAGATTAAGTGGTGTTGCTATGATTATTATATTCTTTTTAGCAGGAGGTATAATGTTTTATAATTCAAACCAAAAAATCTCTTTAGAAAATGAGGTTTCAGAATCAAATGGCAATGATGTTATCGAGGAAGTTCAATTGCCTGTAATTCAAAATAATAATAACGAAACCGAACTTGTTATCGCTCAATATAAAAAGAAAGAAATCATTTTACATGATGAAGAGAAACAGATTTTCGTTAAGAAGCCGAATAATAATATAATTATAACTTCAGCCGATATTTCTTCTATTTATACTACAATTGAAAATAAATATATTGTTGATCAAATTGATTTTATTGATGAGTTAAATTCAAATAATGATTTAGTCGCTGAAAACGATTTCCTAATTGAAAATGTAGAAAAACCGATTATTAAAAAATGGTCAATCGGCCCAACGGTTGCTCCCGTTTATTATAATACATTGCAAAGTGGTTCACCTTTAAATGCAAATTTATCTCAAAATTCTAAATCATCAGATAACTCCTTTTCTGTTGGTGTAAAAGTAAATTATCAATTATCTAATAAGGTGTTTTTGCAATCGGGTCTAAATAAGGTTGAATTAGCATATAACACATCTAATGTAACTGCACATATCTCTACTGTCAAAAATGCTTATAATAATATTAATACAAACAAACCTGGCGTTACCCTTACACCTATCAGAAATAATAATTCACTTACATCTACAGAAAGTAATTTAAATAAATCAAATATAGACGGTGAACTAAATCAATCTATTGAGTATTTTGAGTTCCCTTTGGAATTAAAATATAACTTGTATGATAAAAAAGTTGGATTAAATTTAGTTGGAGGTTTTAGTACCTTGATTTTATCTAAAAATACAGTATCTATTATCTCACAAAGTAGTGTAACAGATTTGGGAGAAGCAAATAATTTAAATGAATTAAATTTTAGTGGAAATTTTGGTATCGATTTAGATTACAAAATTAATAATAGTTGGTATTTTAATGTGGTCCCGATGTTTAAATATCAATTTAATACTTATTCAAATAATTCTGGAAATTTCAAACCTTACTATTTCGGTTTATATTCGGGTTTAAACTACAAATTTTAATTTTCCGGAATACAATTTCATAATCAATGTTTTTAAAGCCATTTAAAATTATGTTTTAAAAGGAGAGGATGTTTAAATTAAAACAATTTTACCTAAAATAGTTTAATTATTATAAAAGAAGTATAATAAATACTATTAATTTTGCCTGGTAAAAAGAATAAAAACATTTTAAAAACTGACATATGGAAGCTGTAGCTTTAGACTTTGGAATTAAAGAAGCTCTTGATAAATTAGGAGTAAAGGATTTAAATGAAGGAACATCAACTGGATCTGTAAATTTTTCAAATGGAGTACAAATCGAATCAATATCTCCTGTTGATGGAAAATTAATTGGAAAAGTTAAAACAACAACAAGAGAAGATTTCGAGAAAGTAATGGATAGTGCGACATCAGCTTTCAAATCTTGGAGAAAACTACCAGCTCCTCAACGCGGAGAAATAGTTCGTCAATTTGGAGATAAATTACGCGAATTAAAGGAGCCTCTTGGGAAATTAGTTTCTTATGAAATGGGCAAAAGTTACCAGGAAGGATTGGGAGAAGTTCAAGAAATGATTGATATATGTGATTTCGCAGTAGGATTGTCCCGCCAACTTCATGGTTTAACAATGCATAGTGAACGTCCGGGTCATAGAATGTATGAACAATATCATCCATTGGGAGTTGTAGGAATTATTTCGGCGTTTAATTTTCCGGTTGCTGTTTGGGCCTGGAATACAGCATTAGCATGGATTTGTGGAGATGTTTGTATTTGGAAACCAAGTGAAAAAGCACCTTTATGTGGTGTAGCTTGTCAAAATATTGCAGCTGATGTATTTAAAGCAAATAATTTACCTGAAGGAATTTCATGTATGGTTAATGGCGATTATCGTGTTGGTGAAATGATGACAACTGATAAACGTATACCATTAATTTCGGCTACAGGATCAATCAAAATGGGAAAAATTGTTGCACAAAAAGTTGCAGCTAGATTGGGAAAATCACTTTTAGAACTCGGTGGGAATAATGCGATAATTGTTACGCCTGATGCTGATATTAAAATGACAGTAATAGGTGCTGTATTTGGAGCTGTGGGTACTGCAGGACAACGTTGTACTTCAACACGTCGTATAATTATTCACGAATCTGTTTATGATAAAGTTAAAAATGCTATCGTTGATGCTTACAAACAATTGCGAATTGGGAATCCTTTGGATGAAAACAACCATGTTGGACCTCTTATTGACAAAGATGCGGTAAAAATGTATCAAAATGCGCTTGAAAAAGTAGTTGAAGAAGGCGGAAAAATAGTTATTGAAGGTGGTGTTCTGGAGGGTGAAGGCTTTGAAAGTGGTTGTTATGTAAAACCTGCAATTGCCGAAGCAGAATTACATTATGATATAGTTCAAAATGAAACCTTTGCTCCTGTTCTTTATTTGCTTAAATATTCGGGAGAAGTTGAAAATGCTATTGATATTCAGAATGGTGTTGTACAAGGATTATCGTCGGCTATTATGACTAATAACCTTCGCGAAGCCGAAAATTTCTTATCTGTTGCAGGTTCAGATTGTGGTATTGCCAATGTGAACATTGGCACATCCGGTGCTGAAATAGGTGGTGCTTTTGGTGGAGAAAAAGAAACAGGTGGCGGTCGTGAATCAGGATCTGATGCATGGAAAGTATATATGCGGAGGCAAACAAATACAATTAATTATACAACTGAGTTACCATTGGCTCAGGGCATAAAATTTGATTTTTAACAGTATTAAAATATAATTTTATAAGCTGTCTTTTAGGCAGCTTTTTTTATTTTTTTAAACAAAAAAAATCGCCCCGATTTCTCGAGGCGACGACTGGTTGAAATAAATCAACCAAAATCAACTAACCAAACCTTATTTTCTATCTCTTTTGATACGTTTTTCAGTTATTCGTTTAACTTTTAAACGCTTTCTATCTTTATTTGTTGTTTATCAGATGACATTTAAATCTGATATTTCTCTTTCTTTAAATCCATATGTTGTTCCTTATTTAAGCTAAGACAACTCAATATCAATTATTGCTAAGAACGCACAAAATAAACTCTTCCAATTCTAAAAAATCATAATCTAATGTTAAATATTTTCACCGATTCTGTCTTGTATATCAAAGAATTTACTTACGTATGTAAACAAATCAATATCCGTGCCATTTTCATCGACTGGTTGCCAATAAATGTTAATATTGTCCGATATAAAAGTCATGAAAAACATTTTCAATAATAAATTGCTTTTAAAGGTTATTATAAATGATTAATATTTCTTCCGTTTCTAATTCTTGAATGAACTAATCTATTTTAATGTCTTTAAAATATATATACTTTTTAGCCCTATTGAACGTTTATATACATAAGGTTTAATTTTTAAACTTTTGTTATGAAAAATCTTGTTTTTGTGTTGGTTCTGTGCCTGGCTGTTTCTCATATACAATCACAATCGTTCGAAGGTAAAGGAGATGCAAAAGTAAATATTGGTTTTGATGTTTATGGTAACGGTAATGGAATTAAAGCGGCTTTTGATTATGGATTAAGCGACCTATTTTCTGTTGGAGCAGGTGCCTCATTTTATTTCAGTAATGATGAAAATGATTATTTTCTCTACCTCAGAACTAACCTGCATCTAGGTATAGTAATGGATCTACCACCAAAATTTGATATTTATCCCGGTGCTGAAATAGGTTATTTATCAAGCAATGATATTGGGCTTTCCGGATATTTAGGATTAAGGTACTTTTTTACTGATAAAATAGGAGTTTTTACTGAAATTGGTAACAATGGTGCAATAGGCCTAAGCATTAATATATAGATCAAGGATAATAAACAGTATCCAATTGTTTAACACTTGTTAGTTTGTGATAAAATTCTTCTCCATTGATTGAATATACAATTATAGCTTCATTATTTTGTATATCAAAAGGTATTTTGTTTTCTCTTTTTGGAGCCTCATTACCATATTCTTTCTCAGCATTTTGATGCATATTAATATCGTTCTTTCTAAATTCAGAATAATTTCCACTTAATATGAAGCCTTCATCATTTAACTCTGTCACAAGTGTATATTCATGATTTTGAAAATATATTTTTGAAAATGATACATTTGTTGTTATATAGCTTCCAACGATTTTAATATTCGTTCCATTTGTACCTTTTTTTCCTCCAACCCAATAGAAATATGATTTTTCTGAAATGGAAAATGGAATTTTTTTATCAATATTTTGAGTTTTACATTGAGTAAAACTTAAAGATGCTGTAACAACTAAAAATAGTACAATTAAATATTTTAAACGTTTCATATGTTTTTAATTGCGATTAACTTAATAAGCTCTTTCTTTTATGCCTTCATAAAAATTAATAAAAGCCTTATTTACAACTTTCATTCCTCCGACTGTTGGATAATTTCCGGTAAAATACCAATCTCCTAAATGATCAGGACAGGCTCTATGCAAGTTATCAATGGATTGAAAAATAATTTTAATATCGGCATTAATTTCTTTTGTTTTTAACAATTCTGAGATTTTATCTGAAATTTGTTCTGCAGTAAACGGAGCATACACTTCTTTTACATAATTTTCAGGATTTGAATTATCAAGATTGGCTATGCATTTATCATAGACTTCTTCTATAATATGATATTGATTGTGGTCTTTTAATAATTCTAATGTAGCTTTAAAAGCAATAAATTCTTCTAATCTGGCCATATCAATACCATAACAATCCGGGTAGCGAATTTGTGGAGCCGATGAAACTACAACTATTTTTTTTGGACCTAGTCTATCTAAAATTTTAATAATGCTTTTTTTCAAAGTCGTTCCCCGTACGATACTGTCATCAATAATGACTAAATTATCAGTTGGTTTTACAACGCCATATGTTACATCATATACATGTGCAACTAAATCATCTCGACTATTGTCATCAGCAATAAACGTTCTTAGTTTTGCATCTTTAATGGCAATTTTTTCTATCCGAGGTCTTACGGAAAGTATTTCAGTTAATTTTTTTGCAGAAATATTTTTATCCCCTTTTAAAATGGTTTCTAATTTATGTTTGTTTAAATAATCTTCAGCTGCTTCGGTTAAACCAAAGAATGAGGTCTCTGCAGTATTTGGAATATAAGAAAAAACGGTATTATTCAGATCGTGTTCTATAATATCCAACACTTTTGGAAATATAAATTTACCTAGATTTTTTCTTTCTTCATAGATTGATGCATCACTACCCCTAGAAAAATAAATACGTTCAAATGAACAGGCTTTATTCGGCATTTGATCTAATACTTGCTCAGTTTTTACAGTACCGTCTTTTTTAATGATCAAGGCATGTGCTCTTTCAATTTCTTTTACATCATCGATATTTACATCGAAAACCGTTTGAATAACCGGTCTTTCAGAAGCAACTACAACTACTTCTTCATCCTGATAATAGTAAGCAGGTCTGATGCCTGCAGGATCACGTAAAACAAAAGCATCACCATGACCAATTAATCCGGCCATAGCATAACCTCCATCCCAATTTTTTGATGCTCTTTTTAATATTTTTTTAATATTTAATTCCTTAGCAATTAAAGGGGAAGCTTCTTTTTTGCTAATTCCTTTTTGTTTGAATTTATAATATAAATTCAAAACCTCATCATCTAAAAAATGTCCTATTTTTTCCATGATGGTTACCGTATCTGTATTTTCCTTCGGATGTTGACCCAATTCAATTAATTCTTGAAGTAATTCACTTGAATTTGTCATATTAAAATTTCCGGCAACAATTAAATTCTTATGTTTCCAATTATTTTGGCGCAAGAAAGGGTGTACACTTTCAATACTATTTTTACCAAAAGTTCCATAACGAACATGTCCCAAAAACAGATTTCCCACATATGGCATATTCTCAATTTGCCATGCAACATCATCTGCTTTATCAGGATTTTCATTCTTAATGCTATTCAGTCGTTGGTTGATTTTTGCAAATATATCTTGAATTGGTTGCTGTTCATTTGACCTTACCCTACTAATATAACGTGCACCTGGCTTTACATCAAATTTTATACTAGCAAACCCAGCACCATCCTGACCTCGATTGTGCTGTTTTTCCATCAATAAATACATTTTATTGATACCATAAAAAGCTGTTCCGTATTTATCTTTGTAATATTGAATTGGTTTTAACAATCTTACCAAGGCAATTCCACATTCATGTTTAATAGCATCACTCATATTTAGATTAACCCCTTTTAAATTTAATTCAACTCTATTTCAAACTGTGTTAATTCTTTAAATTGTTGTAATCGTTTTTGGACTTCTTCATGGCTGAGGTTTAACATTCTTTCTGTACCGAATTTTTCAACACAAAATGATGCTAAATTAGATCCAAAAATTATAGCTCTTTTCATATTTTCAAATGATATATCATGTGTACTTGCCAGATAACCTATAAATCCTCCGGCAAAAGTATCGCCGGCACCAGTCGGGTCAAAAACTTCTTCTAAGGGAAGTGCCGGAGCAAAAAACACATTACCATTATTGAATAATAAAGCTCCATGTTCTCCTTTTTTAACCACAACGTATTTTGGTCCCATTTTATGGATATTTTCAGCAGCTTTTACTAATGAATATTCTCCACTTAATTGACGAGCTTCTTCATCATTTATAGTAATAACATCAATTTTTTTTATTACTTCCATCAACTCATCTAAGGTATTATCCATCCAAAAATTCATCGTGTCTAAAACTACCAGCTTAGGTCGTTTCGGAATTTGTTTGATGACATCCATTTGAACCGAAGGGTGTAAATTACCAAGCATTAAAAAATCGCAATCAACAAATTTATTTGGAACAACTGGCTTAAAATCGGCCAGTACATTTAAATCGGTTATTAAGGTGTCTCGAGTATTTAGGTCATTGTGATATTTACCGCTCCAAAAAAAGGTTTTTCCATCTTTTTTAATCTCAATTCCTGAAGTATCAATATTCTTATTATTTAACATTGTTAAATATTCCTGTGGGAAATCTCCTCCTACAATAGAAATTATTCCTGAATCTACTCCAAATTGCGAAGCCGACAGGCCAATATAAGTTGCTGCTCCTCCCAATATTTTATCGGTTTTACCAAATGGAGTTTCAATGGTATCAAAAGCAACAGTTCCTACGATTAAAAGTTTACCCATTTCACGATAATTTATGTATTTTTGCAAAAATAAGTTTAATAAATGACTATTAAAGAAATACAAGAAGAAATTATTGATGAGTTTAATTTATTTGATGACTGGATGGAGCGTTATGAGTATATTATTGAAACCGGAAAATCATTACCCTTAATAACTGAATCCAATAGAATAGGTGATAATTTAATTAAAGGTTGCCAATCAAAAGTTTGGTTACATGCTGATTATACAAATGATAAATTAATTTTCACAGCCGATAGTGATGCCATTTTAACCAAAGGAATAATAGCTCTTTTATTAAGAATTTATTCCCACCAAAACCCAAAAAATATTCTTGAATCTGAACTTTATTTTATTGATGAAATTGGTTTAAAAGAACATTTATCTCCAACTCGTGCAAATGGTTTGGTTTCGATGGTAAAACAATTAAAGCTTTACGCGTTGGCATTTCAGGTTAAAAACAATTAATCCGATTAACTTATATTTTGATGTAATAATTCATTACAGTATCTTTGCCCTTATTTAGAATGATTTTAAAGAGATAAAATGGATAAAACTAACAAAGAGGATTTAGGGGAAAAAATTGTTGAAATGATTAAAACCATTTACGATCCTGAAATACCAGTTGACATATATGAATTAGGTTTGATTTACGACGTGTTTGTAAATGAAGAAATGGATGTGAAAATACTGATGACTCTTACATCTCCAAATTGTCCTGTTGCAGAAACCTTGCCTGTTGAAGTTGAAGAAAAAGTGAAGACAATTGATGAAATAAGAGATGCTGAAGTTGAGATCACTTTCGATCCTACATGGACACAAGATATGATGAGTGAAGAAGCTAAATTAGAGCTTGGGTTTTTATAAATTCTGTATTGATCTGAATACCATTGGTAATTAGGTTTGAATAATCGAAGAAGAATGTCAAATGAAATTAAAAATAGAGTTGCTGCTAGTAAACTGGTAACCATTGATTTAGAAGATTTTTATCCTGAAGGAGAAAGAATTTTATTTGATATTAAAAAATGGCTTTTTAAAGAGCAAATTCTTAAGGAAAAGGAATTTAGAGATTATGTTAAAAATCATGATTGGACCAGCTTTCAGAACAAATATGTGGCGCTTACCTGCTCGTCTGAGGCCATTATACCCTCTTGGGCTTATTTATTGATTTCTGTTTCACTTTCTCCTTATACAAAAAAAAATGTAGTTGGGGATCTGGAATTATTGGAAGTCCTGATTTTTCAAGATATTATAAATGAAATCGACTTATATAAATATAATAATGTTCCTGTAATTATTAAAGGCTGTTCAAACAAGTCAATACCACAATCAGCCTATACATATTTAATTTCAAAACTTCTTCCAGTTGTAAAATCAATTATGTATGGAGAAGCATGTTCTAATGTTCCTTTGTTTAAAAAGAAGTTGTAATAAATATCAACAACATACCATTTAAATTTATTATTTTACCTTATTTCAACTAAACCCCCATTTCGAAATGAAAAAATTATTACTTATTCTTTCCATTACTTTTAACTTTACTTTTATAAACGCTCAAAATATAGATTCGCTAAAAGCTGAACAAGCTATTTTAAAAGATTCAATATCAGTACTTCAAGCTAGGGCAGATGCAATACAAGCTACATTAGATATTGTTCCAGAAGGCTGGGATACTTTTGGGAAAATAACATTTCTAATCAACCAATCAGCATTTTTAAACTGGCAACCGGGAGGTGATAATACCTTTGCCGGAAATTTGGATGTTAATTATGATTTTAATTATAAAAAGGGTGATTGGACCCTTGACAATAAATTTTTAGCAAGCTATGGATTGACGAGTACGGAGGATGATGGTGTTAGAAAATCTAACGACAGAATTGAACTAAACTCTATTCTTGGTAAAAAATGGAAAAAGAATTGGAATTTATCTGTCTTTATGAATTTTAAATCACAATTTACCGATGGATATGATTATAATGATGATTTTGTAGGAGATAATGAAGATTTCCCAATTTCGGGTTTATTTAAACCCGCCTATTGGAGCTTTGGACCTGGTTTTTATTGGAAGAAAAATAAAAATTTAAATGTCAACATTTCCCCATTAACTGCCAAGTTCACCTTTATTTTTGATGAAATATTTACGATTAACGATGATGATTCAAATAATGTTTTCTATGAATCGAGTAACGATGTTGAAACTTATGGTGTAGCACCTGGAGATTCTGCATTGTTTGAGTTTGGTTTAAACATAAGAACTTATTATAAATTTAATTTGATGAAAAACATTTCAATGGAGAATATTTTCTCTATTTATTCAAACTATTTAGATAAACCAAAAAATATTGATGTTGATTATACCATGAATTTAGTGTTTAAAATTAATGATGTATTTTCCACGAACCTGACTGTTCAAACTATCTATGATGACAATGCTTTTAAAGGTGTTCAGGTTCGAGAAGTATTTGGATTAGGATTGAACCTCAATATATAAAGTCAATAATATATCTGGTTAAAAGCTCGCTAAATTTGGGAGCTTTTTTTATATCTTAGCTAAATATCTAATTTATTATGACCTTATTAGTATTATATGGTATTATTTCCATCGCATTTTCTTTTCTGTGCTCAATACTTGAAGCCGTTTTATTAAGCATTACTCCAACATTTATTACCCTTAAAAAAAAGGAGGGTAAAACTTATGCAAAAACTCTAAAAAAATTGAAAGATGATGTTAACAAGCCTTTAATAGCGATTCTAACCGTTAATACAATTGCTCATACAGTTGGTGCAATATTAGTAGGGGTTCAAGCTGAAAAAACATATGGTTCGGGTAATAATGCAGTGGGAATTGTTTCAGCAATAATGACTCTTTTAATTTTGGTTTTATCCGAAATTATTCCAAAATCAATAGGTGCAAATTATTGGAAACAATTAGCAAACTTTGCTTCAAAGGCTATTTTAGTTTTGATGTTCCCATTAAAAGTAACTGGTATTCTCTGGGTTTTAGAACTTACAACCAAACTAGTAGGTGAGAATACCTATTCAGCTAATTTAAGTAGAGAAGATTTTCATGCTATGGCAGAGATAGCTCAAGAAGAAGGTGTTTTTCTAGAGTCAGAAAGTAAGGTGATTAAAAATATAATCGACTTTAATAAGATACAGGTTAAAGATATCATGACTCCAAGAACTGTTATGAAAACGGCCTCGGAAAACATGAAGATCCATGATTTTTACGATAAGAATCCAAAATTAAAGTTTTCACGGATTCCAATTTATGAAAATGCTCCCGATGAAATCATTGGGTATATATTAAAAGATCGACTGTTTGAATCTATTATAAATGGAAATGGAAATGACTCATTAAAATCAATTATTCGTGAAATATTAATTACAGAAAGAAATATTCCAATTAAATCTCTTTTTGATAAATTAATTGAAAAACAGGAACATATCGCCCTGGTTGTTGACGAGTTTGGCTCAATAAGCGGTATTGTAACTCAAGAAGATATCATTGAAACCCTGTTAGGTCTGGAAATAGTAGACGAAAGCGATAGTCATGAAGATCTACAACAATTGGCTAGAAAAATGTGGGAAAACCGAGCAAAGAGACTTGGAATTATTGATAATCATGAGAATATAGACAAAAATTAATGCCTCAACGTACTTAGTTAGAAAGCAATACTTAAGATTTTATATTAATTGTAAATCGAAAAAACGATAATACTAAATTTAAATAAGGTTACTCAAACAAGTACTAAGCAAGTAATTAAATTTCAAAAAATAAAATTTTCTGTTTTAGTTTTTATCATATTCTTGATATAAAAAATCATTATATGGAAATCGGGTTATATGGATCTTTTTAACCGCATCAAAAACTATCACTTTAAATTGATCAATATTTTCTTTATTCAACGCTGAAATAAAAACACATTTATTATTCATATTCGACATCCAGGTTTTTTTCCAATCATCCAAAGTATAGTGATCCTTAGTTCTTTCCGTAACTAAATCATCCGCATCAATAGTTTCGAAAGTATATTGATCTATTTTATTAAAAACCATAATAACAGGTTTTGCTGACTTTTCCTTTTCAGGAATAATTTCAGCAATAATTTTACCAACAGATGATATATGATCTTCAAAATTTGAATGTGAAATATCTACCACATGTAATAAGAGATCAGCTTCTCTGACCTCATCTAAAGTTGATTTAAATGATTCAATCAATTGGGTTGGCAATTTTCTTATAAAACCTACAGTATCAGTAAGTAAAAATGGAATGTTTTTAATCACTACTTTTCTTACTGTAGTATCTAATGTTGCAAATAATTTATTCTCAGCGAATACATCGCTTTTACTTATAACATTCATCAAAGTAGATTTTCCAACATTGGTATAGCCAACTATTGCTACACGAACCATTTTGCCACGATTTTTTCTTTGAACTGCCATTTGTTTATCAATGGCTTTTAACTTCTTTTTTAGTAAAGAAATTTTATCGCGAATTATTCTTCTATCGGTTTCAATCTCAGTTTCACCCGGACCTCTTAAACCTATTCCACCCTTTTGTCTTTCTAAGTGAGTCCACATCCTTGTCAATCGAGGTAATAAATACTGGCATTGTGCCAACTCAACCTGAGTACGAGCGTATGATGTTTGGGCTCTTTGAGCAAAAATGTCTAAAATTAAATTGGTTCTGTCTAAAACTTTGCACTCTACCAATTTTTCAATATTTCTAAGTTGAGCAGGATTTAATTCATCGTCAAATATGATAGTTTGAATATTGTTATCATCAATAAAAACTTTGACCTCATCTAATTTTCCCTTACCAATAAACGTTTTAGGATTCGGAAATTCCAATTTTTGTGTAAATCGTTTTATAACATTTCCACCAGCGGTAAAAGTTAAAAACTCTAACTCATCTAAGTATTCCTTAGATTTTTCATCATTTTGTTGTCCGGTAATAATTCCAATTAAAACAACATTTTCAATTTTTGATTCTATTTTTTCTAACATGCAACAAATTTACAACCCTTTTTTATTCTATTTTTAATCTATTATTTTTATTTTCGATCTCTCATTGATTCATTTATGCCAAACACATTTTCCATAGCTTTTTACAATTTAGAAAATCTTTTTGATTTCGAGCATAATTCATATACATTGGATGAAGATTATACTCCAGAGGGAGAATATCTTTGGAATCATGATCGTTATCTTCGAAAAATTCAAAATTTAAGTAATGTGATTTCAAAAATTGGATTGGATCAATCCAAACTACCGCCAATTTTTATAGGTGTTTCTGAAGTTGAAAATAAAACTTGTTTAGAAGATTTAATCAACTCCGATAAATTAAAACCCTTTGATTATGATTATGTACATTACGATTCACCCGATGAAAGAGGTATTGATGTAGCATTTTTATATCAAAAGAAATTTTTTAGTTTGAATTATTCTGACACATTCACATTATATTTAACTGATAATGAAAACAATAGAGATTATACAAGAGATATATTATTGCTTTCAGGAAAGCTATTTAATGAACAGATCTATATTATTATAAATCATTGGCCATCACGTACTAATGGAACGAAAACATCGGAAAATAAACGGGTAAAAGCTGCAAAATTGGTTCAAAAGATTCTTGATGATATTTATAAGGAAAATAATAATGCTAAAATAATTATAATGGGTGACTTTAATGATGATCCTAATAGCAATAGCATTAAAAACCATTTGATGAATAGTGATCTTTATAATCCGATGTTAGAATTACAGGAACAAAATAAGGGTTCTGTAAAGTACCATGGAAAATGGTATTTATTTGATCAGATTATTTTAAACAAATCATTATTAGATAATAAAAAATCCAAAATTAGATTTAAATATGCCGAAATCTTTGATGCTTCTTTTATTAAAGAAAAATCAAATAAACGAAAAGGAGCTCCAAAAAGGACATTTATAGGTAAATGGCACCAAGGTGGTTTTAGCGACCATTTTCCGGTTTTGGTATATTTTGATACTGAAAATTCCGTTAAACTTTAATTTTTCTTCTCTTGGTAAAAGTGATCAATGCGTAAATAAATCCTATAACTCCAAATAGATTAATAAAAATACCGGTAAACCTCCAGGTCTCAGATGACCATAGACTATGACTTTTGGTTAAACTTCCGGCAATAGCATAAAAGGAAGCAAAGAAAGCAACAATAGCTAAAAATGAATATATTGTATCATTACCTGTTTTTAATGAAATAAAATATCCAATAATTAATATTGTCAATAAAATTATTGCAGTATATGTTGCAATAGGACCTAAAGCTGGTTTCCCTTGAGAAATCAACCATATCCCAACAACATTCCATACAATACCCAGGACAGCATGTGTAACTAAAAAAGCCAGCGATTTTTTATAATGTTTGATTGCCATAACGATTGATTTTTAATGATTTATAAATATAGTTAAAATATCAATGAACTAAAAATCAAATCCGATGACCAAAACATTATCTATTTCATAGGTTGTAGTAATTCCGGGATCTGCCCCTAAGTATTTAAAAGCAATAAACACATCCCCATCAAGGCAATCTAAACTTATCTCACCTGAAGTAATATATTTATTTTCGAAATCGCTTCGAGGTCCAACCGAAATATTTACATCCAATTGTTGCCAGGTAGCGGCATCAATATTACCGATAAAATCAGTAGAAACCCAGGCGCTTAATACAGATCCTGTATCAAAGGATGCCTTTGTATCAAAAGTTAGAATTTCATTAATGGAATTATCCAAATTTATTCCTGGTGTTATCAACCAAACTTCTAATGGGTTTTCATTAGTATCATAGGCAGAGATTTGCATGGAAACATTCCCTTGACTTGATCGTTTATTGAATTTTTCGTTACCAAAATAAACATTGGTATTTGTCCAGCCCAGATCATCCAGATCTTTAGTTTTTTTAATTTCTTCGAAATTTTCAAAAAATAAAAGCTTTGATCCACTTGTATTAATTGTAGCACAATTTAAAAAATCAGGGTCACATCTTTCTTCCTCATTGAATTTTAAATTGGTAAGGTCATTATATACCAAAACAAATTTCTCGGCATAAAAATCTTTAGTTAATACTGCTATTATAGATCCGCTCTTGTTTGAAATTAAATTCGATTTAAAATCGGAAAAAGTACTGGTACTTAAAATTGCTGTTATTAAATTATCACACTGTATTAAAATCCTTTCTCCATTGAATTCATCAAATTCTTCTCCGGCATATGTTTTGCCGATTTCTTCTTTTTTGAACTGTATATTTTCGCATTGGACATATATATCAAGCATTTCATCTGATATTTCTGCAAAAGTAATTTGGCTTGGAATAATATTTTCAAATTCAATTGACCGAATAATATGGGCATCAATTAAAGACTGTGGAATTTCTTTCATTTTATTTCTTATGTTATAGCCTATTTTAAATTTACCATTGTTATTTGAAATACTTAAACCCGACATTTTCACAAAGATCTTTCTTCCAAAATTGAATTTAGTGAAGTAAGATTTCAGATCTATCAATATTTCAATTCCTGAATCAGGATTTTTATAATTATCCTGAATCACTAATGTTTTGTAAAAATTACCACCTTCATCACTTGAAATAACATATCCTTCAATAACAGAATTGTCATTATCACCAAAAGTATATATTTCTTCTCCTGATTGTTTATGTGCACTTTTGACCGCTTTAATATTTGAGTTAGCCGTTATTTCGGGCTCGGAAATGTCAATTTTCGGAATATTAAAATCATCAGTTTTTACGCATGAAAGGAAATATATTAAAAGTATTATTGAAATTAATTGATTAATTTTTTTCATGATGATAACTTTTTATCATAGCCAATTTATATTTACTATTTTTTCTCCATAATTATTTAAAACCTGAAATACACTGAAGCGTAATAACTTGTACCATAACCAAACCAATATTTTGGTCCGAATAAGGGTTTATCTCTGTTATGATCTTCCAAAAGAGTATTATAATTGGCATTGCGAGATTGTTCAAAACCTCCAGTTTTATAATTAATATTTAGAATATTACTGACATTCAAAAAAAGTCCGATATAGTAGTTTTTAATTTTCCAGGATTTACCTCCCACCATATTTATCAAAAAATATGGTTCAAATCTTTCTTGCCGTAATAGTTCTCTGGCAATTTCTTCGTCAAATTTGTTAATTGGAAGCCCATCTTCATCCGTATAAAAATTTTTGGTCCTGGTAATAGGGGCTATGTTTATAAAGCTATTTTTAAAATAGTTAATTTTAGATCCAAACCACCAATATTTTGGACTACTATATTCAAATCCAAATGAATATGCTTCTTGGGGTCCACCGGAAACGAAATAATTTTTTAAAGAAACTTCCCCTAAATTTATTGGTTCTTGAAAATCATCTGAGGTTAAATATAGATTAGGATTTTTTGAATAAACAGATTGCCCGATAGCGGCGACACCCATTAATTTGATATTTGTAATTAGAGGCACTTCAATACCAATTTCCAAACCTATATTTTGTTTATCAATACCTGTTAGAATCTCTTGAACAAAAGCAGTTGTTTCTGCAAAATCTACCCCGGTAAGACCATCGGCAAAGTAAAATGATATATCTGTTTGATCTTTAAATCTTATCCAGTATCCACTAACTTTTGCTTTAATTTTTGGATGTCTTAAAATGTAACTTATATCAAAAGATAAGATCTTTTCATCTCTTAAATCAATTACAATGTCATTATTCTCACGTGAATTTGAAAAGGAATTTTGCAAAGTTGGAGCTTTGTTTATATAGGCCGCATTTATGGTAAATAAATGCCTTCCGGTAAGTTTAAATAAACCACCACATTTAAAACTAAAGTTGTTGAAATTTAATTTTTTGCTTTTTCCTAATGATGCACTCCCCGGGTAGGATCCGTTTTCGTATAGACCTGTACGTTGATAATTTGTATTTGAGTATTCCAATGCAAAGTAAGCATCTGTTTTTTTTGAATATAATTGGGTCTTTACAAAACCATTTAAAATAGAAGCATCCATAAAATAATTATATTTAAACTTTTCATTTTCACTTACTATTCTATTGAGATTTTGCGAATCATTTTGAGCTTCTTCTATATTATCTGCATAAACATCAACATCTAAAAATCCCTTGCCACCTAAAAGATCTAACATGTTTGCAAAGTTTTCAGATCTTAATTTTTTATATTCAAGGGCCGCGTTTAAAGTAAATTTATTATTTAGCTTTTTATACAAAATTGATTTGACAGAAAGTTGCATATCATCATTTCTATCTTCGTATAAAGCGTAAATTGAATTATCGGAATCATTATTTAAATTTTGGTTGGTTTCATATAAATCAGACCAATTTAATTGCCCATTTTTTAAAAATTCCTGTTCTGCCAAATATGCGTTTGTATAATCAGGATTATCTAAATCTCTTAAAAAATAACTTGGTAATTTTTGATAATAAGTCGGATCGGGATTTGTACCCCCACCAATACTATTTTTATTTCCATCTGCATTTATAACTAATCTACTTCCTCCATAATCTAATCTGCTATTTCCAACTTTCCCGAATTGATAGGTTATGTTGGATTGTATCGAAGTATTTGAATTGATATTCAAAAAATAACTCAACTGAAATATTGGTTCGATTATTTTCTTAACTCGTGAATTTCTAATTATATCTTCTTGATTTCCCCAATAGGAATTATATCTAACGTTTTTTAATTCGAATACTTCTTGTGTAACTGGTGATGATTTACCCCTGATATTAGAGGCATAAATAAAGGTGAGATTTAAGCTATGTTTTTTATTAATTCGCTTTTCAATTGAAGTAAAAAATGAATTTGCATCATATAATGTTCCTTCTTTAAATCCCTCATTTGCATATCTGCGAGAAGCTGAAAAAACATATGCCCAACCATTTTTTAAAGGACCACTGCTGTAAGTTGCCATAATTCTACCCTTATAACTTCTGTTTGAAGATGCATAGGAAATTTTTAATCCTTTCCTATAACCAGAGGCATAGGTTAAAATATTTGTTGCTCCAGCAATACTACTAAAATTGTAGGCTGTTGGAGACATATTGATTGCGTATTCTTGATTTCTTAATACATCATTCAATCCTCCCCAATTACTCCATTGCGGTCTGTTATTATACAATTTATTCATTACAACCCCATTGAGCATGACATTGGTGTATTCAGAACCCAAATTTCTAGCTTTGAAAAATGTTGGGCTAAACTCATAGGCAACAGTTTTTAAAAACACATCTTTTGAAGCGATTAATAGTCCTGAAATAGAATTAGATTCTCCCATTTCGTTTACATTCAAATCACTATCATTCAGATTTATAAAACTTTGGTCAATTTCCACTTCAATATTTTCCCTTAAACGGATAATACCTATATCAATTTTATCATTTCTTTCATCGATATTGATCGGTATATTTTTGATCGCAAAACCTCTTAAGGAAATCCTTAAGATAATATCTCCATTCAATAGATTTGTGATTAGAAATGTACCATCTGATTTTGATAAGGTTTTTATTGAGGAATTAATGATTAATACATTTACGTGTTGCAAGTCTTCTCCTGAATAATTGTCTATGATTTTGCCAGATATTGAGCTTAGCGTTTGTCCATTCACGTAAAGAATTGAAAAAAAACATATAAGGATTAGAAAGTAATCAAGTCTCATAAAGGTTTGATAATGACAAAGTTAATTAGTAGTTATTTGGTGATTAAAAAAGTATAAGGTTAACATTAAATGTTTTTTATAAAATAGATGTTAACTTTTATCTTCTACAGTCATTAATTAAAACCTAATCAGATAATATTGATTGAGTATAAAGCACTACTTATCGTTCTTATTTACTTTGTTGTTCATTATACAAACCCCTCGTTGTCAAAATACCAAATATAAAATAAGAACGATTGCTTTTTTTCCTTTGGCCAAAAACACTAAATTTCTTTTGAAAGAATAATTATTTATTGAATGATATTTCAAAATATTCTTTAATTATTTTGTAACTTTAAGATTTACAACAAACTAACATTGTGTTTTTATTAAAATGGATGAGGCCTTTTTAAATAAGATCAGAATCACTATATAAAAGCATTTAGATGATGAAAAATTTTGTGTAAGATCTGACCATCGATGAATCGGTGTATTAACTTATGTAAAAAGGTCTAAACAAATTACAAAGATTTGTGGCAAATTAATTAACTGCCTATTAATGCTTGCTTTCTAAATAGACAACAAACATGTTTCTTTATAATGTTAACCTTCTGAATACAACAACATTAATATTACAGTGTCCTAATTTTGATAGTTAATGAAAGCTTTTAAATTGTTCTTGTTTGCACTTTTGTTCATAATACAAGCCTCATATTGTCAAAACACTAAATATAAAATAAGAACAATTGCTTTTTATAATGTTGAAAACCTGTTTGATACCATAAATGATCCGAATACATTTGATGATGACTTCACCAGTAAAGGGAAAAATCGATATAATTCGAAAATTTATTGGAATAAATTAGAAAATATTGGCCAGGTTATTTCTCAAATTGGTTTTGATAAAACCAAGACCGGTCCTGCAATAATTGGATTAGCCGAAATTGAAAATAGAGCTGTTTTAGAGGATCTGGTTCAGACTAAAGGCCTTAAAAATAAACAATATCAAATTGTTCATTTTGATTCGCCTGATTTGAGAGGTATTGATGTAGCACTTTTATATCAGGAAAAATATTTTACCTTGATAGATTTTAAAAAATATGAAGTGAAACTGTGGGAAGAAACAGGTACTCGTATATATACTCGTGATATACTTTTAGTTAGTGGAATATTAGATGATGAACAAATTTTTATTATTGTAAACCATTGGCCATCAAGGCGTGGAGGACAAACAAAAAGTAATCCGAAAAGAGCTAAGGCAGCTTATATAACCCAACAGATTATTGAAAATATACATTTAGAAAATGAAGTTGCAAAAATTTTTATTATGGGTGATTTTAATGATGATCCGATAGATAAAAGTTTAAAAAAAGGACTTATCAGTACGGGTAAATATAAAATTGTGAATAATAAAAGTTTATATAACCCAATGGAAAATATGTATAAAAAAGGGTTAAATACCTTAGGGTATAGAGATGGATTAAATTTGTTCGATCAAATATTAATGAGTGATGCCTGTGTAAGTACAGATAAAAATTATACCTCTTTTAAATTTTATAAAGCAGGAATTTATAATCCACAATATTTGATAACTCAACAGGGGAGGTATAAAGGATATCCTTATCGGAGTTTTCAAAACAATAATTATACATTCGGCTATAGTGATCATTTTCCCGTGTATATTTATTTAATTAAAGAAGAATAATTATAGAGTCCAATTTGAAAATAATTTATACATTTGAATAGTTAAAATAAATCTTCTCAAAATAATTCCATTTGAACCCCCATCTACTTATATTTCTTTTAATTACAAATATTGCTTCATCACAAGAATGGAAAAATATCAATAGCTATAAGAAGGAATTTGGCAATACAATTCTAGATCAAGGAAATTGGTTGAAAAAAGATCGAAAACGAAATAATGAACGATGGAAGAATGCCAATTTATATAATCTACAATTTGAAAACGGTGATAAAAAATACAAAACTATTAGTCAAAAACGAGATTTTTATTTATGGGTTTCGGAAGAAATTAAAAAACAAGGGCATGAAATAAATTGGATAGGGAATGCTTATATAGCAGCAGATCAATTGTCGAAAATGGACAAAGATTTTATTCGTATATTTATTGTAAGAAATAAAGAGCTAGTAAAATTTGTCAATGAAGGTTCTGAAAAAGTTTTATCTTTTGCATATCCTCAATTAAAAGACTTGTATTTTACTAATGAATTATTAAAAGGGAAACATGCTGAATTATGGGATGAAAAATACGGTAAGAGTGAGCAATGTATAATACTTCAGCCTCTTTATGATAAACTTAGTTCAAAAGCTCTTAAAAGGTTAGACAGGATGGCCAAGGGAAAAGGTATCTTTTATTTAGGGGTTCCTAAAGATTTAAGATACACGGGAAGTATAAATGATTGTATATTAAGATATCAACACGGAATTAATAAATTACTTCCATATTATATTAAACATAATTTTAAGCATACACTTAATAACTTTAATTAAAACTTATAAGAATTGTCAGATTCTATATATTGTTATAGAAAGTTTAAAATTCAAATAATTTTCTTTTTTTTATTTTCGAATACCTATGCTCAGACTGATTGGGTAAATTATCTCGTTAAATTGGACCAAGGTATGATGTCCATTTCAATAGACCTGGATTTTAATGATTATAAACCTAATTATAAAAACCTCTTAATCGTTGGTACATATTTTGAAGATTGTTTAAGTAACGGTTTTCCAAAGGATGAAGGAATAGAAAAATTATATAAATTTTCAGACCTTACAGAGCCCGTAATTGAAACATTAACCAAGAATAAATTAGTTGGTGTGCTTACTTACCAATGCATAGGTTTTGACGTGTATTATGTTAAAGATACAATAGGCATTCGAAAGAATTTAAATATAGTATTAGATGAAAATTTTGATTCATCAAAAAATTATATAATTATAAAAAAAGACAAAAACTGGGATTATTATTTTAGAAAAATATATCCTGATAACTTAACTTTTGAATATTTTAGCGATCATCAGTTTTTATTCGAAATGGTTTCTAAAGGAGATGACCTGACGGGAAAAAGAAAAGTTAACCATTGGTTATATTTTAATAGTCTTAAAAAAAGAGATAAATTTATGGAGAAGGTTAAAAGATTAAACTTTTCGATAGACTCTGTAAATATTAAAAAGGAAAGGCGATTTCCGTATGAGTTACAACTTTCAAGAAATGACTTTGTTGATCCTAAATCAATATCCGAATTGACCCGAATACTAAAAGTTTTGATAAATCCATCCAATGGATTATATGAAGGTTGGGGAACAGAATTAATAGTAAAAAATTAATCTTTACCTCAAAACAAAACCCGAACTACATCTTCAATTTTTGACACTTTAATAATTTCAATTTGATAATTCTTTTTGGCTATTTTATTGAATTTGGACAATATGATTTTATCAAAACCTAGTTTTTCAGCTTCCAAAATTCGTTGTTCAATACGGGTCACAGCTCTTATTTCGCCTGACAGACCTACTTCAGCAGCGAATGATACATTTTGAGCTATTGAGATATCCTCATTTGATGACAGAATAGCACAAACAACTGCCAGGTCAATGGCTGGGTCTTCAACTTTTAAACCACCGGCAATATTCAAAAAAACATCTTTCGCTCCTAATCTGAATCCAGCTCTTTTTTCTAAAACGGCTAAGAGCATGTTCAGCCTTTTAATGTTATAACCAGTTGAAGAACGTTGTGGAGTACCATATACTGCAGTACTAACCAAAGCCTGTACTTCAATCATCAAAGGTCTCATGCCTTCTAAGGTCGCAGAGATTGCCGTTCCCGTTAAATCAGAATCTTTTTCTGAGATTAATATTTCAGATGGATTGTTTACTTCTCGTAAACCTGTATTTAACATTTCGTAAATCCCTAATTCGGCCGTAGAGCCAAATCGATTTTTTTGGGCCCTAAGTATTCGGTAGGTATGATTTCTGTCGCCCTCAAATTGTAAAACCACATCAACCATATGTTCTAAAATTTTAGGTCCTGCAATAGACCCTTCTTTGGTAATATGGCCAATCAGAACAACAGGAGTGTTGGTCTCTTTAGCAAACTTAATCAATTCGGCAGTTGTTTCTCTTATTTGTGAAATACTTCCCGGGGAAGCTTCAATATAATCTGTATGCAAAGTCTGAATGGAATCAATAACCACAACATCGGGATTGTTTTCTTCAATGGATTTAAATATATTTTGCGTTTTGGTTTCTGTTAGAATCAAGCAATTTTCATTTGTTCCATCTAATCTTTCGGCTCTTAATTTAATTTGTGATTGACTTTCTTCACCCGATACATAGAGCACTTTATTTTGCATTAACAAAGCGATCTGTAAAATCAGGGTTGATTTTCCTATTCCCGGTTCACCACCTAATAAAACTACCGATCCTTTTACAATACCTCCGCCTAAAACCCTGTTCAACTCTTTATTGTTTGTGTTAATTCTATCCTCGAGGGTAGTTTCTATTTCATTTATTTTTAAAGCTCGGCTAACTCTTTTAGTGCTTTCAGATGATTTCCAGTTTCTATCATGACCGCGGGATTCTTTTTGAATAATTTCTTCAACAATAGTGTTCCATTCATTACACGAAGTACATTTTCCAACCCACTTTGGAAATTGAGCGCCACAATTTTGGCAGAAAAAAGCTGTTTTAGTTTTGGCCATGTTTATGTATATTTTCTCGCAGATAATGCAGATCAGCGAAAAAGTGAAATAGTTAATTAAATTCGTTTAATTTTAAATCTTTTCCGTCAAATACAGCATAGGTAAAATGTGTTATCCAATCACCTGTATTGATATATTTACTGCTCTTACCCACATTAATTTCCATTGGCAAATGCCGATGACCAAAAAGAAAAAAATCAATATGTTTTGTTTCTAATTTTTTCTTAGCGTATTGAACCAACCATTCATTTTCTTCTCCTAAAAATTTGATATCTTCCTCACCAGAGATCAATTTGTTTTTAGTAGATAAGTACTGTGCAAAACCAACACCAATATCAGGATGTAACCAACGATAAAGCCATTTTGAAAAAGGATTGGTAAATACTTTTTTCATACGTTTATAACCTTTGTCTCCTGGCCCTAAACCGTCTCCATGACCAATTAGAAAAGTTTTGTTATTGAAGGTGTATTCTTTTGGCTGACGATATACCGGAATATTTAATTCGGTTTCAAAATAATCATTCATCCAAAGATCGTGATTGCCAACAAAGAAATAAATTGGAATTCCGCTGTCACGAATTTCAGCAAGTTTTCCCAGAACACGGACAAACCCTTTTGGGACAACCTTTTTATATTCAAACCAAAAATCGAAGAGATCACCTAATAAAAAAATGGCTCCGGCATCTTGTTTTATCTGATCCAGCCATTGAACGAATTTCTTTTCACGAATTTGACTGTTTTTTAAATCCGGAATACCCAAATGCTGATCAGAAGCGAAGTATATTTTTTTGTTTGTGTTCATTGAAATGTTTTCCTTGGTTTCACAAGTTTCCCACTTTCGGGGCAACGACATCTTGAAATGATATTTTATAGTTTATTCTATTCTTGATCACTTGCAAACCATTCGGCGTAGGAATTTGCAGTTTCATATAATTTTAACGAATGTAAGGAAACTTTTTGAGGTAAGAGAGCTTTAATTCTTGTGGCAAAATCAAATAACATTTTTTCGCTTGTAGGTTGATATGGAACAAGTACAATTTTATGAGAGTGATCTTCAATGGTTTTGGCCAACTCAACATGAGGAGAATTTTTATTTAATACAACGGCATGATCAAATACATCAACGATTTCATTTTTTACAATTTTTTTTAAATCTCCAAAATCCATTACCATTCCATTTTTAGGATTTTCAGAATCATTTATTGGTTCTCCAATTACGGTTACATATAAATGATAACTATGACCATGAATGTTTTTACATTTTCCGTCATAACCGTATAAGGCATGAGCAGATTCAAAATCGAAATGTTTGGTAATTCGTATGTTTTTCATAATTAACACACCCCTAACCCCTCTCAAGAGGAGAACTTAAGGTGTTTTGGTCTAAGTTAAATTACTTTTAGTTCTTTTCCAACTTTAATAAAAGCTGCAATAGCCTTATCCAGATGATCTTTTGTATGAGCTGCACTTAATTGCACTCTTATTCTTGCCTTTTCTTTAGGTACCACAGGAAAGAAAAATCCGATCACATAAATCCCTTCTTTCAATAAGGCATTAGCCATATTTTGAGATAGTTTAGCATCATAAAGCATAACAGGTACAATTGCTGCATTAGCTCCTACCAGATCAAAACCTGCTTTCTCCATTTCATTTCTAAAATAATTTGTGTTTTCTTCTAGTTTGTCGCGAAGGCTCGTATCTGTTTCGATCATTTCAAATACTTTTAAAGATGCTCCAACTATTGCCGGAGCTAAAGAATTTGAAAATAAATAAGGTCTGGATCGCTGACGTAATATTTCAATAATTTCCTTTTTACCGGTAGTATAACCACCCATTGCTCCACCCAAAGCCTTACCTAACGTTCCGGTAACAATATCAACTCGGCCCATCACATTTTTCAATTCCACAGTTCCTCTTCCCGTCTTACCGATGAATCCTGCAGCATGACATTCATCTACCATTACTAAAGCATCATATTTATCAGCTAAATCGCAAATTTTATCTAATTGTGCCACAATTCCGTCCATTGAAAAAACACCATCTGTTACAATAATTTTGAAACGATGATCTTGTTTATTTGCCTCTATCAATTGATTCTCAAGATCGACCATGTCATTATTTGCATATCGATATCTGGCTGCTTTGCATAATCGCACGCCATCGATTATTGAAGCATGATTTAATGAATCAGAGATAATAGCATCCTCTTTACCCAACAATGGTTCAAAAACACCACCATTTGCATCAAAAGCTGCAGCGTACAAAATGGTATCTTCGGTTTGGTAAAAATCAGCAATCTTTTGCTCTAATTCTTTATGAATATCTTGTGTACCACATATAAACCTTACTGAAGACATACCATAACCATGCATGTCCATAGCATCTTTTGCAGCCTGGATTACCTCTTCGTTATTAGACAGTCCTAAATAATTATTTGCACAAAAATTAATAACCTTTTCTCCTGTTGAAATCTTGATAACAGCATCTTGTGAACTTGTAATTATACGTTCATTTTTGTATAATCCAGCTTCTTTAATTGCCTGAAGTTCATTTTGTAATTGCTCTTTTATTTTGCCGTACATATTTTAATTGAGTTTAAAACAAATCATTTTATTTAAAAAATTGGTACAGCAAAAGTAATGAATTATTAGAAGCCATTGTAGAATTTGATTATTGGAATTTGTACTTTTGTGTTATCAAAAAATTAATATGTCGAAAGAGAGAAAACTAAAATTTCAATGGGAATATGTCAGAGACAAAGTTTCTGCCAAATTCGGTGGAGGTGAAAAAATGGATGTCGATTCTATTATTTACCTTATTGGTATTCAAGAACTTGGCAAGGGATTTCAAAAACACACAAAAGACGAAAAAATCAATGTAATGCATATTGCAATATGTAAGCTGTTAGAGCCTTTTGGTTATTATGCATTTGATTATTATGATGATGATGGATGGCCGCACTATATAGTAATTGATGAATTGCCAAATTTAAAACCGGGAGAACAATCTGTTTTGATGAAAGAAGCTATTGTGTTGTATTTTGATGAAAATAAGAAGTGAATGAGATAATGATTTATAGCGCTTATGTATTGTTCTGAGATAGTATTCCGTTCTAAAAGTAAATTTTCAGCTTAGGTGATGGTGTTTCTCGATTTCAATATAGCCTTTCACATTTCATTAAACGGCTTCAAACAATTTACCCGGTAAGGGTTTTGCAACACCTTTTAATTCTAAATTCAACAATAATGTTGCTGTTTTATGAATCGGATATTTACAATTCAATGCAATGAGATCTAAATTTTGCTTTCCTTCTTTTACTAAGTAATCGTAAACGTTTTTTTCGTTTTCATCCAGATCTATAAATAATTGTTTTTGAATATTTTTTGGTTTTATAGGCTCTGTATTCCAGTTTAGCATATATTCCAGATCTTTAACCGAAGTGATGATAGCCGCTTTATTGCTTTTAATCAACTGATTACAACCACTACTATATAGGTCAGAAGTCCTTCCTGGTACGGCAAATACATCTCGGTTGTAGGAATTAGCAATATCGGCAGTGATCAATGAACCTCCTTTGGCAGCTGATTCAATCACAATTGTTGCTTCAGACAAACCGGCAATAATTCTATTTCTTTTAACAAAATTTTCTCTATCAGGATTTGTATTCGACCAATACTCGGTATATAAACCGCCGTTTTTTCGCATTTTTATTGCTTCGATTTTATGCGATTTGGGATAAATATCATCTAATCCGTGTGCAAGAACAGCAATGGTTTGAAGCTCGTTTTTTAGTGCTTCCTGATGAGTAAAAATATCAACACCATAGGCCAATCCACTTATAATAACTGGATTATATTTTTTAATTCCTTGAATAAATTCCTTTAAAAATGATTTTCCATAGTTAGTGACCATTCTGGTGCCAACTATACTGATAATTTTCTGATGCTGTATATTTATATTCCCTTTTTGGAATAATAAAATTGGTCCGTCAATACAATGTTTTAACTTTTCGGGATAGTCTTTGTCTAGGAAAGTGTGAACTTGAATATTATTTTTGTTAATAAAATCTAATTCCCTTTCTGCTTTATGTAAAAGGGAAGTACTGTTTAGCCCCTTTAAAATACGAGATCCAATACCCTTAATTTTTTCTAATGACTCCTGCTTTTCTTCAAACACAGCCTTGGCGGTTCCACAATGAGCAATTAATTTTTTTGCGAAAATGTCACCAATTCCTTCCGCGGCTTGTAAGGCTAAATAATATATAATTTCGGTGTTTTTCATGCTAAATCAATGAATTTCAAGATACAAAACATTTGTTAATAAAATTGCGACAGAATTTGTAATTCATTTTTGATTTTTTTTAGATTTGTTTAAGCATTATTAAACCCCTAAACAATTGAATCTATCCAATTACATAAGTGATTTATTATACCGGTATGAATGTGTTATTGTACCTAGTTTTGGAGGTTTTATAACAAATAATAAATCGGCAAGAATTGATGATGTTAACAATACTTTATACCCTCCATATAAGCAAATTACTTTTAATAGTCATTTAAAGAATAATGACGGTTTATTGGCAAATTATATAGTCTCCATTGATAAAATTTCTTATGAATGCGCTTTAAATTTTATTCAGATTGAAATCGAAGACTGGAAAAAAAAATTAAAAATTCAGGAATTAAATTTAGAATCTTTAGGATCCTTTAATTTGATTGAAAGCAAATTGCATTTTGAACCACAACAAAAAGTTAATTATCTAACTTCTTCATATGGTTTAAGCAATGTTGTTAGCCCGAATATCAAACGCGAAAAGATCGTTAAAACGATTGTAGATTCAAAACCCAAAACACCAATACTAATTAGTCAGGAGCGCAAAAAAGCACCAGATTATTTAAAATATGCTGCAATCTTTGTGTTGGGTTTATCAGCTATAGGATTTGGAAATAAATTATATAATGACTATCAAAATAATAAATTGATTGTTGCCGCTAAAGAAGAGCAAAATATTATAGAGGGTAAAATTGAAAATGCAACTTTTATAATTACTAAACCATTACCCGCTTTAAATCTTGAAGTTGAAAGTCAGAAGAAAAGTTATCATGTAATTGCGGGGGCTTTTCGTTTTCCTGAAAATGCAGATAGAAAAGTTAAACAATTGATCAAAGAAGGTTACGATGCTCGTATCTTAGGCATTAATAAATGGAACCTGTCAGTCGTATCTTACGGAAGCTATTCAACGAGAGAAGAAGCTCTAGAAAATTTATATAACATTAAAAATAGTGTTGCTAAAGATTCCTGGTTATTAATTCAAGAATTTTAAATTCTACTATTTTTTTCTTCGATTATTTATCTATTGAATTTCTTTAATTTTTACAAACATGTCACCAAAAACACCAAAAGAATCTTTAACGATTTTAACTGATTTAGTTTTGCCAGGAGAAACAAACCCACTTGATAATCTATTTGGTGGTGAGCTATTGGCCAGAATGGACAGAGCTTCAAGCATCGCTGCCCGTCGTCATTGTAAAAGAATTGTTGTTACCGCCTCAGTAAACCATGTAGCTTTTACAAAAGCTGTTCCGGTTGGTAGCGTATTAACTATAGAAGCAAAAGTTTCAAGGGCATTCAGAACTTCAATGGAAATATTTGTTGATGTTTGGATCGAAGACAGAGAATCAGGTGTTAGAACTAAGGTTAATGAAGGAATTTATACGTTTGTAGCTGTAGATGCTACAGAGACACCTGTTAAAGTTCCAAAACTGATACCAGAAAGCGACTTGGAAAAAGAAAGATTTGAAGGAGCATTACGTAGAAAACAATTGAGTTTGGTATTGTCAAAAAAAATGGATCCCAAGGATGCTACTGAATTAAAGGCTTTATTTTCCTAAGTTCAAATATTCCTGTTTTAATTCTATAAAAAATTCTTATAATTTTAAATAGTATATTGTAAAATCTGCAATAAAATTGTATTTATAATTGTTCTACAACAGATTCTACACATCATGAATTTATTGTTAAAGGTTTGGGATTAGGATGTGATGTACAGAAAGAAAAGCCATTGACCACAGACGAAGATAAATGTCAGCAAATATTAGATGCAGAAAGAAAATCAAATAAGAATTTGATCTGTAAATATAAACTTAGTATTTAAGGATAACATTTTCTATGCTGGACAAATATGATTTTCCAAAAAGAATCAAATGAACCAGTGTGGGGTATAGATTGTGAATTTCTAATCTGTTTTGCCAATCTTTTTCAAGAGGATATATTTCTTCGTAATAATCGATAAAATTATTGTTAAATCCACCAAACATTTGTGTCATGGCAATATCCATTTCACGATTTCCAAAATAAATAGCAGGATCTATAAAAACAGGAGTCTGGTCTATACCTTTCATTAAATTACCGCTCCATAAATCTCCATGGATAAGAGCCGGATTTTCTTTTGGAAGAATTTCGTTCAAACGATAAAAAAGGTTTTCAAAACTTTTTAAGTGATTATTAAGCAAAAGCTTCTTATTAAAAGCTTGTTCGACTAAAGGTGAAATCCTATTCTCTACAAAAAAGGATTCCCAGCTGTTATTCTGTTTATTACTTTGCTTTAAAGAACCAATATAATTGTCGTAATCGAGTCCAAAAGCTTTGCTATTTGTTTTATGTATTTTGACAAGATCTTTTGCAAAGTTTTTCCAGAAATTATGATTTTCGGTTTCTTCTTCAATAAATTCTAAAAGTAAAAATTGGTATTCTGTATCAGAGAAAGTAAGGATTACTTCGGGAGATTTTACTCCGGATTTTACAAGCATTTCTAACCCTAACTTTTCTTTTTCAAACATTTGTGGAAAAGTAGATTTATTATTTATTTTTAAAACATAAGTATTTTGCTTGGTTGTGATTATATAGACTGCATTGATATCACCTCCGGATATAGAAGAAATACTTACTATTTCTTCTAATAATTGATCTTCAATTATTTGTTCAAAGTGCATTGTTAATTGAATGATTAGCGTTGCAAAAATTAAATTATTTTAATTTTTGCCTTCCTTGCTTAAGTGTGTTATTTTATTCATACAAATTGTCAATATCTGCATCACAAATATCACAAAACAATCCGGCCATTTTTTTTGTAACATCCTTAAAGTATCTTTTACCTTTTTCTTTTGTTGCCAAGGCAGGATTACCTACCCCGGTATCTTCACTTATTTGTGACCATTTTCTTTCAGACCACACCCAGCCTTCAGAATATCCCTGAATTTTATTTTTCTTTTCCTTTCCTTCTCCCCATTTTTCTTTTGATAAAACTAATTCAGGTTTAAGATAAAGAAGTAAGCTTGTTTCCATTTCATCGGCATGATCACCGGGATCATCAAAGTATTTATTCCGGTCAAGGGTTTTAAACCAACTTGTAACACTGATAAACATTTTTGGATAGATCAAACCCAATTCTCTGATCATAGATTTAAATTCATTACCACCATGGCTGTTGAACAACAACAATTTATATATTTCTTGTCGGTTTAAGACTTCAATAATATCTTTTAAAACCGCAAATTGTGTACTCGGACTCATGTTTATATCAAGATATATATCTGATTGCCCTGTATTTACTCCAAAAGGAATTGTTGGAAGTACGATTACTTTTGCTCCTTTATTCCAGGCTATTTTAGCGGATTCGGCAGCCATAAAATCTGCCTCAATATTATCTGTGGAATAAGGCAAATGAAAATTATGAGCTTCAGTAGCTCCCCAGGGAAGTATAGCTAATTCTATTTTAGAATTTTTAAGATTTTTCCAATTGTTTTCTGCCAATAGATAGGGTCTCATGAAATTATATTTTATATACCCATTCTTCGGGATTTTGCCGTTTAATTTCTTTGAAAAGAACAAAAGCCAGGATAGTTTTCCCGGTTGATTTATCTGTATGAATTTTACCTATTTCTTGCTTGGTTTTTACCAAATCTCCCTTCTGAACAGTTACATTGTCCAGATTTTTATATACAGAAATGTAGTTTCCATGCTGTACCAAAACAGCTTTCTTTTTCCCCGGTAATACTTGAATTGCCAAAACCTTACCGCTAAAAATTACCCTTGCTTTAGCATTTTTTTCAGTGGCATAAAAAACACCATTGCTTTCAATGGTTATTCCTTTTAAGGTTGGATGTGATTGTTTTCCATAATGTCTAACTATGACACCTCTCTTTACCGGTGAGGGTAACTTACCCTTGTTTGATATAAAATCTTTTTCTAATTTTTTCGCTTCAGGTGTTAAGGCAAAACCAGTACTCTTTAAATTTGATTTTTTCTGGGAACTAGCGATTGCTTCTTTAATTAATTTTTCTATCTTTTTATCAATTGCTCTTTCTTCTTTTTGTTTTTTATTAATTTGAGCAATATATTTACTTTCTTTCTTTTTTACAGATTTCACTAAAAATTCCTGAGAAACCTTTTCTTTGTTAATACTATCCTTTTCTTTCTTATTCACCAACAAAAGCTTTTCCTTTTCTATCTTGGTTTCTTTTAAAAGGTCGTTTAAATTTTCCAATTTAATTGTCTCAACTTTAATTTCCTCACCTTGCTTGGCTCGATAAGCTGCGTATTGTTTGATATATTGAAGTCGTTTATAGGCCTGCATAAAATTTTCTGAAGAAAGCAAAAACATTAATCGGCTATTTTTGGTTTTACTTTTATAAGATTGAACCACCATATTAGCATAATCTTCCTTTAAAGTCTCTAATCTATTTTGCAAAAGAACCACTTCATTTTCATTTTCATTTATTTCTTTAGTAAGTTGCACGGTTTCTGCGTTTATTGTATTAATAAGCCTTGTTCTAACACTTATGCGCTTTTCAAGATCAGAAAGATCAGAAAGTAAAGTTTTTTCTTTTTTTTGAGATTTAAACAATAAAGTATTTATTTCTTTTATTTCATTTTGAAGTTGAATCCTCTGTTTTTCTAGTTCTTGTCTACTTTGAGCTGATATTGAAAAGGGGATAATTAAAATAAAAACAAAAACAAAAATAAAATTTCGAAAAGCGACCGAAGAGATCGAAAAATGTTCAATATTTAATATTTTTCTATGCATTGAATTTATTTAAGTTCAATATTTCTATAACCTTTTGGCAATTTAAAAGGGAATCTCAACGGCGTATCAAATAAAATATTTCTATAATTTACGTCAATTACAGTCTCCCTTTTTAGATCAACTGCTTTAATTATAAAGCCTTTAGGGAACAAAGATTCATTAATTTTATTAAAATCTTTGTATAAAATTGTTAAAATTTGTTCTTTCTCAGGGTGCTTAACTTCTTCTTTTTTTAGTTTAAATGTTTCCGGATCAATCCAATAATATATATCAAAAATCGGATTTCTTTTTTTGGGACTTAATTCATAGTTGTTATCATAGATACTAACTTGATATTTTTCTTTTTGCAAATTTAACAAGGTTTCTCCAATAAATAAATTTTGGACCTTATCAAAATCAAATTCAGCACCTAACCAATTACTTATCAAGTCAAAATTTCCTTCAAAAGAGGTTTTGGTGATCTTTTCATAGAACTTTACTTCATCAGGTGTAATAATTAATTTGGCTACCGGAAACCCCAATTTTGAAAAACTAAACCAAATAATAGAGTCTCTCATAATACGCATCGATCCATTTAAATTAGGCAAACTTTTTTCCCCTCTATACTTTATTGAGATATTCGCTCGTATGCTGCTTTTGTTAAAAGCAACATTATGGTTTTCTTTAATAATACTTCTTGCAGATAAAGTTGCGATATTTTTATTGGAAACTTTGGCACTTTTACAAGATGCTATTGCAATCAAAAAAATAAAAAAAACTATTCCTTTCTTCATTAAATCACATGTTATTTATTACGTAACTCTAAAGCCTTTTTATAATATGATGATGATATTTTATTATCGCCTAAACCCTTATAACTTAAGCTTAATTGATCCATAAATTGGGCCTTCAATTCATCATCTTCAATCAGGTATTCTAAACCAAAATCTAATATTTTTATGGCCTCCTTATAATTTCTGGTATTATTTAAAGCAATTCCATTCATTAAATATACATAGGCCTGGGCCGGGAAAAGACTAATAGCATGTTCACTATCTTTTAGCAGCTCTAAATACTGTTTTGTTTTTAATTCTCTATCTAAAAGCAACTTTAACGAATTGTAATCTTTTTTTAATTTATAATCTTCTTTTAATAATTTAGTTTTGCTTTTAGGTTGCTCCTTAAAAGTGCTATTATTTCTTTTTTCAATTACAACAGGATTTTCTTGTAATAATGATTCCTTTAATGAGATTAACCCTTCCGGCAATTTATTGTTTTTATCCAGTTTTTTTAACAGAGAAATAGCATTTTCTATTTCACCAGATTTAATATATAAAATTACTAAATCAGATTCCTCCTCAGGTTTAAGTTTAATTATTTTATTTTGAATTATAATGGCTCCGTTATAATCATTTTGTTTGGTCTTTATTTCTTTTAGATGCCTGAGCAAATATAAATTCAGAGGTTCTATTTCAAGGCCTTTCAAAATGTAGTATTCAGCTTCAGTAAACTTGGATAGAAAAACATAGTTTTTTGAAATCTCAAATAAAACAGCAACACTTTCTTTATCTATGTTTTTACATGCTTCTAGGGCATATATTGCCTTATCATAATTTCCTATAGCTTTTTGTTGCAAGGCTTCAAAAAAGAAAGTTTGAAAATTAATATTCTGTTGTTCAACAAGCATTGCTTCTCTCGATGCCACGTCTTCTTGTGCAAAGGTTATAAATGGAATCAAGATTATTCCTATTTTAATGACTATATGTTCAAATCTATCAAACAAATCTTATATTAAAAATGAAAAATCACCTATGCTCACAGAGGTAAAATTGCCATCGAAATAAGCGTTATTACCTATCATTGCATTGTTCAATTTAGCATTGATAATTTTTGTGTTAGTCTGTATTAACGAATTTTCAATTGTCGAGTTCTCAACTTCACTGTTATCACCTAATGATACATTTGGACCAATGGTTGCATTCTTTATTTTTACATTTTCGCCAATATAACAAGGTTCGATTATAGTTGAATTTTCTAAAGATACGGTTTTAGAAACTAAATTTTGTTTCTCTTGTTTGGCAAATTGTAAAACACGGCTATTTGTTTCAACTGTGATATCTTTATTGCCACAATCCATCCATTCATTTACCTTGCCGGGAACAAATTTTGATCCTTTTTGTTTCATATTTTCTAAGGCATTGGTCAATTGAAATTCACCTTTTTCCTTAATGTTATTATCCAATAGATATTGTATTTCATCCCGAAGAATTTCTCCCTTTTTAAAATAATATATTCCGATAATTGCAAGATCAGATACAAATTTTTGAGGTTTTTCAACAAAATCGGTAATAATACCCTCGCTTAATTTTATAACTCCGTATGCACTGGGTTCGTCTACTTGTTTTACCCAAATAGCTCCATCGGTGTTTGCATCTAAAGTAAAATCGGCTTTAAACAAGGTGTCTGCAAAGGCTACGACACATGGACCAATTAATGATTCTTTTGCACATTGAATTGCATGTGCTGTACCCAAAGCCTGCTCTTGTATAAAAACTTTACCAACAGCATTTAAATTATTAGCTATCTCCATCAACTTTTCTTCTGTGTCATTTGGAAACGAAGGTCCGATAACAAAAGATATTTCATCCACTTTTTGATCAACAACTTTCACAATGTCTTCCACTAATCTCTGTACAATTGGTTTGCCGGCAATTAAAGTTAATGGTTTTGGTATAGTTAAAGTATGTGGTCTCAAACGGGAACCAATTCCCGCCATAGGTACAATGATCTTCATGAATCTTTATTTTAGATTAAAACGAGCAAATATACATAAAATTGTAGTAGAAATAAGCTTAATAGAAGTATTCAAAAGCTCCATTTATTGCTGTATTATGAAATGAAATTTCCTTTTCAACACATGTTTTTTTCCATGCGCCTAAATAGCTTTTATAATTGGAACCATCAGCAATTATTGTTTTTGGATGAATATTTTGAATTAGCCTTTCCAAATTTATTTTAGGAGATTGTATTAAAATTACAATATCCGCCTTAAAGGGTAAATTATTAAAAACACCAACACTATCTACTATCAATATATTTTTTTCATTGATTTTTAAAATGTTAATTTTTAGAGGAACTTGTTTTGTTTTGAATAATTTGAAGCTCGATTTATAAGAATTCAAAGTTCTGTTCTTTAGTATTTTCAAACTATCTAAATTATGATATACTTTTAGTTTCTTACCCGATCTATTACCTAAAATAGATTTTTTAACCTGATGAAATATAATAAATTCATTTGTTTGATTAACTTGTATACTTTCATAGATCATTGTAATCTGAATTATACAAACTGCAATCAAAACAAGATATATATTGTTTATAGTTCGGTTATAAAACCATTTAATTGTGCATATAAGAAATAAATAAACTGTGATCATTAATATAGAGGAAAAGGAAACATTTTTGAAAATAAAACTTTCCTGCTGAGAAATAAAGGCAACGAAATAATTCATTAACTGTATAATCATTCCATAAATATCAGCCAAAATAGAGGGGAGAAATTGCATCAAAGCCAAGATCATCACAAATAGACCTAAGCCCAATATTAATCCTAAAAAAGGAATTATCACCAAACTTGAAATAAAAAAAAGTCCTGGAAATTGATGAAAATAGAATAAACTTAATGGCAATATTCCTAATTGAGCAGAAAACGAAATTGTTAGTAATTGCCAAAAATAATTAACCAATTTGCTCTTAGGATTCCATATATTTTTTAAAATGGGGTGAATCCAAATAATAGAAAAAACAGCGATATAACTCAATTGAAATCCAATATCAAACAAAAAGACAGGATTTATCAATAATAGAATAAAAATTGAGACCACTAAACTATTTTCAATTCCATTTGACCGGTTTGAAACTAATCCAATGGCAATTGCAGTAAACATGGTTACAGCTCTGATAATTGAAGCAGACAATCCGGCAATTATTGCATAAAACCATAAACTTAAAACGATTAAAATTAATTTAATTGATTTTCCGTATTTAAGCTGGTCAAATGGTTTCAACAAGAAATTTAAGATCAGTAAAATGATTCCGATGTGCAATCCGGATACAGCAAGAATGTGAATTGCACCTGCATTTTTATATTTTTCAAAAAGTTCTTTTGAAATATCGTTTCGTTGACCCAATAACAGAGCATTTATAATTGCTAGCTCTTCAACTGAAAAATTATACTTTAATAGTTCTTTATTGATTTTTCCTCTTAAGATAAAAGCATGTCCTCCAAAAGTATTATATCTTGATTTTAAAATTAGGAACTCTTTTCTTTCTAATTTTAACTGATGATAAATACCATGCTTTTTTAAATATTTCTGATAATCAAAATCCTTTGGATTCAGAGCTTTATTCAACTCTTTTAAATTGGTTTTCGTAAAAATGATATCATCAACCTTTAAGGGTTTAATATTGTTACTCTTATTTATGTTTATTAATACTTTACCCTCTACCCTGATATTATTTACCTGAAGTATACTGGCTTCAAATTTTTGATAATAATTGCTTGTTTTTAGAACTTTATTAACCCGTAAGGCTAATGGGTCTTGTGGTAAATAAATATGAGAATAATGTCTTTTTTGATACTTTGGATTCCTGATGTTAATGCTTAATATTCCAATTAAAATAAATAAAATCGCAGTAATCAAAATATAAAATATTGGAGCTTTGAATGATGATCTCGCTTTAAAATAAAAATAAACTAATAGCAGGAAAGCAATAAAAATAGCAATAAAAATTAATGTTTGTTGAATATTATAATTGTATCCTAATACAATACCCAAAATCAAACTAAAAGAAAAATGAACCGGTAAAAATTTTAAATTCAACACTTGAATTTCTTTACCATTTTAATGTTCTATTTTCGCAAGGGTAAACATTTATAAATATTAACTAAATATTGAAAATATCGTTTAAAGAGATAAATAAATTGGCAATTCCCGCAATTATTGCAGGAATTGCTGAACCTTTATTGTCGATAACAGATACGGCAATTGTAGGAAATATTAAAATTAACCCTACTGAAGCTCTTGCTGCGGTGGGTATTGCTGGCTCTTTTATTTCGGCAATAGTTTGGATCTTAGCGCAAACACGTTCGGCAATTTCAGCAGTTATAGCACAGTATTTAGGTGCTAACAGGATCAATGATATTTTAAAACTACCGGCTCAAATAATATTAATCAATTTATTGTTGAGCGTTTTTATTTATGTTCTTACCATCTTTTTTGTTGATGGAATATTTAAACTGTACAACGCAACCGGATTAATTTTACAACAATCGGTTTCTTATTATAAAATTAGGGCATTAGGATTGCCTTTGACCCTTATCACTTTTTCAATTTTTGGTATTTTTAGAGGACTGCAAAACACTTTTTGGCCAATGGTAATAAGTATTATCGGTGCACTACTTAATATAATATTGGATTTCGTTTTAGTTTTTGGAATTGAAGGATATATTCCTGCACTTGCAGTAGAAGGAGCAGCCTGGGCAAGCGTTATTGCACAAGTAGTAATGGCAAGTTTAGCCATAATTTTAATGTTAAAGAAAACACCTTTTACTTTCAAAATATCTTTTCCATTTCACTCAGAAATTAGGCGATTATTATCTCTTAGTTTTAATTTAATAATTAGAACAATTGCCTTAAATATTGCCTTATACATGGCAAATGCCTTTGCTACAAGTTATGGAACTAATTTTATCGCCGCCCAAACAATAGCTTTTCAAATATGGTTATTTTTCGCTTTTTTTATTGATGGTTATTCCAGTGTTGGAAATATAATGTCGGGTAAATTATTAGGGGAAAAAAACCACAAAGAAATATGGACCCTAAGTAAACAGCTCAACAAATACACTATAGTTATTTCAGCAATTTTAGGTGTTTTATGTTTTATGTTCTATTTCCCTATCGGAAAATTATTTACAAATAATAAGGAAGTATTAAGATTATTTTATAGTATTTTTTGGATTGTAATTTTAATGCAGCCCATTAATGCAATTGCGTTTGTTTTTGATGGAATTTTTAAAGGATTAGCAGAAGCCATTACATTACGAAACGTTTTATTGACGGCAACCTTTTTAGGTTTTATTCCTGCCCTGCTCATAGGAGATCTTTTTAATATGCAACTATATGCTATTTGGATTGCCTTTACCGTTTGGATGATCTTAAGAGGAGGTATTTTGTTTGTTATTTTTAGAAGAAAAATTCGCTCCCCTCTTGAGAGGGGTTAGGGGTGTGTTATACTTTTTTAAATTCAAAAATAAAGTGTTCAATATCTCTTAATACATTTCCCATTTCCTTTGATATTTGATAATCGCCAAATTGTAAAATAGAAATATTTAAATCATTCATCTTTTTAGTTTTTTGTACATCCTTTTCAAATACTTCCAAAAAATTATGTGAATAACCATTAATTTCAATTCCAAGCATCAATTCATGACAAATTAAGTCAAGAATATAATTGTCGATCGGGTTTTGTCTGTGAAAATCATATCCATACATTTGTTTTCTTTTTAATTTTTGCCATAATAATATCTCTGTTTTTGTAGAATTATTTATTAACTGACGAGCTAACTTTTTAAGTTTTGGGTTATAAGGAATAATTAATCTACTCATAATTATTGATTTAATACTTCTTGGTGTAAACTAATAGGAAAAGATAACTCTAAACAAACACACCCCTAACTCCTCTCAAGAGGGGAACTAGCTTTACCATAATTAAAAATTTGTATAGAAAATGATATCTCAACGTTATATCCCGAATTTTCTGTCGGATTATCCTGAAAAATATAGGGGCGACTAACTAAATTTAAAATTAGAGTCTTGCTGTTTCCTTTGTATAAGATCCACCGAAAAGACGGGATTGGTTTGGCTAACTAATTTAAAATACTTAAAATTAAAGTCTCCATTACATGATAAAAGTTAGTTTTTTAACTTTAATTAACTTGTAGTTTTGTACAAAGTTCAAATGCTTAAAAAATTATGAAAAAAGTCATCGCTTTAGCTGTAATTATTATACTTTTTGCCGGATCAAATTTTATAGTGGCACAAGAATTATCTCCTTATATTAAAGTTGGAGATTCAGATAATAATATCAAACAAACTTCAATCCTGGCGATAAAGGCCTTAGAAGAAAATGGCTTTGAAATTCTTGGACAATATAACTCGCAAAACAACGAGGCTTTTATGGTTATTGTTTTCACGCGGAAAGATCTGCAAACAACTGTTTTAAAAATTAAAGATCGTGGCGCTCTTGCTTCAGCTTTAAAAGTTGGACTAAAATCAAACGGTTCTAAAACAACCATTAGTTATTTAAATCCCGAATATCTTTTTAATGCTTATTTGTGTGACGAATACCCCAAACACGAAGTAGTATTACAAAAAGTTACAAATGATGTTAAAACAGCATTATCTTCACTAGGAGATATCAATAAAGGATATGGAGGTTCATTGTCTGCTGATAAACTAAGAAAATACCACTACAAAATGATGATGCCTTATTTTTCAGATCCGGTTGAATTAAAACAATTCAAGTCCTTTGAAGAAGGAGTAAATACTATTGAAAAAAATCTTGCGGCTAAAAAGGGATACACAAAATTAGTATATAAATTAAATTTTCCATCAGAAAAAATTGCCGTTTTTGGAGTTGCTTTATTGGATAAAGAAAAAGGAGAAGGGCACTTTTTACCAATTATAGGGGAAGATCATATTGCAGCAATGCCATATGAAATTATTTTACAGGGTAATACGGCAACTATGTTACATGGCAGATACCGTTTAGCCTTGCATTGGCCTGAATTAACAATGGGAACTTTTATGAAAATTATGAGTACCCCAGGAGATATAGAAGACACTCTCGAAGCTTTGTGTGAGTAATTATTTGAATTAAGATAGATAATTAGACCTGCTGATTCAGAGAAAATCAGCAGGGCTATTTATCGTTGTTGTTTTCTTAAAAAAACAGCAAGTACTGTTTCCTTAACCACTCTAAGAATTATTAATGATTAATTCAGCAGTAGTTTCACTTGCACCTTTCCCACCTAATTTTTTTTCTAACTTATAATAATCATCAAATATCTTTTCTCTTTTCTTATAATCCAAAATTTTAAATAATTCATTTTCCAATTTCTTTTCATTGAAATCATCTTGAATTAATTCAGTAACAACCTCCTTGTCTAAAATCAAATTAACCAGAGAAATATATTTGATGTTTTTAACCAATCGTTTTCCAATTTGATAAGAAATTGCACTTCCCTTATAACAAACTACTTCAGGTACTTTAAACAGAGCTGTTTCTAAAGTGGCAGTTCCTGAAGTAACTATAGCTGCATTAGCAACTGATAAAAGATCATAGGTTTTGTTTTCAACTATAGCAACATTTTCATTGCTTATAAATTGTTGGTAGAATTTCAGATCCTGACTTGGTGCTCCAGCAATTACAAATTGTGAATCTGTAAATTTCTTGATCATTTTAAGCATCACAAACAGCATTTTTGCTATTTCTTGTTTTCTGCTTCCAGGTAAAAGAGCAATAATTGGTTTTTCATTTAAATTATTTTCTTTTCGGAATTGTTCCGGATCTACTTGTTTTCTATCTGCTATAGCATCTAATAATGGATGACCAACAAAATGAACAGGAAAATTATGTTTTTTTTCATAAAAATCTTTTTCAAATGGTAAGATAACATACATTTGATCAACATCTCGTTTTATTTTTTTTATACGATTTTCTTTCCATGCCCATATTTGAGGAGAAATATAATAATGAACAGTAATATTTCTTTGTTTGGCAAATTCTGCAATTCGCATATTAAATCCGGGATAATCGATCAATATTAAAACATCGGGGTGGTAATTAGTAATATCTTTTTTACAATATTTAATGTTCTTTAAAATAGTGCGCAGGTTCATAAAAACTTCAGCGAATCCCATAAATGCCAAATCACGATAATGCTTGACCAATGTTCCTCCGACCTGGCTCATCAGATCACCCCCCCAATACCTGAATTCAGCATGATTGTCTTTTTGTAAAAGCGCTTTCATCAAATTTGAGGCGTGTAAATCACCAGATGCTTCTCCTGCAATGATATAATATTTCATGCTCGTATCAATTACATAAATTGACTCATTAAAATTAAAAAAGCTATTAAAAAAGTTGCTAATAAAACACCCCGTGCTCTATAATCTTGCTTCTTCTTTAAAAAAATAAAGAATACAAATAAATTTGGTATGGCGGCTAATCCTAACACCTTACCATATAGATTTCCTTCTTTTAATATTAGTAATGTTTCTTCAAACTCATAGGTCGATACATATTCAACATATACATAGAAACCAAATATGGTAGCTATAATTGCTATGATAAAACCTATAAACATTTCTTTTTGCTTCATAAATCCCACGAATTTAAATTTTGTATAAAATGATGGGCTGTTAAATCGAAATGCACCGGAACTATTGAAATATATTCATTTTCCAAGGCCCATATATCTGTATCTTCACCATGATCTAAATTAATGAACTTTCCTGTGAGCCAATAGTACTCTTTTCCCTGAGGATTTGTTCTTTTATCAAATTCTTCGACCCAATTTGCACGAGCCTGACGGCATATTTTGATTCCTTTAAAATCGTTATTAACTAGTTTTGGGAAATTTATATTTAAAACCAATCCATCAGGTAATCCATTTTCCAATACTAATAAGGCTATTTTTTTTATATGTTTTTTTAATCCTTCAAAATCAGCATTCCATGAGAAATCCAATAAAGAAAATCCAATAGCCGGAATACCCTCGATTCCCGCTTCTATAGCGGCGCTCATCGTTCCCGAATATATAACATTGATTGATGAATTTGCCCCATGATTTATACCCGACACACAAAGGTCAGGTTTTTTATTTAAAATCTCACTTATTGCCATTTTAACACAATCAGCCGGAGTCCCAGAGCATCTATATTCTAATTGCTCTCCATCGTCAATAGATACTGTATCACAATAAATGGTCGAATCTAAAGTTATAGCATGTCCCATTCCACTTTGTGGACTATCGGGGGCAACAACGACTACGTCGCCAATTTCGTTCATTACAGAAATTAATGTTCTTAATCCCGGAGCAGAAATTCCATCGTCATTGGTAACTAAAATTAAAGGTCTTTTTTGCATTTTTAATATTTGAAAACAAATTTATAACAATTTACCATTTTCCTGGTAAATTTATGTTTAACATTTAATTGTGAAAGATTTGTTTAATTATTGTATATTATTGCTGACTAATTTTTACTTTAACAGTTGTAATTGTAAGAAAAATTCACCCATCTCGAACTAAAACCTAGAGATTTTTATTATATTGTCGCAATATTGATCACAATGAATGAAGAAAATTAATGAAAAAAATATCCCTCTTTATGAAAAAAAAATATAAAATAATTTTACCAATATTAATTATTACTGGTTTATTATTTAGTTTTCAAATAGCAAATAAACCCGATCCTGAAAAGGATAAAATTTTAATTGGTTTGATCAGATATGCCTTAAAACAAGGCCATTATGAGCCCCAGCAAATTAATGATGCATTTTCAGAACAAGTATTCAATGATTTTATAGATGCATTAGACCCTTATAAAAGATTTTTTTTACAAAGTGACATTGATGAATTTTCAGTTTATAAAAATTTAATTGATGATCAAATTAAGAGCGAGGATCTTACTTTCTATAATCAAGTGTATGAAAGGTTTAATCAAAGAGTTGACGAAACCAAAAGTTATTATAAGGAAATTTTGAAAACTCCATTTGATTTTGATAAGGAAGAAACTTTTAGTGTTGATTATGATGAAAAGACTTTTTCTAAAACACAAGCGGAATTAATAAAAAACTGGCAGATGCAGTTAAAGGTTAGTACCTTATCACGTCTCTATGAAAAAATTGAATTACAAGAGAAATTTTCAAAAACAGTGAAAGCTGTAAATTCGAACGATGCTGAAGCCCTTAATGGCAACGATCAAAAAATTATAGCAGAAATAGAATCCAGTGAATCTAATGATACAAAAGCTGTAAAGACCTTTGCTGAACTTGAGCAAGAATCACGTGAATCCACTGAAAAAAGTCTGGACGATCTTTATGATTTAATGGGTGAATTAGATGATACGGATTGGTTTTCAGTATTTATCAATACTTTAACAATTCAATTTGATCCGCACACAAATTATTTTGCTCCAAAAGACAAAAAACAATTTGATATGATAATGGCGGGGAAATTAGAAGGTATAGGAGCAAGATTGCAAAAAAGAGATGATTATACCAGAGTAGCCGAATTAATTTCTGGTGGTCCTGCCTGGAGAGCAGGTGAATTGGAAGTTGGTGATCTTATATTAAAAGTTGCTCAAGGAAATGAAGAACCTGTTGATATAGTTGGTATGCGTTTGGATGATGCTATTGAATTTATCAAAGGTAAAAAAGGAACAGAAGTTAGACTTACTATAAAAAAAATTGACGGGTCGGTTAATGTAATCTCAATTATTAGAGATATTGTTGAATTAGAAGAAACCTTTGCAAAATCAAGTGTTGTGAAGGTTGATGATCGTACATTTGGAATTATAAATCTTCCTAAGTTTTATATAGATTTCAACGAAAAGAATTTCAGAAATTCTGCTACCGATATGGAGCAAGAAATTGATAGATTAAAGAAAGAAAATATTGAAGGATTATTAATTGATCTTAGAAACAATGGTGGTGGATCGTTAAAAACAGCTATAGAAATTGCAGGGCTTTTTATTAAAGATGGACCTATTGTTCAGGTAAAATACCGAGGCGAAAAACCAAATGTAAGATCGGATAAAGACAAAAGAATTCAATGGGATGGACCATTGGTAATTTTGATAAATGAGTTATCTGCTTCAGCTTCCGAAATTTTTGCCGCCGCTATGCAAGATTATAATCGTGCTGTAATTATTGGTAGTAAACAATCTTTTGGTAAGGGAACTGTTCAAAATGTGTTACCCTTGAATAATTATTTTAAATACTCTAAAGATTTGGGAGCCTTGAAAATGACCATTCAAAAATTTTATCGTGTTAATGGTGGATCAACCCAACTCAAGGGCGTTGAAAGTGATATTGCAATGCCAGACAGATATACTTATCTTGAAATTGGTGAACGGGATGAAAAAAACCCTTTGTCATGGGATAAGATTGAGCCAGCAGATTATAGTTCAATTGATATTTATGAAAATTTCCATACTGTAATTAATGACAGTAAAAAACGCATTGCCTTGAATCCGACTTTTGTATTAATTGATTCTGAGGCTTTATGGTTGAAAAGAGGTAGAGATCATACTGAGGTGAATTTAAAATATGAAGATTACAAGAGCTACTTGGTTAAAAGAGAAGAAGAGAGAAGAGAATTCGATCCAATTGCTAATTATGAAAATAATTTAGTTTTTAATTCTCCTGAATATGAACTGTCAATGATCGAAAAAGATTCTGTTTTAGCCAAAAACAAGAGATATTTGGCATAAGAATCTAGGTGAAGATATTTATGTTGAAGAAGCTTTAACCGTTCTTTCGGAATTAAGAATAAAAAAGAACCTTTTAGTGAAAAACTAAGTTTTATTAAAATTAAAATGCCCTTAATAATTAATTATTTTATTAAGGGCATTTATTATTTATAGATGTTTTTTAAAAAATTACCTTTGCAATAATTAAGCTTTTAAATCATAATTGGTTTGTTTCTTGAATTTAATGAAAATCTACATAATAAATTTCCTTTTTTAAAAGAGAAAAAGCTGCTCATTGCTGTTTCGGGTGGTTTAGATAGTGTAGTTTTAACCAGGCTGTTAAATAAACTCGATCTTCAAATTTCTTTAGCGCATTGTAATTTTCACTTACGCGGTAGGGAATCTGATCTCGATGAAGATTTTGTTAAAAAGGAAGCTCAATTCCTCAATCTACCATTTTATTTAGCCCATTTCGACACAAAAAATTATGCGAAAGATAATAATTTGTCCATTCAAATGGCGGCTCGTGAATTAAGATATAACTGGTTTGATGAGCTAATAAAAAACAATAAATTAGATTATTTACTTACAGCACATCATGCGGATGATAATCTGGAAACGTTTTTAATTAATTTTTCCCGGGGTACAGGTCTCCAGGGCTTAAAAGGTATCCCAGAAAGAAACAATAAAACTCTTAGACCTCTTTTGCCATTTACAAGAAATGAAATTGAAAATTACGCAAAAGAAAATAATTACTCTTGGCGGGAGGATCAAAGTAATGCAAATACAAAATATTTAAGAAATAAATTGCGCCATGAAATAATTCCAATTTTAAAAGAATTGAATCCTAATTTTATGAAGTCCTTTGCTAAAACTATTGATCATTTAAATAGTAGCAGTCAAATAATTGATGATAGAATCAAACAAATTCAAGATCAAATAATTAGTAAAAAAGAGGATTCTTTAAATTTTGACATTCGATCGATAAAATTATTAAGTAACCCAAAAGCTTATATGTTTGAATTATTAAAAACATATGGTTTTTCAGAATGGGAAGATGTATACGCTTTAATTGATGCACAATCAGGGAAACAAATTTCATCGAAATCCCACCGTTTAATTAAGGACAGAGATTTTTTAATATTGATTGAAATTAAAGATTCTTTAACCATGCGTTCTAAGTTTAAAATTGATCAAAACTCAAATAAAATTACGCTAAATGATTATTCAATCCACTTAAATACAGTTAGTAATCAATTATTTAAAAAGAAAGATATTTCAAAATATAAAAAACAAATAATTTTTGTTGATAAAGATTTGTTAAGATTTCCAATGTATGTAAGAAAATGGGAAAATGGCGACTATTTTTATCCCTTAGGAATGCAGGGAAAGAAAAAATTAAGCAAATATTTCAAGGATGAGAAATTATCACTTGTTGATAAGGAAAATATTTGGTTGATTTGTTCGGGAGATGATATTATTTGGGTGATTAATCATCGACAAGATGATAGATTTAAAGTTAGAGCAATCACAAAAAACATATTAAAAATAGAAACAAAATAAAAGTCAAATGAAACATATATTAGCAATATTACTTTTTATTTCAGCCTTTGCAAATGCCCAAATTTACGAACCCGTTAAATGGCAAACATCCGTTGAAAAAACTTCCGAATCAGAATTTGATCTGGTAGTAACTGCGACTATTGATAAAGGTTGGCATTTGTATTCACAAACCGTTCCTGATGGCGGACCAATACCTACATCCTTTAGTTTTAAAAGTATCGAGAACCAAATTGAATTGGTAGGTGAAACGCAAGAGGGAGAAGGTCATGAAGAATTTGACAATGTTTTTGAAATGAACATTAAATATTTTGAAAATCAAGCGGTTTTTAAACAGCGTATCAAAGTTTTGACCTCGAATGAAATTACGATCAATGAAACTTTAGAATTCATGGTTTGCGATGACACCAATTGTTTACCACCAACAGAAGTTGATATCTCATTTGTTGTTAAAGGAGAAGTTAATCAGGATACAGTAAGCAATAACCAAAAAGTTGAAAAAACAAAAACTGAAGACAAAACTTTCCTTCAAGATACCAAGGTCACTCCTGAGAATCCCGATAACGATCAGGACCAAGCCTCAAAGGCAAAATCAGTCTCGACTGCAGAGAAGTCTAAAAAACAAAAGAATAAGAGTTTGTGGGCGCTTTTTATTCTGAGTTTCTTCGCCGGATTTGCTGCATTATTAACACCATGTGTTTTTCCTATGATTCCCATGACAGTGAGCTTTTTTACAAAACAAAGTAAAACCAAAGCAATAGGCATTCGCAATGCTGTTATTTATGGATTATCTATTATCATTTTATATGTTTTATTGGGAGTTGTAGTTACCAAAGTATTCGGAGCAGACGCTCTAAACGCACTATCCACAAGTGTTTGGTTTAATATTATATTCTTTGTTTTATTGATCGTTTTTGCAGTTTCATTCTTAGGAGCTTTTGAAATTACTTTGCCTAGTTCGTGGGGTACTAAAGTAGATGCACAAGCAGATAGAGGAGGGTTGATTGGAATTTTCTTTATGGCCTTGGCCCTGGCAATTGTTTCATTTTCATGTACAGGTCCAATAGTAGGTACAGCTCTTGTTGCTGCTGCCGCTCAAGGCGGGGTGGCACCAATAATCAGTATGTTTGGCTTTTCACTGGCCATAGCTTTACCTTTTGCCTTATTTGCGGCTTTTCCCGGTTGGATGAATTCTTTGCCAAAATCGGGCGGATGGTTGAATACCGTAAAAGTGTTTTTGGGCTTTTTAGAATTGGCATTAGCATTTAAATTCTTATCCAATGCCGATCTGGTTCTACAAGGTCACTGGCTGGAAAGAGAAGTATTTATTGCTATATGGATCACTATTTTTGGTGCATTAGCCCTGTACTTATTCGGAAAGATCAAATTACCACATGATTCTGATCTCGACCATGTATCTGTTGGTAGATTAAGTTTAGGATTAGTAGTTGTAGCGTTTACCATTTATATGATTCCAGGCCTATGGGGTGCCCCTTTAAAATTGATCAGTGGTTTTCCACCACCAATGCATTACAGTGAATCATCCTATGGCGTTGGCTTTACAAAATTGAGTACAGGAAGTGGTTCCACAATTGCAGAAATACCTGAAGGAGCCAAATTGGGTCCGCATGATATCATATCCTTTTTAGATTATGAAAAAGGTTTGGCTTATGCAAAAAAAGTAAATAAGCCATTGATGTTAGATTTTACAGGTCATGCTTGTGTAAATTGCAGAAAGATGGAAGAAAGAGTTTGGTCAGATCCAAGAATCTTACAAATACTGAAAAATAAAGTGGTTTTAATTTCCTTGTATGTTGATGATAAGAGAAAATTACCTGAAAACGAACAATACACATCTGAATTAAGTGGTAAAAAAGTTACAACAATAGGTAAGAAATGGAGCGAATTTCAAATTAAAAAATATAAAGCCAATGCGCAACCGTATTATGTTTTACTAGACCATAATGGAGATAATTTAAACCCTTATTCGGCCTATAATCCTGATATTGAAGATTATTTAACCTGGTTGAATGAAGGGATAGGGAATTTTAAAGACTAGTTATCAGGCTATTGTAAATAACTAGATTTTGATAATAGTTAATAAAGTTGTAACTTTAGTATCAGAGTTTTATTAAATATTTTTTTAAAACGGCTGCTTTAGTATCACCTTTTTACTAAATGGAGAATCCTTTTATAGATAAGATCAGGCAAATTATTTTGGATCACTTGGATGATGAAAAATTCGGTGTTAACGAATTGGCATCTGAAATTGGTTTGAGTAAATCCCAAATATTTAGAAAAATAAAATCTTTTTCGAACAAATCTGTAAATCAATTTATTAAGGAAATTCGGCTTCAGGAAGCTGCCAAATTAATTTTAATTTCTGATCTTCATGCTTCCGAAATATCTTATAAAGTAGGTTTTAGCAGCCCCTCTTATTTTAATAAATGTTTTAGTAAATATTATGGTATACCCCTGGTGAGTATAAAGAAAAATACAAAGATGATTCACCGATAAATGTTTTTGTTCAAGCCCCATCAGGATCAGGAATTAAAAAATTTCATACTGCTTTTTATATTCTTGGAACAGTCTTGTTAATTTTTGGAATAATTTTATTATTTAAAAGCAAGAGTTCTATTAATAAAAAGAACCCTTCCGAAATATCTATTGCTGTGCTTCCTTTTAAAAATTATAGTGGTAATCCTGATTTGGATCCTTTTTGTGATGGTATAACCGACGAAGTAATTTCAAGATTAGCAAAAATTAAATCCTTATCCAAAGTTACCTCTTTCACTTCTGTATTAAGGTATAAAAAATTAGAGAAAGGGATACTAGAAATTGCAAATGAACTGGGAGTAAACAATATATTAGAAGGGAATTTTCAAAAATCTGGAGATAAGATCAAGATCAATCTTCGACTCACACATGGTCCATCAGGTATTCATTTTTGGTCGCATGCATATCTCGTAGATTGGCAAAGTAAGGATATCTTCACTATTCAAGCTGAAGTGGCTGAATTAGTTGCAAAGCAACTTGATGCAGATATTAGCCAAGAGGAACTTATTGATATTCGTAAAAACTCGACCAATAATCCACAGGCCTATGAATATTATTTAAGAGGTGAATACAAAAAAACAGGCTTATCTCTGAACAACGTTCTTGAATCAATAAAATATTTGGAAAAGGCTATTGAATTGGATTCATTATTTATTGAACCTTATATTTCAATTTACGGATCTTATATTGTATTAGGTGGTTGGCACGGAAACTTGAGCAAAGAGAAGGCCGATAGTTTGGGCTTACCCTATTTTGAAAAAGCATTTCGATTGGATCCTGATAATATCAAGTTGCTGAGTGGTTTGGCCAATAGTAATTATTATAAATGGAATTTTAAATTTGCAGACTCCTTATATAAAGTGTTACGTAAAAGAGGCTTTAAATATGCTTATGACCAACATATAAACCTCATGTTCGGGCGTAATGACCTAGTTATAAAAAATGCTAGAAAGTTATTTAGAGAAGACCCGTATAAAACCATTGGTTCTCATATGACTTGTGCCTATGCATATTATTATAAAGGCCAAATAGACTCTACTTTATACATGATTCGGGAAGGGCTTACGAATTCATCCATTTCAAGAAGCGTACTACGACCATTTTGGAAATTTATACATAGAAATGGGAGATTATAAAAAAGCTAAAAACTTGTTAGAAAAAGGATTGGAAATTTCTGATCAAAGACATGCCTCTATGTTGGTTCATCTTGCCATAACATATCATTATCTCGGTGATGAGGAGAAGTCTTTAAGTTATCTAAATGAGGTGATTGACAGAGCAAAAGCAGGAGAACCAGAAATAAATGTATTTCTCTCTCATTATTATGCTCGTTTAGGAAATTTAGATGAAGCATTTAGATGGCTCGATATAGCGTATAAAAAACATGAGGTGGATTTAATATGGCTAAAAGCAGATCCAAATTTAGTTCTTCTAAAAGAAGATCCAAGATATGAAATACTTTGTGAAAAAATTGGATTTTCAAAAATTGAATAAACAACCTTAATTAATAGACTTGTTTAAAATGCACTCAGACTTTTTGTTTATTGGCAACTCTTGTTTAAGAATCCAAACTACCTCTATTCAAAATAGGATATAATATACCGCTATATAATATTTAGTTGAACTCATCTGCGCCACTAAATTCCTTAAGACGGTTATCTCGATTCTTTTATATATTTTCCTTGGATTCATTCCGTCAACCGACGTATGAGATTTAATCCATTTTACCTTAGCCCATTTTAATCAATTATTATTTAGAATGACCTAAAATTACAACCTATGAATCAGAATCACAATCAATTGATATAGAATTACAATCAAAAGGGTTAATATTTAAAGCAGTAGATATTCTACATAACTACCTTTATACCATTGTTTTACAATTAACAAATATGTAAATCTTTAACCCTTTAATACCCTCATATTATGGAAAATTTAAAATTATTAATTATCGTATTTATTCTTTTTGCATTTAACATGTCTGCTTCAAGTATGGACCCTGTAAATCCTATTAAAGCAACAGAACAATTAAGAGCTGAAATTATTGAAATTATCGGAAACAGATGCCCCTATGACTATGATAAAAAAGAATGTAGAGCCAGTATTTTTTTTACAGTAAATTCGAATAACGAAATTGTTATTGTAAAGGTTCTTTCTAAAAACAAAATGGCAGAACCATTTTATCAAGAAAAATTAAATTCAAAAAAAGTAAGCAGACCTCCTTATGAAGTTGATCAACTATTCTATTTACCGATAAGAATAATTAAAAGATCGTAAATCCCTCATATAGATACAGTGATTGGTAACGATGCTGATCAAGACGTATGGGCTTTGTTTCGCAATTGGATCGATGATCACCATTAAAAAAATAAATCAACCTCAGTCTAATAAATCAATAATTAAATTATAAAAGCTGCCAGTTTTGGCAGCTTTTATAATTTACTAAAATTTCAATTGTTTTTTTTTGGAATAAAATATTACTTTTGACCTGACAATTTAAATCTAATCTCAGGTATAATTTTTATGTTTAAAACTAGGAATATTTACTTTCTTATTTTTCTTATTTCTTCGATTGGGTTTTCACAAAACAATACACCTCCATTTAAAGAAGGGGAATTCTTAAAATTTAAAATTAATTATGGTTTATTAAATGCAGGTTTTGCATCGTTAGAGGTAAACACCTTTATCAAAGATCAGGATACTTTGTTTCATGCTAATGGTAAAGGCTGGACAACCGGGATGACTGATTTTTTTTTCCCGGTAAATGACAATTATCAAACCTATTTTTATCAAAAAATAACAAGACCCTATCATTTTATCCGAATATTAAATGAAGGAGGTTATAAAAAAAACAAAGAAATATTTTTTGACTTCAATAAACAGCAAGCTAAAGTACTTAACCATAAACACAATACTGAAAAATCTTATTTTATAGAAAAAGACGTTCAGGATATGCTTTCATCCTTGTATTATTTAAGAGAATTAAATTTTGACTCTTTGGTTGATGGTGATGTTATTACCATAAAAATGTTTTTTGATCAGGAAACATATAAGTTAAATGTAAGATTAGTTAAAAGAAATGTTATCAAAACAAAATTTGGAAAAGTAAAAACACTTGTTTTAAAACCAATGGTTCAGGGAGGAAGGGTATTTAAAGACAAAGAAAATGTTACAATTTGGCTTACAGATGATAAAAACAAGATACCGATAAAAATAAAAGCCGCTATTTTGATAGGATCGATAAAAGCTGAATTGATTGAATATAAAGGTTTGGCAAATTCATTTCCAATAATATTTAACTAAAATTTGAGCATTTTTTTTATTATTATCAATAAGTTTGCAATTCTTAAAAGAAGCTAATTACGTGAAAAAAATATTGTTTATTATAATTGGGTTGATAATTTTCAAGTCCTGTAAAAAAGAGCCAAATAAAATTATTGAAAATACTATAATTGAAGAAGAGAAGCCTGTAATTATTGAGGAGTTTGGTTATATTCTTAATAACTATAAAGTAATTAGAGATACTATAAAAAGAGGAGAAAGTTTTGGCCTAATACTGGAAAGACACCATATTGAATATCCTGCTATTTATAATATCGCAGAAGCTGCAAAAGATACTTTTGATATTAGAAAATTAAGAGCCGGTAAACCGTACACGATTTTGGCCAAAAATGATTCAACAGAACAGGCCCAGGTATTTATTTACCAGCCCAATAAAGTTGAATATTTAATTGTAGATTTTACAGACTCCATTCATACAAAATTTGGAAGAAAAAAAGTGAAGACTGTAATTAAGGCAGCAACGGGAATTATTGAGTCTTCTTTATCAGAAGCTATTGAAAGTCAGAATTTGGATTATATACTTGCTCTGGAAATGGCCGATATCTATGCCTGGACCATTGATTTTCATCATTTACAAAAAGGGGATAACTTTAAATTAGTTTATGAGCAAAAATTTATTGATGACACAATCTCAGTTGGAATTGGTAATATTTCTGTCGCCTATTTTGAGCATAAGAACAACCCTCTTTATGCCTTTAATTTTATAACAGATTCTGTTAAAAAAACAAATGATTATTATGATGAGAATGCAAAAACATTACGCAGAAAATTTTTAAAAGCTCCTATAAAATTTAGCCGGGTGTCTTCGAGGTACAATTTAAAAAGAAGAATAAAATATTATGGAAATAGAGTTAGGGCTCATAGAGGAACTGATTTTGCTGCAAATATTGGAACACCAATTGTGAGTACTGCCAATGGTACGGTTATAGCTTCAAGATATCAGGGAGGGAATGGAAATTATGTAAAAATAAAACATAATTCGACTTATTCTACCCAGTATTTACACATGAAAAAGAGAGCTGTAAAAAAAGGGGATTATGTTAAACAAGGCGACGTTATAGGCTATGTTGGCATGACAGGAAGCACAGCTGGTCCTCATGTTTGCTATCGTTTCTGGAAAAACGGGAGGCAGGTTGATCCTTTTAGACAAAAACTACCCTCTGCAGAACCAATTAAAGAATATTTAATAGACGATTATTTTGTATTTATAGAACCTTTAAAAAAACAAATAGACAGTATTCCTACAAGTTATTTAGAAACTTCGATAGCAGAAAAGTAAAAACTATTTCATGTGAAAACAATAATTGTGAGGTAATGGTACTGAGCATTGCAACCCATTACATTTAGCAGTTTTTAAGTTCACCACATCACTCATCCCAATCCTGACGGATTCAAATTCGTTCCTCGTGAAGACCTCATGAGCCATCATTTCGAAATCGTTATCGTTATTTGATTTATAAATCGATTAATTTGAGCATTTAATCTTTAAATTTGCAAACATATTGCGATAACAATAAAAGATAAATATGTCATTAAAAAATATTAACCCAACCAAAACAAAATCATGGAAAAGATTAATTGAGCATTTTGAAGAAATTCAAAATATACAAATGAAATCTCTTTTTCAAATGGATGGAAACAGAAAAGAAAAATTCACTTTGAATTTTGATGATTTCAATATCAATTATTCTAAAAATAGGCTTAACGATGAAACTTTACAGTATTTATTAGAATTAGCAGATGAAGCAGAACTTCAAGATGCAATAAGTCAATATTTCAATGGTTCAAAAATTAATACTACCGAAAACAGAGCAGTATTACATACGGCATTAAGGAATCAGAATTCAAATCAGGTTTTGGTCAACAGCATGGATATCATGCCTGAAGTTAGACAAACTTTATCAAAAATAGAAAATTTCACTAACCGTGTTGTCATTGGAGAATTAAAAGGATATACCGGTAAAGTATTTACAGATATTGTGAATATTGGTATTGGTGGATCTGATCTTGGACCCAGAATGGTAGTTGAATCATTACAGTATTATAAAAATCATTTAAAAACACATTTTGTTTCAAATATAGATGGAGATCATGTAATCGAAATCTTAAAGAATTTAAATCGAGAAACGACCCTATTCGTGATTGTTTCTAAAACGTTTACTACACAGGAAACCTTAACAAATGCAAAAACCATTAAAAAATGGTTTTTGTCTGAAGAATTCGGCGCTACTGAAAAAGATATCCGAAATAATTTTGTAGCCGTATCAACAAATCTTGAAAAAGTAAAAGATTTTGGTATTGCTGAAGAAAATATTTTTACCATGTGGAATTGGGTTGGTGGTCGATATTCTCTTTGGTGCGCAGTAGGTTTATCCATAAGTTTAGCGATAGGATATAAAAATTTCAATAAATTTTTAAAAGGGGCGTTTGCCATGGATGAGCACTTTAAAAACACTCCTTTTAAGCAAAATATACCGGTTGTTTTAGCATTAATAAGCATTTGGTATAATAATTTTTTCGACACCCAATCAGAAGTTGTGATTCCCTATTCACAATACTTAGAAAAATTACCTCCTTTTTTACAACAATTATCTATGGAGAGCAATGGAAAATCTGTAGACAGAAATGGAAATAAAACGGATTATCAAACTGGAAATATTATATGGGGTAACACCGGAACGAATGTACAACATGCTTTTATGCAATTGCTTCATCAGGGCACTAAATTGATTCCTGTTGATTTTATTGGCTTTGAGGAATCATTACATGGTAATAAAGACCATCATCAAAAATTAATGGCTAATTTTTATGCACAAGCAGAGGCTCTATATGCAGGAAAAACAGAAGAAGAAGTACATTTGGACATGAAATTCAAGGGAGATACTAATAAAATAAACCAACTGTTGCCTTTCAAGGTTTTTGAAGGAAATCGCCCTTCTAATTCTATTTTAATAAAAAAGTTAAGCCCAAAAAATCTCGGTGCCTTAATTGCTATGTACGAGCATAAAACCTTTGTACAAGGTGTCATTTGGAATATCTGCAGTTTTGATCAATTTGGTGTTGAATTAGGAAAAGAACTAGCAAATCAATTTTTAGTTAAACAGGAGTAATTTTTATTTAGAACAGTAAACTTCTATCCATACCTTATGGAGACTTCCAACTTCCATAAAGTTTATAAATCATTTTGTCTTGATTGCAAATATTCAAAAAGGGTTGTTAGATTCATTGTTGGTATTATAACTAATTGGTTTTCAGTTAATTCAGCTTTCTATGAAGTATTTATTGATTAAATTTATTTGTTATCGGCTCTAATCTAAATTATCTCCAAAGTAGGTGCTGTGATGTCTATTAATCCTTTTAATTAAATAATATAGCGTAATTATAAACAAAAAGTTAAGAATTTGTTAAATATTGTTAAAAAAAACCTAACAACTTAACCGTAATTTAATGGGTTATATTGTTTTTTATTATATTTTTGGCAAATTATTAACTCAAATTTAGTATAAATGAAAAAATTAATCCCCCTAATTGTTGTTATGATATTTATGGCAACAGCAACAGGTTTTGCACAAGTAAAAATAGAAGGAACTATTTTAGAACAATCCGGCCCTCTTCCGGGTGCTAGTGTTCTTGAAAAGGGAACAACAAATGGAACTACTTCAGATTTTGAAGGAAGATTTACTTTAGATGTTAGTACAGAATCAGGAGAATTGGTAATTTCCTATGTTGGATATGTACCCCTTACAGTATCATTCAATGGAAGTGGAAATATTGGTCAACTTAGTTTAGTTGTTGACAGTGAATCTCTTGAAGAGGTAATCCTTGTAGGTACAGGAATTATTGATTTAGCTGAAGGGAGAAGAACTCCAATCGCTGTTTCAACAATTAAAGCCAAGGAGATTCAAGACAAGATAGGTACTCAAGATATAACCATGACCTTAGTAAATACTCCTTCTGTTTATGTAGCTGGTCAATCTGGAGGTTATGGAGATTCAAGGATTGCTGTTCGTGGATTTCAACAAGATAATACTGCTTATCTTTTAAACGGGCAACCAATCAATGGTATGGAAGATGGAAAAATGTACTGGTCCAACTGGTCTGGTATGAGTGATATCGCCAATGTAGTTCAAATGCAACGTGGTTTAGGATCTTCTAAATTAGCTATTTCTTCAGTTGGTGGTACTGTTAACTTTGTAACAAAGTCAACCGATAAAAGAGAAAGCGGTTTTGCCTATACAGGTGTGGCCAACGACAATTATTTCAAAACAACATTAGCATATAATACAGGTCGTTCAAAAAATGGATGGGGAACAAGTGTGATGCTTTCTCATTGGCAAGGTGATGGATATAATGAAGGAACCAAAGGTCAAGGCCAAAATTATTTTATCTCTGTAGGATATACACCTAACGATAGACATAATTTTAACTTTTTAATTACTGGTGCACCACAATGGCATGACCAAAATTTTTCTAAGTCCATTTCAGATTACCTAGAATATGGTAAAAAATATAACAATAACTGGGGTACCTATAATGGTAATTATATGACAGAAAGAAGAAATTTCTATCATAAGCCTGTTATGAACTTAAACTGGGATTTCACGATTAATGGAAGCACAAATCTTTCTACAGTTGTTTACGCCTCATGGGGTAGAGGTGGTGGAACAGGTAATCGAGGAACTAGAATAAGAACTGATGATGGCCATATTGATTATGATGCAATTTATGCTTTTAACGCAACTGTTCCAGGTGGTGAGGGAGGATATTTTGCTGCTGGTGGGGGATACATAACTCGTTCTTCTGTAAATTCACATAGTTGGTATGGTGTTGTTTCTAATTTGGAGAAAAAATTTGGAGAAAACCTTACCTTAAATGTAGGTATAGATTATAGATACTATTTTGGTTACCATCATAGAGTTGTTGAAAACTTTCATGGTTTAACTTCTTGGCAAGAAAATATAAGATTAAGAGATCAAAATAACAATCATGAAACTTATGGTTCATTTGGAACATATAAAAACGTTATTGCGACCGAATCATTTGATGCAAACCCGTGGAAAGCTGTCACGGCAAATGCAGATGAGGATCAAAAAATTGCATACAGCAATGACGAAAGAATTACCTATGGTGGTTTGTTCTCACAACTGGAATATGCTAATGAGAATTTCTCAGCTTTTTTCCAAGGGTCCATTTCTAACCAAAAACACCAAAGATTTGATCATTATCAATATGCAAATCAAGCATTAATAGATGGTACATCTACTCAAAATGTAATTGATGAAGACACAGGACAACCTGTTCCATTACCGAGTAATATTGAGCCAGGTAATGATTCAGAAAAAGTTAGTAATTTTGGTTATAATATGAAAGGTGGAGCGGCCTATTTTTTCAATACTAGCAATAAGATCTATGCAAATATTGGGTATTATTCTCGTCAACCATATCACGATAACATTTATTTGAATTTTACTAATCAGATTAACCCTCTTACTCAGAATGAAAAGATCTTCGGATTTGAATTAGGATATGCTTATTCCAGTCCTAAGTTTACAGGAAGTGCCAATTTTTATAGAACATCCTGGAAAGATAGAGTAGTTACTTCTTCCGATGTTGAAGATGATGTGGTACTTTTTACAACAAATGAAGGGGTGCAACAATTGCATATTGGGCTTGAGCTTGATGGAGTTTTTAGAGTTAGTGATCCTCTAAGAATAAAAGGGTTTTTATCCGTTGGCAACTGGGAATATGTTGGAAATTCGGTTACTAGAATAACTGATGAAGATCAAAATGTTATTGATACTGAAATCTTTGACGTTGATGGAGGAAAAGTGGGTGATGCTGCTCAAACAACTTTAGGATTAGGTATTGACTGGAGAATTTTTGAAAGATTATCTGTTGATTCTGATTATAGATACTATACTAATCTTTATTCGAATGTTGGAGCTGTAAAAGAAAACTTAGAAGTTCCTTCTTATGGATTAATAGATTTTGGTGCTTCATATAACTTATCTGTTGGTAAAAAAACCAATTCATTATATTTCAGATTAAACTTAAATAATGTATTTGACACAGAATATCTTTCTGAATTATCTACTAATATAAAAGCAGAACCAGGAAGTGAACTGTATGACGGTATTGATGTTAGAAACAGAGGTTACTTTGGATTAGGAAGAACATGGAATTTTAGTATTCGATATAGATTTTAATAAGATCATAAAATAATTTAATATCCCGCTCTTTATTCTTTTTAGAGTGGGATTTTTTTATTAAGATTATTTATTACTTTTGTCCAACTATTAACTAAAACAAATAAGATCATGATTAAAATGGTACATTCGGGATGGGCATATATTGCCCTAATAATAATAATTTATGCGGTTTTTAATGCTGTTAAAGGTTTATCTTCAAAAAAAGAGTTCACAGATAAAGATCTGCGGATTTCGCTATTTACTTTAATCGTTTTCCATATTCAATTAATAATTGGATTGATCGCTTATTTTACCTCTTCACAATTTTCTTTTCTGATAGAAAATGGAATGGGAGCTGCTATGAAAGATTCGGGAATCAGGCTGTTAGTTGTGGAACACCCATTGATGATGATTTTAGCAGTTATAATTATAACTATTGGATTTTCAAAACATAAAAAGAAAACAACAGATAATGCCAAGTTTAAAACTATAGCCATTTATTATGGAATTGCCTTATTATTTGTGCTGAGTAAAATACCTTGGAGTCAATGGTTTTAAAATAGTGATTCCCACTTAAGTGGGAATCTCTTTTTTTTAGCCCATAACAAACCCTGTAAAAATGAAATTCTTTAAAAAGATTCTTTCTTATCTATTAAGTATTTTACACTATTTTTTCTTTGGATTAACTTTACTCTTTTTTCATCCTATTCAATGGCTGACTTTTAATTTATCAGGTTATAAGTTGCATAAAAGAACCGTTGATATCATGAATTTATGTTTGGTAAAAACCTTATATTTATTAGGTACAACGGTTAAGTTTATTAATAAACAGAACATTCCTGAAAATGTTCCTCTAATTATAGTTTCTAATCACCAAAGCACCTATGATATTCCTCCAATTTCTTGGTATTTGAGAAAATATCACCCAAAATTTGTATCAAAAATTGAGCTGGGAAAAGGCATCCCAAGTGTTTCCTTTAATTTACGACATGGAGGTTCAGTTTTAATTGACAGAAAAGACGCAAGGCAATCGTTAAAAGCCTTGAGTAATTTTGGCTCTTATATTGAAAAAAATAATCATTCAGCTGTTATATTTCCGGAGGGAACTCGTAGTAGAAATGGTGAGCCTAAACGCTTTTCAGAAAATGGATTGAAAATGATGATTAAAAAAACTCCTTTAAGCTATGTGGTTCCTTTGAGCATCAATAATTCATGGAAGTTAGTACGAAATGGAGCATTCCCTTTAGGGATTGGGTTAAAGATCACATTTGAAGTTCATCAACCTATTAAAAGCGATTCTTTACCCTTTAATGAATTGTTTCAAAAAGTTGAAAAATCTGTAAAAGATGGAGTAGTAGTTTAAAATATGACAATGATTTCAGAAATAAACTCGTAATTAATCAAAAACTATTACTCAAGGATTAGATTTATTATCCAATTGAATAAGAGAAATCATTTTATATTAACTCACCCTCCAATAGTTGACATGCTTTCAAAAACTTTCTTGTTCTTTCTATTGGCTTCGGCTATAAATCCATTTTTAGGTTTTTGTTGAACGGTAGAGATAAATAATTCTTTTAATTCGTCATCACTAGCTCCATTTCGAATAAAATCTCTAAGATTAAAGACACCATCATCAAACAGACAGTTCTTAAACATTCCGGTTGCGGTAATTCTAATACGATTACAATCGTGGCAAATAGTCCGTGTAAAAGCAGGAATTATTCCGAAAGTGCCTTTATAATTTTTTATTTTATAATTTTGAGAAGTTGAAGATTTTTTATTTACCAAGGAAATAATATTTTGATAATTGTTTTGAATTTCAGCATAGATCTTGTTAAAATTCCAGTTTTCATCTGTAATGCGTAAGCCTTTCCCATTAAATGGCATTTCTTCAATAAACCGAACGGCGATATCTTTATATTTTGTCAATTCAACAAAATCGTTTATCTCATTTGTATTAACACCTGATTGTATAACTATATTTAATTTTAGTTGCAGTTTACTTTTGGCTAATGTTTCAAAAGTTTTATAAACTTGATCAAATACATTTCTTCTTGTTATTTGATTAAATTTTTCGGCATTTAAGCTATCAATGCTCAAGTTTATTGCATGGATATTAATTTTTTCTAATGTGCTAATATGTTTTGTGATTAAAGCGCCATTTGTGGTGATATTTATTTCTTCTAAGTTTTTATTGAATGAAAGCGATTTCAAAAAATTAATAAAGTCTTTTCTTACAAATGGCTCGCCACCTGTTAATCTCACTTTGTTAACTCCCAGTTCACTTAAAACCCTTGTTAGTCGATACATTTCTTTAAAAGAAAGTAACTCTTTTCTGTTTACAATATCAATACCATGTGCCGGCATGCAATATTGGCAACGCAAGTTACATCTGTCTGTTACAGCCAAACGTAAATACGTTATTTGTCTACCAAATTTATCAGTTAACATTGTCATTTTCGATCTTTATAAGCAAGTGTGCAAATTTACAAAATTAAAGGCAATAGAATAGTATAAAGGAATTAAAGAGTTACTCCAATGAATCTTAATGCGGTAATTTATGCTTTACAGCATGGTATAAAAAAGCACCTAAATGCGCACCAAATAATACAACTAATATGGTAACAATACCTTTGCCAACAAGAATATACATTGGTCCGGGACAAGAACCGCCTAACGCCCATCCCAATCCGAATATAATACCACCTATTAAATTTCTGGCGAGACCTTTTTTCTTAGGAGCTACTCGTATTACATTACCTTTATATGTTTTAAGCTTTTCAGTTTTAAACAGGTACATGATAACAATTCCAATTACAACAGCAGAACCAATAACACCATACATATGAAAGGATTGCAGTTTGAACATTTCATAGATACGAAACCAGGATATAACTTCGGCCTTACTTAAAATAATTCCGAATAAAACACCTACTAATAAAAATTTAATATATTTCATTTTTAAAACGTTCTTATCGTTAAAATAAATATGGTAAAATTAACCAAGTCATAAATAAACCACCAATAAAAAATCCCCCTACGGCGATATATGATTCAACAGAAAGGTTACTCAAACCTACTATTCCGTGACCTGAAGTGCACCCTCCTGCATAACGAGAACCGAAACCAACCAAAATACCAGCTACAATTAATATTAGAAAACCTTTAAGGGTCAACATACTGTCTATGCTAAATATTTCATCGGGCATATATGATGATCCGGCATTGGCAATTCCTATTTCTGATAAACTTTGAATCGTTTTGGGATTAATTGCAACCGTTTGGTCTAATGTTAGCCATTGATTTGAAATATATCCACCGATAATCAAACCAACAACAAAAACAAGATTCCATTTGTTTTTACGCCAATCAAATTTAAAGAAATCAACAAATTTTCCGGCTCCACTCATGGCGCAAACTGTTTCTAAATTTGATGAAACTCCAAATTTCTTACCAAAGAAAAACATTAAATACATGCAAAGTGCAATTAGAGGGCCAGCAGCATACCAAGGCCAGGGCTGTAATAAAAAATCCATATTATTGATAGTTAGTGATGTAAATATATATGTTTATAAAAAACAAGTTGTAACTTTTGTTACATGAATACCACAGTTAAAATTCGAGAACTTCAATCTTATTTCTAAAGAGTTTTATTTTCCCTTCATTTTCTAATTGTTTTAAAAGTCGGGATACTACAACCCTGGAAGTATTTAGATCAATAGCTATTTCCTGATGGGTTGTATTTAAATCGGTACTACGCATAATTTTAACTTTATCAGTAAGATATTTATATAACCGTTGATCCATTTTCATAAAAGCCAGAGTATCAATAGTTTCCAACATTTCATTCAATCGAATATTATAACTTTCAATTACAAAGTTTCTCCACGATTTATATTTAACCATCCATTCTTCTAATTTTTCAATTGGTATGAAAATAACTTCTGATTCTTTTTCAGCAACACCCCGAACTTTACTTTTAGAACTAACTAACCCACTACCAAATGTTATTGTACAAGTATCACCTCTTTCTAAAAAATATAAAACAATCTCATCACCATTTTTTGTCTCTCTGCTAATTTTAATGGCACCGGTTAACATTAATGGAATCCGATCAAAACTATCACCAATATCAAGAAGCAATTCATTTTCTTTGATTATTTTATAGGTACCTACTTTTACAATTTCGTCTAACAATTCTTTTTCAAAAACTACCTTATAGAAATCGTTAAGCTTTTCTCTTATCATTTTTTTGGTTATTTATTATGTTTAACAAGGTATAAAATATCTTATAATTTAGTTGTAATATAATTTAAAATTATTTTTGTTGCCCCTGTATTATTTAAAATATAATCTTTCGAAATCTTTCCTTTTTTATTTCTATAAGGTTCATCTTGATAAAATTTGATAAGTAATTTATTAAATTCATCATTATTATTAACTACTTCACAAGCCTTTAAATTAACCAAATCAACCGCCTCCTTAAATTTTTGAAAAACTGGGCCAATAATTAATGGAATACCATAAGTTGCAGGTTCAAGTACATTGTGAACACCTTCTTTTCCAAAACCACCACCAATATAGGCTACCTTTGCATAACTATATATTTTAGTTAATAATCCAACGGTATCTATAATAAAAACAGATGCATCATTATCAATTTTTTTCTCAGAATAAAGTATAGTTCTTTTGCTAATTGATTTTTTTAAATTTGCTATTCCCTTTTGATCAATATTGTGAGGCGCAATGATAAATTTTTCATTTGCACCCGCGTGATAATTAATATAGTTGATCAAAAATTCTTCATCTTCTGGCCAGGTACTTCCTGCAACCAAAACATACTTATTCTCGATAAAATCTTCAATAAAACCTAAATTATTATCCTGATCAAGAATTTCAAAAACCCTGTCAAAACGGGTATCACCACTTATGGTTATGTTCTTAAAATTAATTTGTTGTAATAACTTTTTTGAATTCTCATTTTGGACGAAAAAATAAGAAAAAGCTTGCAACGATTTTCTCATCCAAAATCCATAATTTTTAAAAAAGGCTTGATCTTCTCTAAAAATTCCAGACACCAAAATGGTTTCTATTTTTCTTAATTTAAGTTCTAATAATATATTTGGCCAAAATTCATATTTTACAAAAACCACCATTTTCGGATGAACAATGTCTAAGAATTTTTTTGCATTAGACCTGGTATCTAATGGTAAATAGGTAACAACATCAGCAAAACCATAGTCATGCCTAACTTCATATCCTGAAGGAGAAAAAAAAGTTAAAACTAATTTGTAATCTTGAAATTGTGATTTGATCTTTTCCATAATTGGCCTGCCTTGTTCGAACTCACCTAATGAAGCACAATGAAACCAAATGATTTTATCATTAATCGAAATATTTGATTTTAACTTTTGGAACGTTTCTTTTCTGCCATTGACAAATAATTTGATTTTTTTATTAAAAAGAGCCGCGATTTTTATTAAAAACCCGGTGACCAAAACAGCTATATTATATAAATAATTCATTTGAAATGCTAAAATAAAAAATAAGCTGAACAGGGAGTAAAATATTTGTATTTTTGTTCTTCTCAATATGAAAAATTACAAATAAAATAATATAAATAGATGAAAAAAATTCAAATGGTTGACTTACAAAGTCAATATCAAAAAATTCAACCGGAAATTGATAAAGCTATTCTCAATGTTGTTGGATCAGCAGCTTTTATTAACGGTCCTGAGGTAAAGAATTTTCAAGTTGATTTAGAGAAATATTTGAATGTAAAACACGTAATACCATGTGCCAATGGCACAGATGCCTTGCAAATAGCTATGATGGGTTTAGGCTTAAAGCAAGGAGATGAGGTTATTACAGCCGATTTTACTTTTGCAGCAACAGTTGAGGTAATAGCTCTGCTAAAGTTAACACCTGTTTTGGTTGATGTTGAACACGATACTTTTAATATTGATATTGAGGCTATGAAAAAGGCCATCACTCCAAAAACCAAAGCTATTGTTCCGGTTCATTTATTTGGACAATGTGCGAATATGGAAGAAATATTAAAAGTTGCTAAAGAATATAATTTACAGATAATAGAAGATACAGCACAAGCTATTGGTGCTGATTACACATTTAGTAATGGAACTTCAAAAAAAGCAGGAACAATGGGTATTGTTGGTACAACATCGTTTTTTCCATCTAAAAATTTAGGATGTTATGGTGATGGTGGAGCAATTTTTACTAATGATGATGATCTGGCACACACAATTCGCGGTATGGTAAATCATGGTATGTACAAGCGTTATTATCATGACGTTATTGGCGTAAATTCAAGGTTAGATAGTATACAAGCGGCAATTTTAAGATTGAAATTACCTTATTTGGATGCTTATTGCGATGCAAGATATAAAGCGGCAGAATATTATAATCAAGGTTTTTCAGTATCTGATAAAATTACTACACCGGTAACGAGTGATTTTAGCACCCACGTTTTTCACCAATATACTTTACAAGTAAAGGATGTAGATAGAAATGCATTGCATCAGCATTTGTTAGATAACAATATTCCAAATGGAATTTATTATCCTGTACCCTTGCATTTGCAAAAAGCATATCTAGATTCAAGATATAAGGAAGAAAATTTTAGTGTAACCAATGAGTTGATCAATATTGTTATTTCATTGCCGATGCATACGGAATTGGATAATGACCAACAAGATTTTATCATTAGTACTATTTTAAATTTCATAAAACAAAATTAAAGAACGGTTAAATATTAACCTGACTCTTCTTATAGAAGAAGGATAATTATGAATATAGAAAAAGAAAGAATTTTAGTGACAGGCGGATTAGGGTTTATAGGATCACATACTGTAGTCGAATTGCAAAATGAAGGCTTTAAAGTAGTGATAATTGATGACCTCTCTAATTCTGAGATAGAAGTATTGGACGGAATAACTTCCATCACTGGAATAAAACCTGAATTCGTTCAACTTGATCTAAAAGATAAAAATAAAGTTTCTGAGTTTTTTGCGAACAGGAAAATAGACGGTGTAATTCATTTTGCAGCATCAAAAGCTGTTGGTGAAAGTGTTGAGCAACCATTAAAATATTATGAAAATAATATTACGTCACTTGTTTATTTATTACAGGAAATGACAAAAAATAATGTAAGTAATTTTATTTTCAGTTCTTCATGTACCGTTTATGGTCAAGCCGATGAATTACCAATAACAGAAAAGGCTCCGATTAAAATGGCAGAATCACCCTATGGAAATACTAAACAAATAGGTGAAGAGATAATACATGATACAACAAAAGCTATAAATTTTAAAGCTATTGCTCTTCGGTATTTCAATCCGATTGGAGCACATCAAAGCATAAAGATAGGAGAATTACCGATAGGTATTCCACAAAATTTAATTCCATATATTACTCAAACTGCGGCAGGAATTCGTCACGAATTATCTGTTTTTGGAGAGGATTATCCAACACCTGATGGTACTGCTGTTAGAGATTATATTCATGTGGTTGACCTGGCCAAAGCTCATATTGCTGCATTAAGAAGATTACTCACAAATGAAAATAAAGATAAAATGGAATTCTTTAATGTGGGAACAGGAAAAGGGAGTTCTGTCCTGGAAATTATTCATATTTTTGAAAAGGTTAGTGATATAAAACTGAATTATAAAATTGTAGGCAGAAGAGAAGGAGATATCACTTCTGCTTATGCAGATACATCTTTGGCAAATAAAGAATTGGATTGGAAAGCCGAATTGGGTTTAGAAGAGGCCTTAAAGTCGGCTTGGAAATGGCAATTAAAACAAGTTTAAAATAAATTTGAATAGAAAAAGAAAAAAGTGCTAAATGGATAATAAAATAAAGAAAATATTAATTACTGGTGGAGCCGGATTTATTGGCTCACATGTAGTCAGATTATTTGTTAATAAATATCCGGATTATCAGATCTTTAATTTAGACGCATTGACCTATGCAGGAAATTTAGAAAACATTACGGATATTGAAAACAAGGCGAATTATTCTTTTGTAAAAGGAGACATAAAAGATATTAGTTTTATCAATGCTTTGTTTGAAAAACATAAATTCGATAATGTTATTCATCTTGCTGCAGAAAGTCATGTTGACAGATCTATAACCAACCCAAATGATTTTATTGAAACCAATGTTTTGGGAACGGCAAATTTGTTAAATGCGTTTCGGAGTATCTGGAAAGATAATTTTCAAGGTAAATTATTTTATCATGTTTCAACAGATGAAGTTTATGGTTCATTAGGCAAAACAGGATTATTTAAGGAAACAACTTCTTATGATCCTCAATCACCTTATGCAGCTTCAAAAGCTTCTTCTGATCATTTGGTAAGAGCATTTGAAAATACTTACGGATTACCTTTTATCATTAGTAATTGCTCAAATAATTATGGAGCGAATCAATTTCCTGAAAAATTAATACCCTTATTTATTCATAATATCAAAAACAATAAATCGTTACCTGTGTACGGTGATGGTAATTATACTCGTGATTGGTTATATGTTGTTGATCATGCGCTTGCCATAGATATAATATTCCATAAAGGAAAAACAGGAGAAACTTATAATATTGGAGGTTTTAATGAATGGACCAATTTAAACTTAATTAATCTGCTTTGTGAATTGATGGATAACAAACTTGACCGTCAAAAAGGAACTTCAGCAAAGCTCATTACCTTTGTTAAAGATCGCGCCGGTCATGATCGTAGGTATGCAATTGATGCGAATAAATTATTCAATGAATTGGGCTGGAAACCTACAGTTACTTTTGAAGAAGGTCTGGCAAAAACCTTGGATTGGTATTTAGAAAATGAAACCTGGTTAAATAATGTTACCTCCAGATCTTATCAGGAGTACTATAAAACAATGTACGGCTAAAGATATTTCTAAAGATCAAATTTAAACTTCGCGCCTGCTAAAAATTGGAAGCCTTGCACCTTAAAATTGGTAAATTCTTCGTAATTATCACTTAAAATATTGTTGAAATTGACGAAAATTGAAAACTTATCATTAATATTATAAAGTCCGTTGAGGTTGATATCAAAATAAGCCGCATTTGTGATGATTGTTGTAGTTAATGGAATAACGGTTAATTCATCTTTCCTGTCACTGGAAAAAAACAGATCTGCTCCGGCATTCCATTTTTTTCTCGTATAACGGGCTATTAAAGTAGATTTTATTAAAGGTAAATTCCATGCATGTTTTTCTGTATTTAAATTATAGGTATTATACTCAAAATTTCCGCCAAATTTAAATTCTTTTGTCAAATCAACTATTAGTTCACCACTGATATGAATAGTATTTACATCATCATAGATTATCTGAAATGAATTACCTGCCTGATATCCTTCGTTTACGATTATATTACCGTCGGTTAATGATGGATTCAATTTATAAAGAGGTTTGTCATTTTCACTGCCATAAGCAACTTTAGCATTAAATCGGAGATTATTATTTATTAAACCTTTAAAACCAACATAAGCATTGTATTGTTGACTTGTTCTCTGTATAAATAGGGTTGGAGAAACAAAAGGGTTTTCACTAACAAAATTTTTATAACTATTTTGTTCTAAATCTCCAATTACCCCTGCATATGCGATCAAAGCTTCATCACTGATATTATAAGAAGCCGTTATATTAGGATATACATAGAACTTACTTCCATCAAAAGTATTTGTTAAACTGTAATACAGTTTAGCCCCTAAGTTTACCGTTAGATTTTCGCGAAGAACTTCAAAATTCGGACTAAAACCAATATTAAAATAAGTATACTCTATATTCTCGGTTTGAAAATAATTGTTGTCAAAATTTCCATTTAAAAATTCTAATGACATTTCAGTAAACATCATTTCTTGAGCAATCGGAAAATCAACAATACCGCGTATAAAAAAATAATTTTCCTTGCTTTTTGATTTATCAAAAAAACGGTTGAATTTAACGTCTCCACTATGTATTAATGCATCAAAAAACTCGATTTCACCACTTAAAAAAAGTTCGGTATATGTCTGTTTTTCTTCGATAGAATTAATTACATCTTTTGAAAAATTTATTTCGTCAGAAAGGCCATACCAATTGGTTGCCAAATGATTTACTCCAGCATTTGCCTGCCATTCAAAATATCGTTCTGATTGCTTATAAAATAAATCTATATTTATATCTAAAAAGTCATCATTCAGTAAAATATCATCGATTCCTCCTCCTGAAGAGTGATAATTTAAAAATCCTCCAAAATCATTGAAATTAGTAGTGTTACTGTGCGCAAATAATTCAATTATAGGTGTTTTGTAATTTCCATATCCTGCCAAAAAATAATTACTATAAAAACGCTCTTTTGGAGTTCTTCGCAACGTTTTTGCTTTGCCTTTTGCCGGTGTAAATGTTGAGGCAACTGGAACAGAATTTATATGATAATTTAATTCTTTTTTTAAATTAAGATCTACAGTATCAATTTCCGGACTTATATTTATTTTGAAAGCGTCAGAAACAGTTGGTGAAAAAGGTTTAACCACATTAATTTCTTCTGTGTCTAAATTTCCTTTTTTCTTTTTCTGCGAATAAATAACTCCACTAATCAACAAAAAGATTAATAATATGATACTATTTTTCACAGGTTTAAATTTATATAATACATTATAATTCGTTAATTAAATATGCAAGAACTTGTGGAACAACTTTGTCGATATTTTAGAATTAATTAATATTCGTTTCGTTGGTCCAATAGCTTCTTTTTATTGTTTGTTTTCAATAATAACAGATGAATTTGTTTTTGATTCCTTGGATTTAATTTTATTCAATTCTATTCTAGCTTCATCTGTAACGTCTTTATATTCTGAAAACTTATTAATTACACTCTCTAAAATATAAGTAGCTTGATAAGCATCTTCTAATTCATAGAAATTTTTAGCCATTATAATTAATCCTTTCCCCCCCCAATACTTATAAGATGAAAATTCAGAAGCTAATTTTTGCACAGTTACATTAGACAATTTGTAATTGCCTTCATCATTTTTAAAATAGGCATCATAATATATGGCTTCTGCTTTTAATTCACCCGAAGCAGTTTCTTCTACTATTTTAAAAGCGTCTTGGGCTTTGTAGAAGTCTCCGGTTTCAAAAGCTGATCTAGCAATAATTATTTCAGCATCCGATTTTATCTTACCGTCCAATTTTACATTGAGCATAACTTTTTCAGCATATTCAACAGCTTTTTTATAATTCTTTAAAGCGTAGTTTCCTTTCATTAAATTGCTTTGTGCAAAGGTGATATTTTGTTGTGAATCTGCTTGTAATTCAATTTGTGATAAAATTTCAATAGATTTTTCCCAATTCTCATTTTCTAAATAAAAATATGCCATTTTAGTAAGTGACCGTTCCGTAAATTCGTTCGGTTCCTTATCTAAAATAAAAATATAATAGGGAATAGCTTTCTCGTTTTGCTTGTTTTGATCGTATGATTCGGCTAAATAAAAATTTGAAGATAGCGCATTAGCTCCATTGGGAAACCGTTTTAAATATTTTTGAAAAGCTTCAATTGCTTTATTAAATTGGCTGGTCAAATAAAATTGCTCCGCTGAAGCGAACATGGTATTATCGATTTCTTCATCTGTAATACTAATGAAATCAACTGTTTTAATAAAAGTCTCATACTCGTCAACTTTACCCAATTCTATGTAGATCTGTTTGGCATTTGCAATTGCTTCCTTGGCTTCTACCGTACCGGGATAATTATTTACCACGATTTTATATTTATTTAATGCTTTATTATTTTCATCGGTATTGAAATAAACCAAACCCTGTTTTAAGAGTGACTTTGAAACAAATGAACTCATTTTATAGTTTTTTACTACTTGATCATAAGCAAGTAAAGCCTTGTTTATTTCATTTTTTTTGACATAAGAATTACCTAGCTCGTAAAATGCATCATCACGTAACGTAGATTTTAAATTAACATCCAAAAAGTTTTGAAGAGCAGCAATTTTATTATCAATATCACCCATAAACCCATGGCATAAAGCAATTTGAAATTGGGCATAATCCACATCAATATCGTTTTTGTCAATCACTTTTTGATATGAAGGAATTGCCTTAAAATAATTACTTAAAGCAAAAAAACAATCTCCTAACCGAATATAACTATCATTAATCAGATTTTTATTTTTAGGTTTTGAATCGATAAACTCATTAAAATTTCCTCCGGCTTTATTATAATCCTTTAATTTAAAATAAGTATAACCCAAATGATAATACACAATTTCAATTTCGTTCACTAGCTCGGCTTCAGGCAGCTTAATAAAATTATCAAAGCCATTTAATGCCTCTTCCATATTTTGGATTCTGAAATTTGATTCTGCCTTCCAAAATATTGCTTTGGCTTTGTAATTTAAATTTGGGGCTCGACTTAAAGATAAATCAAAATTTATTATGGCTTCTTTATAATCATCAAGGTTAAACAATTGAATGCCATACAGATAAGATATTTTTTGATACATTACCTCGTTATTAGAATTTTTGTTTTCGTTTAGATATGCCAGTGCACCTTTATAATCGTTTGTTGTAATAAATGCACTAATTAAAAGATCATTAATTTCTGAATCTTCTATATTATCAGGGTAAGTAGTAATATATTCCTGGATAACTTCTGCTGCACTTTTATATGGATTGCCAATTTCATAGCTGAGTTTTGCATAGTTTAACCAGGCATCTTTTTTAATATTTGCATCGAAATTCATTTGTTTCGTATTTCTAAACGCATTAAGAGCCTCTTGTTTTTTATCACTCTTCAGGTAACACTCTGCCAAATGGTAATAGGCGTTTTGAGATACGGCATTATTCCCGTCAATGATTTTTGTAAACCAAACCAAAGCATCTTCATAATCTTTTTGTTGATAATAAGCATAACCAAGTTGATAATAATCTGTATTATTCCATTTTCCTTTTTTCCCCTTATAATCTAATAAATAAGGTGTTGCTTTATTATATTCATTTAGGTTGAAATAGCTTTCGCCAATTATTTTTGATAACTCAGAGTGTTGAATTCCATTCGATTTTTCCAAAAGAGGTAATGCGGCATCTATAGATTCTTGAAATTTTCCGGTTTTAAACTTAATATTAGCCATATAATATGGAATATCATCATTAAAATTTTTATCATTTGCAATTTGGTTTAAATATTTATCTGCTTCGTCGTAATCATCATCTCTATATGCCATATATCCATAATAATATTTGGCTTGGGCTCCATATTTTGAGGAGTTCAGTAATTGAGAAAAATATTTTTTTGAATTTGAAAAACTACCAACGGCAAATAAACTATAAGCTTTTTTAAAGTTGAACTCTTCATTATTATAAGAACTTAAATTAGTTTCATCAACTCTTGAAAACCATTTAAGAGCATATGCATATCGACGATTGTTAAAATAATAATCGCCTACCTCTAAATATGCATTATTTCGTTTTGTGCTGGTAGGGAATTTTTCAAAAAAGTCTTTCATCAATTCATCAGCATCTTGCTGCCCTAATCGTATTGCGCAAAAAGCTTCATAATAATACGATCTGGCTCTCAGTTCAGAAGCATCATCAAATTGGTTTTTAATATTTTTAAACAGCATTTGAGCAGCATCATAATCTTTATTTTGATAGAGATCAATGGCTTTATTATACACAACCAATTCATTGGTATATATTTTTGATTTTTGAGCAAAGGAAGTCCAAAAGGTAAAATATATCAGAATTACCAATAAATATTTGTGTGATTTCATTTTAAAATAGCAAATTTTCTAATGCATTCAAAAATACCAATATACATTATTAAGCAACGTAAAAATTATGTTAAATTGTAGAATTGTTTATTAATTAAGGATATTGTTGAAAAGTTTACCCAAGAATTGATCTTTCCTCTAAAAAAGATCTGATTTAATAAGGATCAATACTTAAGTAAACAAATTACTCTTCTTCAATCAAAGCTTTCATAAAGCTATTAAATTCTTCAACAAATTCTTCGTAATAAATGCCGGTGGCAGGTCCTGAAAATCCTGTATGAATCCTTCTTACTTTTCCTTTTTTGTCAATTATTATCGAAGTAGGAAACGACATAACCTTGTTTAACATTGGTAAGGATTCAGAGGCTGATTTTGTTGATGATGTTCCGGCAATCACGAAGTCATAATCAACATTTAATTTCTCTTTCATGGTTAACACTCTTTTTTTAGCGTATTCAAAATCAGGTTTTACTTCATAAGCTAATCCGATTATTTCAACTCCTTTTGAATTATTTTTTCTATACCAATCGGCATAAAACCTGGTTTCGTCCATACAATTTGGGCACCAGGTACCAAGAATTTGCAAAATAACTACCTTGTTTTGATACTTTTCATCATTCAGGGTTAAAGGATTTCCATTAAGATCAGGAAATGAAAATTCGATTTTATCATAACCTTCTTTTAAATAAGTAAGCTCATTGGCATTTGGTAATTTGGCATTCTCATTTTTTCGAGAAATAAATGTTTTGTAGCTGGTCTTACCTGACCAGTACTCTCCTTTTAAAATGGAATCATTTTGTTTAAATGCTCTGAATTTATAAATGTGATTGCCATCAAAAGTAAATAAGTGCATGGTATCTTTTACTGTATAGCCATCTAAATAGCGGTAGTCTCCAGTTTTCGTCAAAAAGGTGCCTTTGAGTACATTATTTTCGGTCTTAAAAATTCCAATAGCAGGTATTTCTTTCCCTTCATCAGTATAAAACGTAGTTTCCCATGTACCATCAAATTTATTATTACTACTCATATTATCGAAACGATTATTTTTACCAAAAACAGCCTTAAAAGGAAGAACATAATCTTCAGCATAGTTTTTTATATATGATCCGATCAATAAGGAGTCAGTTATTTTAGCCTTTATTGAAATGTCGAAAACATGCATATTAAAGAACAGAGAGTCACCAAAAATATCAACATCATCAATTTCTAATTTTTCGTCACCATTTATCAAATTTATCCTAAAAACACCTTCATTTTTCAGCACTTCAAAATTAAATGGTATAGGATTATTTTGCGCAATAATTTCTCCTCTCCAAATTCCCGGTAATAATCCTAATTCCTTTTTTTCCTTATTACATGATATAATAATAAACAGGATTAATAAATATGGAAGGTTTTTTAATAGTATCATTTTTTGATTTTTGTAGTTTCGGATAATTTCCATTCTAATTTATATACTTTATTTGTTACTTTTTGATTTTTCTCCATACCTCCAATGAGATATTTTATAGTGTCGTTAATATTAGCGATTCCTCTCAAATCCATAGTAATATTATTGTTAAAAAATAAGTTAAATTTTTGATCCTTTAAAGATAATACACGTTGATTTGGGTTTACTCCTCCTGATTTATCGTATGCAATGCCATTATAATTATAGGTATTTGAACTTCCGCCAATCCAAATAGGGACATTATTGATATTTAAAGAAGCCATTCTGTATCCAGAAACTAACGAGTCAATTATTTGATATGACCATAATATTTCAGTTGGTGACTCAGGATTTATTACTCCTTTACGCATATAATTTTGGATAGGATAATTTTTGCCCATTGCGGCTCCACCAAAATAATATATAGTGTCTCCAACAATTGTACCAGATGCACCAAAACTTTTAAAAATATGATTATTTGGTACAGATGTCCCTTCTAACCAACTATTCTTTTTTGGATCATATATTTGTACATTAGGCACATTCTCTGAATCACTCCATCCTGTAATAATATAGATTAATCTATTTTTCCAAATTGCCTGAACATGATCATCTATTGGTATCGGTATTACTGCACCATCATTTAAAAATTTATTATTTTTCACATAAAACCGATGTACTTTATTTGATGATTTTTCACTTCCATCAGCGAAAACATGGTAACCACCCATGATGTAAATAGTATCATTTATTCTACTTGCTGCATTTGCAATTTTACCTAAAGTATCAGGGAGAGGTTCAATTTCTTCCCAAAGATTAGCTTCAATATCAAATCTAAAGGATCTCATATGAATGCCATTAAACAATTTGGTAGAATCTAATCCGCCAAATGAATATATATAAGCTTTGTTACCTATAAACCCATCAGATACCGCCTGGTTGGAAGTTTTTATTGTAAGATTTTTTGCTGGGCTAATTTTCCATTTTTTTGTAAAATCCTTTTCTTGGCTACAAGCTTGAAATAATATAATAATCAGGAATAAAAATTTGAATAGTTTCATAATATTTTTCCAAATATAATGAACTTTATTATTTCATAATTAAACAGTAAGTTTGCATCAATAAAATAATCAATTTAAAAAAATGCTTCAATTAAAAGATGCTTCAATTTTCCAACGAGAAAATTTAATATTATCAAATGTTAATATAAACATTAGAAAAGGCGATTTTAATTATATTATAGGTAAAACAGGTAGTGGGAAAAGTAGTTTGATGAAAACTCTTTATGGAGATTTGCCATTGCAAAACGGTGAAGGAAGTATTGTAGATTTTAATTTAAAGGAGTTAAAAGATAAAGAAATTCCGTTTTTAAGAAGAAAGATTGGAATAGTATTCCAGGATTTTCAATTACTGAATGATAGAACAGTATACGATAATTTATTATTTGTTTTAAAAGCTACAGGTTGGAAAGGCAAAAACCAAATCGATGTTAAAATTAATGACGTGCTGGAAAAGGTTGATATGAAAACTAAAGGCTTTAAAATGCCTTATCAGCTTTCAGGAGGAGAACAGCAACGTGTTGCCATAGCCCGGGCACTTCTTAATAATCCTGAAATGATTTTGGCTGATGAGCCTACGGGGAATTTAGACCCAAAAACTTCCATTGAAATTATGAATGTATTAGAAGAGATTAATAAAACCGGGATTTCTATATTAATGGCAACACATGATTACGCATTGATTTTAAAATTTCCGCATAAAACTTTAAAATGTGAAGGGAATAAGGTTTTTGAAGTAGTTTAGGATCATATTAAACCCAAAATTTTTTCAGCATTAATTTCAGTGTTAAACGATTTTAACAAAGATTCTCTTTTCGCTATATTTTCCAATAAATATTCTTTATTAGCTAATTCTAAAATATGATCTCTAAACTTATTTTTATTATTTGCATGAAAACAGAGACTTTCTAATCCTGTTTCCGAGATCATTGCATTGTTGACAATACAAAAACGGCCATTGAATAAAGTGTTAATCAATTTTAGTTTGATACCCGTTTTTTGAAAAGTTGGTAAGATGTTTATATGTGCATCATTCAATAAATTATTTATTTTTGACGGATCATCTAACTTTTCAAAAGAGATATTTGTAGTTTTATCAATAGCTTTTATCAATTTATTATTTTCTTTATTCCCTGCAATTATCAATTTATAATTAAGATCATTAAAAACATCTATTAAAAAGAAAGCGGCCTTTAAATTATCTGCTACTCTTAAATCTCCATGATAAAAAGCAAATGAACCTTTTTTAGATAGATTTTTAACCTTAGTGTTCTGATGAAATACAGGAATGTAAATCGGCTTATTTTTAAACAAATTTTTAAAATAGATGTGTTCTGATGGAGAAATGCTTAATATTTTATCTGCTTTGTTCAGTATAGTTTGGTATTTTTTTAATTTTAGAGCTTCAGAATAAAAAAACAATTTTTTTGATAATAAGTTTTCACTTTTTGCTAATCCAAAATAATAATTATGCTCAATATTATGAGTTCTGATTAGAACTTTTCGATCAAGAAAATTATTTTTTAACAAAGGATAAGTGGTGTGTAAACCTTCAAATAAAATAGAAGCATTTATTCTTTTTAAATTCTTTATCAGAATATCATTTTTTCTGGAATTTACTATATAGGGTATTTTTGAGAATAATTTTTTCTTGGAAGAAAATCTTTTATAATAGAACACTTTTTCACAATATTTTTCTAATTCCAATTGTTTTTCATTACCATATTGAAACGCGTGTAAATAAATTTCAACACCAAGTTTAGACAATGCTTTTATTTTATAAAAAACATCTATTATTCCACCGTAAACAGGTGGATATGGTACGTCAAATGATACAATGTGTAATTTTTTATTCAAGGTTTTCGAAAATTTGCTTTATTTTTTTTGATTCTTTTTCCCAAGTATATTCAAGGGCAACTTTTTTTAAATTACTTTTCCATTCTTTTATTTTAATATCATCATTTAAAATTGAATTTACAATTCTTGCTAATTTTTCAGGATCGTGAGTTTCAGTGATATACCCTATACTATTTGTTTGCTCACTAAATCAGCTATAATTAATCGATTAGAAGTTAATATGGGTATTTGGCATTGAATATAGTCAAATACTTTATTTGGTAAACTAAATTCATAATTTAGGTTAGTATTTTTGTCTAATGAAAGTCCTAAATCAGCAATTTTAGTATATTCTAAAAGCTCTTGATAAGGCATTTTATCTTTGATGATTACCTTTTTTCCAAGTTGATGAAATTCAATTAATTCAATTAATTTCGGAATAATATCCCCGCTGCCAATTATGTATAATATCATATTATCCAAAAATCTCATCATCATTACAGCCTCTTCTGCACCTCTATCCATATTGATACCGGTACCTTGTATTATTAGCATTTTTTTTGCTCCTTTAACAGACTTCGAAAGATTCTTATCGACACTTTGATTATATAATTTGGGAGCAAAATTTCTAATTACTTTGACCCGGATATTATATTTTTCACTATAAAAATTAGCTATTTTATCATTGACGGTATAGATATTTTTAAGTTTCGGTAAAATGTATTTCTCAATTTTCAACCAAAAATTTCTAATAATTGGTTTAGAGTTTAATTCGGGAACTTCGGTAAATAATTCATGACTGTCATACACAAGTTTTTTTGAGAAAATTTTACTGTTGATATAGTTTGGTAATAAAGTATCCAGATCATTAGCTAAGAGAATATCCTTTTTTAAAAAAAGAAGCTTAAAAAACAATCGCGTATTATATTCTGCGTAAAAAAGAAAACCTTTATTGAACAATAATCGCATTCTAATTGTTTTATAATTTTTATTTATCGATGTACTATTTGATAATTTTCTTCCGATTAGAACAATTTCATAGTTTGCTTCCAACAAAGTTTGACAAACTTTATTAATTCGTTGATCAGTAACTAAATCATTGGTTACAGAAATGATTATACGTTGCAATTTTGAATACTTAATTTAAATTTTATTTACGATATAATTTTTGTTTTAAATAGTATGGTAAATATATTAAATATTATATTTGCTTTACAAACCAAAATACTCTAAATACATGTTTAAAATTAAAAAAAGAAACAAAAAGTATGAATTTGAGTAATCCTGATGAGACAATAAACTGGTACGCAATATTTACTAAACCGAGATCAGAAAAAAAAGTTTTTCAAAGAATGTTGGATCATGATATTGAAGCTTTTTTACCATTGGTAAAAACGGTTAGACAATGGAGTGATCGTAAAAAAACTTTACAAGTCCCTTTAATTTCTTCATATATTTTCGTTCGTATGGACGAAAAGGATTTGTATAAAACTTTACCTATTCAAGGAACAGTCAATGTATTAAAATATTTAGGGAAACCGGCGATAATTAAAGATGTCGAAATTGAAAATTTACAAATATTAAGTAGTAATAGTGAAAAACATGAGATCACAAATTGTGTTAGTGTGTCTAACGGTGACTCGGTAGAGGTGACTAATGGGCCTTTTATGGGATTGATTGCAACTTGTTTAAAAGAAGGAACGAATCATAGAGTTATTGTCAAAATTGACTCCTTGGGAACATGTTTTAATGTAAATATCCCATTAAGTTTTTTAAGAAAAATAGAAAATAAGAACTAATTATAATTAAGAAAATCTCAGTTGAAAATTTGAATAGAATTCTGAGTATTTACTTAATAAATTTAACTTAACACATGAATTTAACAATTGTAGGGACCGGATATGTTGGTTTGGTTACGGGAACATGTTTTTCAGAAATGGGAAATAATGTTACTTGTATAGATATTGACAAGAACAAAATTGAAAATTTAAAAAAAGGAAATATTCCCATTTTTGAACCGGGATTGGAAAGAATGGTGTTGAAAAATATCGAAAATAATTGTTTGCATTTCAGCACAAAATTAGAAGAGGGTTTATCTAAAGCCGAAATAGTTTTTATTGCTGTAGGCACGCCAATGGGAGAAGATGGATCAGCTGATTTACAATATGTTTTAGAAGTCGCAAAGCAATTGGGTAAGGAAATGCAAAACCCATTGATTGTAGTTGATAAATCTACAGTTCCTGTTGGCACGGGTGATAGAGTTAAGGCGGTGATTGAAGAAGAATTGATTAAAAGAGGAGTTAATATTGAGTTTAGTGTAGTTTCTAATCCTGAATTTTTAAAAGAAGGTGCAGCTGTTCAAGATTTTATGAAACCCGATAGGATTGTTCTTGGGGCAGATAGTGATAATGCTTTCGAAAAAATGAAAGATCTATATTCACCATTTACTCATAATCATGATCGAATTATTACTATGGATGTTCGATCGGCTGAAATGACCAAATACGTTGCAAATGCCATGTTGGCCACTAAAATATCGTTTATGAATGAGATTGCCAATATTTGTGAATTAGTTGATGCTGATGTAAATCAAGTTAGAATTGGAATCGGTTCTGATTCTAGAATTGGTTATAGTTTTATTTATCCGGGCAGTGGTTATGGTGGATCATGTTTTCCAAAAGATGTAAAAGCCTTACAGAAAACTGCAGAAGAAAGAGGTTATGATGCAGATTTGATCGCTTCTGTGGAACAAGTAAATAATCGTCAAAAAATGGTTATAGCTAACAAGGTTATTGATAGATTTGGAGATGATTTAACTGGAAAATCTTTTGCTTTATGGGGCTTAGCCTTTAAACCCGGTACAGATGATATGCGCGAGGCTCCGGCAATTTATACAGTAAACGAATTGGTAAGAAGAGGAGCTGAAATTAAAGCTTATGACCCTAAAGCTATGGGTGAATCAAAATCTTATTATTTAAAAGATGTAAAAAAGATCACTTATTATAAATCGAAATATGAAACATTATTAAATGCCGATGCAATGTTATTATTGACAGAATGGAAAGAATTTAGATCGCCTGATTTTGAGGAGCTAAAATCTCAAATGAAAACACCAATTATTTTTGATGGAAGAAATCAATACAGTAACTTAAAATTGGAAAGCAAAGGATTTGAATATTACCAAATCGGAAAGAAATCAAAATCAATTAATGTGTAAATTTCCTTTAATCAAAGTCATACTTTTTGATTTTTAAAATAAATGAGTATATTCGTCTAATTAAAACCCCTCGTTATGAAAAATATTATTACTTTAATTATCACAGTATCAATATTGTTTTCTTGTGCTACTAAAGAAGATGTCGTTTATTTTAATGGGATTAACAGTTCAGATAATTCAATTGGATTAGATAGTTATTCACCTACTTATCATATTGATGATGAATTGGTGATCATTGTAAATGCTCTTGACGCTGAAGCGGCTAAACCATTTAACAAAGTGGCAGTTAGTGTTTCTGCAAATTTAGTTGATGCCAGAGGTAGAGAAAGATTACAAACATATAGAATTGATTCTGAAGGAAATGTTAATTTTCCGGTATTGGGCAAAGTTCAACTGGCAGGATTAAACAGGGAACAAGCAACAATATTTCTTCAGGATAAATTGACAGATTACATCAAAAATCCAATTGTTGATATTGAAACAGTAAACTATAGAATAACAGTATTGGGTGAAGTAAACAGACCGGGAACATTCACTGCTACTAATGAGCGTATAACATTGCTTGAAGCATTAAGTCTGGCTGGTGATCTAACCATTTATGGAGAGAGAGAAAATATATTGGTTATTCAGGATTATGATGGTAAAAAAACCTATACACGTGTTAACCTTAAATCCAATGATTTATTTGATTCTCCGGTTTATTATTTATCGCAAAATGATATTGTTTATGTTGAACCTAATAAAACACAGGCAAAAGCTTCATCTATCGGGCCTGCCACAGGTGTGTTATTTTCAACATTGGGGATATTAATTTCTACAACGGCATTAATTATTACAATAATTAACGTAAATAATTAGAACATAAAATTAGAAAATTATTGATAAAAGCATAGAATGATCTTTACATTCTATGCTTTTTCAATATAATTGATTTCCGTAGTAACTTTCGCAAATTGACGAAACATTTCCATTACACCACAATATCTTTCTACTGACAGATTAACAGCTTTTTCGATCTTATCTTTTTTAAATTGATTTCCGTAAAACCGATATTCTACATGAACATTATTATAAAATTTAGGATGCTCATCGGTTAATTCTCCTGTAACATCAATTTCAAGATTATCAACTTCAGCTCTCATCTTTTTTAATAAAGAAACAATATCCATACCTGTGCAACCCGCTAAAGAAGTAAGCATCAGTGCTTTAGGCCGAACACCATTTCCCTGACCTCCAACTTCTTCCGCAGCATCAATTTTAAAATTTCCTCCTAAAGTGTCAGCGTTAAAAAGCATTGTGCCTTGCCATTGTATTTTTATAGATTGTTTCATGAATTTCTTTGTTTAAAGTTGAAGTTTACAAAAATAGTGTTTAATTAAAAATTAAAGATATTATTATAATAAATAGTGCACTATTATTGAATTATGAATTTTGGCTTATTGTTCAATAATTTTACACCGGTACCGTTTAATACAGAATACGAAATATTACCGTTATTCATAGTGATACCTTGAGCAATATCGTTACTTAAAAGCATAGCTCCATCCATGTCAACATAATCTAATTCAGGTAATAAATGTGCTATTGCTGAAATTCCTACCGAAGATTCTGTCATACAGCCAATCATTGTTTTCATCTGATAACCTTTTGCTTTTTTAAGCATTCTTCTGGCAGGAGTTAACCCTCCACACTTTACCAATTTTATATTTACACCATGAAAGTACTTATGACATTTATCTACATCCCCTTCTACCTGGCAACTTTCATCTGCAATTATTGGTAAGACTGAATTTAAAAATACTTTTCTACTACCTTCTATATCTTCAGCAGGAAGGGGTTGCTCTAAAAATTCCACATCCAACTTTTTTAACGCTTTAGCGTTGTTAATGGTTTCATCAACATTCCATGCACAATTGGCATCAATTCTGAAAATGGCATTGTTGTGTTTTCTCAATTCTTTTACAATAGCAATATCATCCTTTGTACCAAGTTTTATTTTATAAATTGGCCAAGGAGTTTCTTTCATTTTAGCAACCATTGTATCTATACTGTCAATTCCTATGGTATAATTTGAAATTGGATTCGATTCGATGTTATATCCCCACAAATCGTACAATTTTTTTCCTTTCTTCCGGGCATATAAATCGTTGTATGCCAAATCTAAAGCACACAAAGCAAACATATTATCTTTTAATAAAGGGATACATTTTATTCCAAAATTCTTCTGGTGTTTCGTTGGTTTCTGATTCTATAATATCTTTAAAATTTACCAGATCGGAAACCATTTTTTTAATTGTTTTATGATAATAAGGATTTTCAGAAGCTTCTCCATACCCAGAGAATTCACCGTCTTTTAATTCAACTATCATTGTATTTTTCACCTTGAATGACTGGCGAGAAATGGTAAAAGTATGCTTAAGTGGGTAATTCGTATGATCTAATAATCAATTGCATGTTTTTGCAGCTTTAAGCGGCAAATTTAAAAATTATAATTGGTTTATATCAAAATAAATTAATATTCATTCTTAGGCTGAATTTTTTAAACTTTGGAAGAAATATATATGGCCGCATTTACAGCTCCATCCATATAACCACCATAAATAGTTGAAGTTTCGCTACCCGAAATAAATAGTTTATTTTTCATAAAACTCTTTTGAAATATAAAATCACCGTTATTTTGATGTGGCTGTATATATTTTTTATATGGATAATAAGTGTATTCAGCAAGATGCCATAATTTTTCACAATAATGTAAGTAATCAGAGGCCTCTTGGCCAAATAAATTTATTAATTGGGTAATAACCTTCTTCTTTCTTTGCTCCTTGGTCATATTGGCCGACGAGTTGTTTAAAAATCCTTTTAAGGCAAAGGTTTTGTTATTAAATCCTGAATGATCATATTGCTCTTGTATAATATTCACATGACTAAAAATCGCGCCAGAATACCCTTTTTCTTTCCAAAATGCTTGGGAGTATTCTACCGCAAATTTAATTGATTCACCCATCCAAGTATGGGTCTGTTTGAAAATATTTATTTCTTCGGCGGAAAATTTTGGAGAAAATCGAACAGTATTAATTAATAAATTGGGCGGAATTGTTGAGATAACTTTATTAGCTGTATAAATTTTGTTGTTTTTATCAGAAACAATCAGATTCTTATTAGACTCTTCAATTTTTACAATCTTTGTATTTAATTGAATTTGATCTTTATCTAATTTATTTACTAGAACATTAATTAATTTTGAAGTGCCTCCAATAATTCTATATGATGGTTCTTCTGAACTTGGAATCTCAAATTTTTGGGGTGGTGTAAATGATGTTGTTTCAAATAGTGAAACTCCTTCAGTATATTGATTAAAATACTCTATGTCAAGATCTTTAAGAAGGTTAAGTAATTGTGTATGTTGATTGCCAAACCAGGTTGCGCCCATTTCTATGATCGTATTATTCAACCCTTCTATAGTTTGTATTCTTCCGCCAATTGTGTTACTTGCTTCCAAAATTAGAGCCTTTATGCTCCGTTTTTTTAATAAATACGCTAATGTTAATCCGGTTAAGCCAGCACCTATTATAACAATATTATTATTCATAAATTAATTTTTCCTCCCCTCAACCACAATCACAAATTCTCCTTTTGGAGTCTTATTTTCAAAATGTTCGATCACTTCTTTTGCACTTCCTCGAATTGTTTCTTCATATAATTTTGTTATTTCTCGTGAAACAGAAATAAACCTGTCTTTATCAAAATATTCAGAAAAATGATTTAAAGTTTTAAGTAATTTATGTGGCGATTCGTAAAAAATCATAGTCCTGGTCTCTTCAGCTAAGAATTTTAATCGGGTTTGCCTTCCCTTTTTTACGGGTAAAAATCCTTCGAAAATAAATTTGTCATTCGGTAGGCCACTATTGACCAATGCAGGTACAAAAGCGGTAGCTCCCGGTAAACAATCTACTTCAATTTCATTTTGAATGCAGGCTCTAGTCAATAAAAATCCGGGATCTGAGATCGCCGGAGTCCCTGCATCACTTATTAAAGCAATAGTTTCGCCACTTTTTATCCGATCAATAATTCGGTTGACCATTTTATGCTCATTGTGCATATGATGGCTTTGCATTGGTGTAGTAATTTCGAAATGTTTTAAAAGTTTACCCGAATTTCGAGTATCTTCTGCCAGAATTAAATCTACTTCCTGTAAAATTTTAATCGCACGAAATGTCATGTCTTCCAGATTACCTATTGGTGTAGGAACCAAGTAAAGTTTCATGTTCAAATATTTTAATTAAGGTTAAAAACATCAAAGTTAATGCTGTTAATTTAAATATTGAAATTTTTTAGACCAAAAACACCTTAACAATGCTAAAGGAATCCATTTTAAAATTTAATTGATTTTTTGAATATAAATAATTCTGATGTTCTATGGCCTGATTGTTCTACCGGTGGAATATGATATTATTAGTAAGATCAAGGAGATGGTTGGAAATGGATCAAACTCACCGATCATAACATGCGCAAAAAAAGCTAAAATAAAATTAAAAAAAAATCCGGCGTAAGCCAATTCTTTTAACCACTTATATTTATTGTATAAAACAACAATAGATCCAACTATTTTTGCCATTCCTAAAGGGTAAATCAGGTATATTGGGTAACCATATCTTTTAAAATATTCAACTAAAGTATCGTAAAAAACAAAATATAATATACCGGTTAATATCAATAGACTAAATAAAACGATAGTTGAGATCCAGTAAATATTTTTTTGATTCATTGTTAAATTCAAATCTTTTATAAAAATACATTTAAATCATTATAACTCTGTAGTATTTCATTAAATTTGCATCTTCAATTTTGAAGAATTTTTATTTTAATATTTTAGATAATGTATAGAAGTCATACCAACGGAGAATTGAGATTGGAAAATGCGAGCCAAGAGGTAACCTTGTCAGGATGGGTGCAAAAAACACGTGATAAAGGTTTTATGATCTGGGTAGATTTACGAGATAGATACGGTATCACTCAACTGATATTTGATGAAGAAAGAACAGATAAATCAGTAATTAATAAAGCCAAATCTTTGGGTAGAGAATTTGTAATTCAAGTGCAGGGAACAGTTATTGAACGAGTAGCGAAAAACAAAAACATTCCTACAGGTGATATTGAAATACTGGTAAAGGATTTAAAAATTTTAAACAAATCCAAAATACCTCCTTTTACAATTGAAGATGATACTGATGGTGGAGACGAATTGCGAATGAAATACAGATATTTAGATATTAGAAGAAATCCGGTTAGAGAGAATTTAATTTTTCGCTCAAAGGTAACCATGGCGGTGAGAAAATATCTTTCTGAACAAGGATTTATTGATGTGGAAACGCCGTATTTGATCAAATCTACTCCTGAGGGAGCTAGGGATTTTGTGGTGCCCTCGCGAATGAATGAAGGTCAGTTCTATGCATTGCCACAATCGCCTCAAACATTTAAACAATTACTAATGGTAGGCGGTTTGGATAAATATTATCAGATCGTTAAATGTTTTAGAGATGAAGATCTGCGTGCCGATCGTCAGCCCGAATTCACGCAAATAGATTGTGAAATGGCTTTTGTTGAACAAGAAGATATTTTAAATGTATTTGAAGGATTAACTCGTTATTTATTGAAAGAAATTAAAGGAGTTGAAGTAAATAAATTCCCTAGAATGACCTATGAAGAGGCAATGAGAACCTATGGTAATGATAAACCCGATATTCGTTTTGACATGAAGTTTGGGGAGCTAAATGACCTTGCTCAAAACAAAGGTTTCGGGGTATTTGACTCTCAGGAATTGGTAGTAGGTATCTCGGTTCCGGGATGTGCAAATTATTCAAGAAAACAAACCGATAAACTAATCGATTTTGTTAAAAGACCTCAAATTGGCGCCAATGGTTTGATTTGGGTAAAATATAATGAAGACGGAACCTTTAAATCTTCGGTTGATAAATTCTTTAGTCAGGAAGACCTATCAGCCTGGGCAGTTAGATTAAGTGCAAATATAGGAGATTTGATGTTAGTGATGGCTGGAAATAAGGATAAAACCAGAACTCAATTGAGTGTTTTACGTATGGAAATGGCCGAAACTTTAGGCCTGCGCAACCCTAAGGTATTTGCTCCTCTATGGGTTGTAGATTTTCCATTATTAGAATGGGATGAAGATACAAATAGATACCATGCCATGCACCACCCCTTTACTTCACCTAAACCGGAAGACATGAATTTATTAGATTCAGATCCTGGTAAAGTAAGGGCCAATGCATATGATATGGTATTGAATGGGAATGAAATAGGAGGAGGTTCCATTCGAATATTTGATAGAGAAACACAAGCACGCATGTTTGACCTTCTTGGATTTACAAAAGAAGAAGCAGAGAAGCAATTCGGATTTTTAATGAATGCCTTTGAATATGGAGCACCACCACACGGAGGATTGGCTTTTGGTTTAGACAGATTGGTCGCTATTTTAGGAGGTCAGGAAAGCATCCGTGATTTTATTGCATTTCCAAAGAATAATTCGGGAAGAGATGTGATGATTGACGCACCAGCAACAATAGATGATGAACAATTGAAAGAATTGAGTTTAAAGCTCGAATTGAGATCATAAAGTTATAATTATGCGAAAGCTATATTTTTGTTAATTTTAAGGATGCCTACTAAACCAGAAAAAATATTACTAAAATTTTTAAAATGGAAATACAAACATATTTCCAATAAACAGTTTATAAATATTGCAAGTGCAGTTATTGGTTTACTTGCAGGACTTGGTGCGGTTACCTTAAAAAACTTAACACATTTAATTCAGGAATTACTGGAAGGTGAATTCATAAAGGATATTCATCAGGTATTTTATTTTATTTTCCCGATAATTGGATTATCACTAGTACTTCTTATTGTAAAGTATATTATAAAAAAACCAGTCGGACATGGTATTCCATCTACTTTATTTGCAATATCCAGATTAAAAGGACTAATGCCTAGACATCAAATGTGGGCATCATTAATAACCGCACCATTGACCGTTGGATTTGGGGGTTCTGTAGGTTTGGAAGGCCCAACTGTTGCAACAGGAGCAGCTTTAGGCTCTAATTTTGCCCGATTATTCCATTTAAATCAAACTACCAGAACTTTATTGATCGGTGCAGCAGCTGCCGGAGCGATGTCGTCAATTTTTAAAGCGCCAATTGCTGCAATTGTTTTTGCTGTTGAAATTTTTAGTTTAGAATTAACTTTAGCTTCAATGATTCCTTTGTTACTGGCTTCAATTACTGCTGTTTTAACATCGTACTTCTTTTTTGGAGATGATGTTTTACTTCATTTTCAAGTACAGGATAAGTTTGAATTGACCGATGTTACTTTTTACATTCTTTTGGGTGTCAGTTCGGCCATGGTTTCTATTTATTTTAGTAAGGTATATTTTGGCGTTGGTAATTTTTTTAAAAAGTTTAAAAACCCATATAAACGATTGTTGATAGGTGGGATTTTAATTGGAACTATTGTATATTTTATTCCTCCACTTTTTGGAGAAGGTTTTGTAACTATTAATAATGTTCTAAAAGGAAATATAAATGCCGTCTTAACGAATAATATTTTTCATACTGTAACAGATAATATATGGGTAGTTGTGTCCTTACTCGCCGGATTGGTTATTTTTAAAGTTGTTGCCATGTCATTCACTTTTGGTGCAGGTGGTGTAGGAGGTGTTTTTGCACCAACACTGTTTACCGGAAGTATATCGGGATATTTAATGGCGATGATTATTAACTATAGTAATTTTTTCACACATCAATTGTCATTGACAAATTTTGCTATGGTTGGTATGGCAGGATTAATGGCAGGGGTATTACAAGCGCCTTTGACGGCAATTTTTCTTATAGCAGAAATTACAGGAGGATATGAACTTTTTATTCCTTTAATGATTGTTGCATCAATTTCTTTTTTGATTACAAGAAAGTATATACCTCATAATATCTACGCGGCTGAATTAGCTAAAAAAGGTCAACTAATTACGCACGATAAAGATAAAAACGTGCTGATGATGTTAGATATTGATAAAGTGATTGAAACTAATTTTATAATTCTTTCTCCTGAAATGTATTTGGGCGAAATTGTAAACAAAGCTGTAGCCAAATCATCACGTAATCATTTCCCCGTAGTGAATGATGAAAATGAATTTTTAGGAATACTTACCTTAAATGATATAAGAAGCATAATGTTTGATAAAAATTTATATGATACAGTACAGGTTAGGAGCTTGATGCATAGTGCCTCTGATATTATTTATTATGAAAAAGACTCTGCAGAGAATATATTAAATAAGTTTAAAAGGTCTGGTGCCTGGAATTTGGTTGTAATAAAAAAAGGTAAATATTTCGGATTTATTTCCAAATCAAGATTACTTACTGCATACAGGAGAAAGCTAATACAAGTTACTTCTTAATAGAGATTATACTGATTCTAAACTATTTATTTTTTAGAAAATACACCACTTTATCTGGAAAATCTGTAAATAATCCATCAACTCCCGCACCGTATAAACCTAATTCGAGTAATTTTTCAAAAGTAGGAATTCCATTCAATTCATCAGCCCTGAATGTAAAAGCATGAACTTTTAAATTAAGTTTATGCGCATTTTTAACCAGATCAGTAAAAATAACATTCCCTTTTTGATCAAAACCATCTACCAAATGTTTAATGGAAGGCCCTATTCCATCTGCATAATTACTATATTCTTTTAATTGACCATCTTCAATATTCCATCCAATTAACTGTACCAAAAACAATTCGCTTTTTAACTCAAATCGAACTCTTTTTAATTCATTATAATCAAAACATTGTAAAATACAATTGTCTGATTTTGTTTTATAACCATAACCACTTAGTATTTCTAAAACTATATTAGAAATATCTTTTCCATTTTTACGATGAAATTCAGGGTTCTTTATTTCTGGGTAAATACCAATATTATTACCTGTACTTTGATTTAATCCTTGAATTAATTCAATTTCATCTTGTAATGAATGTAATTTAAAACGGGACTTTTTTAAAGGAAACCTTTTTGGATAAACCACTTTGCTGGTCTCTATATTTATTCTCTCATTAACATGGAGTTGTAACAATTCAGAATAAGTAAAATCAATCACATAATAAAAACCATCTGCTCTTTTTCTATCTGAATATTTTTGCTCAACATCAGTAACATCATTCAATCTGATATCATGGATAACAATTGGAATATTATCTTTACTCAATACCAGATCCTGTTCAATAAAATCTGGATGCATGGCATAAGCCATTGCTTTAGCCTCCATTGTATGTTCAGGTAAATACCCGGAAGCACCTCGATGTGCTATAACTATTTTTTTGTTCAAATTAACATTATTTTGAGCTTGTGTATATCCTAAAAAAAAATCGTTAAAACGATAAAATATTTATTCATTTGTTCCTATTTTTGCAGTTAAAGATAGGGATTATTGTCATTTGTGAGATTAGAAAATAATGAAATTAATAATTAAATTAGTATTGCTTATAGTTATCGGCTTAGTTGGCTCAGGGTATTATATAAATTATAATAATGACGGAGGAGGTGAAAAATTTATTGGAATTGGAGTTCTTATTTTTGCTTTTGTACTTATGCCATTGTTTATTTATCATCGATATAATGGGAAAGATCTGTCACGTTATTCTATTCGAAATTTATTTCAAAATGAGAAGGATGTAAACAAAAAATAATTTTTAGGAGATTACTTTCACTCGTAACAACCAGAAACATTACATGCATTTACGAAACCGATAGAACTGTTTCGCAAGGAGGTTTACCATTTAGGAAATTGAAAGGTCTACTTTTTGATCTAATTTAAATTCCTTTTTTCGATAAAGAATTTATTGATAATTTCTGAACACTCCTTTTCAAGTACGCCACCTAAGACCGTTGTTTTAGGGTGTAATTTAGTTTTATTATATTTAAACCCTCTTTGTAAGTCGTTAGCACCGAATACAATATGATCAATTTGAGTCCAATAACTTGCTCCAGCGCACATTTGACATGGTTCTAAAGTAACATATAAAGTACATTTTTTTAAATATTTACCACCTAAAAAGTCAGCTGCTGCTGTAAATGCCTGCATTTCGGCATGAGCCGTAACATCGTTTAAAGTTTCGGTTAAATTATGGGCTCTCGCAATAATTTTTTCATCTACAACAATTACAGCTCCAATCGGCACTTCATTTTTTTCATAAGCTAATTCTGCTTCTTGTAGTGCTTTACGCATAAAATAGTCGTGATTAAATGGTCTTTTCATCTTTAAAAATCAAGTTTATTGGCTATGTAGCCTTTATTAAATGAATCGAGAAAATTTTGTAAAACCTGAGGATTAGTATTGGTATAAAAACTTTGATTATTTTCAGATGCATCTGTATTCAGCAAATTTTCGGTTGATAAAATATGTTTAGTCTGTCTGGCAATTGCCTCTCCAGAATCAATAATATTTACTTTATATCCAATGATTTCACTTAGCTGAGGTATTAAAAAAGGATAATGTGTACATCCTAAAACCAAGTGGTCTATTTTTTTTTCTAACATTGGGTATAAGTATTTTTTCAAAAGTTCCTCCATTTCCAGAGAGTGCATTTTACCAGCTTCGATTAATTCAACAATACCATCGCCTCTTTGTTCTATGACTTCAATCCCTTTGGCAAACTTTTGCGAAGTTTCATACAACAAATCGCTTTTTAAAGTTCCTTTAGTAGCTAAAATTCCAACTGATTTTGTTTTTGACCCTAAGGCCGCAGGCTTTATGGCAGGTTGAATTCTGATAAAAGGAATATCGTATTTTTCGCGTAATTCTTTAACTGCATTGGTAGATGCGGTATTGCAAGCAACTACAATTATTTTGCAACCCTTTTCCAAGAGAAAATCTGTATTTTTAATACTAAACTCAATTATTTTTTCTTTTGATTTTTCTCCATAAGGAGCATTTTTACTATCCGCTAAATAAATAATGTTTTCATTAGGCATTAGCTTATGTATCTCGTTAAAAATAGATAAACCTCCAATACCTGAATCAAATATGCCAATAGGATTTCTATTCATAAACAAGCAAAAAAAATATCAAATTAGAGTAAAAAAGTATATTTATTAAAACAAAGATAGTTGTAGTTTTGTATTTGTGAAAAACAAGTATTTAAAACATATCAACACTCCAGATGATTTAAAACATTTATCTGTAGATGAATTAACATATTTAGCAAAAGAGCTTAGAAATTTTATTATAGATATTATTTCTGTTAAAAAAGGACATTTGGGAGCAAGTCTAGGAGTTGTTGAATTAACACTTGCTTTACATTATGTTTTTGATACACCAAATGATTTGATGGTTTGGGATGTAGGCCATCAGGCATATCCTCATAAAATATTAACGGGCAGGAAAGAAATTTTTCATACAAACAGACAATTAGGCGGTATTTCCGGATTTCCTAAAAGAAGCGAGAGTAATTATGACACCTTTGGTGTTGGACATTCTTCAACCTCTATATCTGCCGCGTTGGGAATGGCAATTGCATCTCGTTTAAAGGGAGATAAAGAAAAACACCATATAGCGATAATTGGAGACGCAAGTATAGCGAGTGGAATTGCCTTTGAAGGATTGAATCATGCAGGTGTAGTTAAATCGAATTTGTTGATTATTCTCAACGATAATGAAATGGGTATTGATCCAAATGTAGGTGCTTTGAAAAATTATCTAACCTCTGTAAAAAAAGGGGTAGACGCTCATAAGAAAAACATTTTTGAAGCCTTAAATTTTGCTTATTCGGGACCCATTGATGGCCATAATTTGAAATTGCTTATTACAGAATTAAACAGATTAAAAACGATCAGGGGACCTAAATTTTTACATGTTATAACAAAAAAAGGAAAAGGTTTATCCCAAGCGGAAAAAGATCAAATTACTTACCATGCGCCTGGTAAGTTTGATAAAATTACGGGAAATTTAATTAAGTTTTCGGAAGAGAATTTACCTCCTAAATTTCAAGATGTATTTGGAGAAACATTGGTTGAATTGGCAGAGATAAACCCAAAAATAATTGGAATTACACCGGCAATGCCTACGGGTAGCTCAATGAAATTGATGATCGAAAAATTCCCTGAAAGGGCATTTGATGTTGGTATTGCTGAGCAACATGCTGTTACTTTAGCTGCTGGAATGACAACTCAGGGGATGATTCCTATTTGTGCTATTTATTCTACTTTTTTACAAAGAGCATATGATCAGATAATCCATGATGTCGCCTTGCAAAATTTACCGGTTATTTTTTGTATTGATCGTGCAGGAATTGTGGGTGAAGACGGAGCAACCCATCATGGAATTTTTGATATGGCTTATTTGCGATTAATACCAAATATGATCATTTTCGCTCCGATGAATGAAGTAGAATTGAGAAATATAATGTATACGGCTCAATTAGGACTTAACAAACCAATAGCAATTCGTTACCCAAGGGGCAGAGGTAGAAATTTAAATTGGAAACAAGAATTTAAAGCTATAGAAATTGGTAAAGCAGAAATTGTGACCAAGGGAAATAGAATTGCCATATTAAGTATTGGCACCATAGGAGAAAATATTAAAAACGTAATAAATAAAATCAATGAAGATTTGTCTTTTGAAAAGCAAGGAGACATAGCACATTATAATATACGATTTGTGAAACCTTTGGACCATGAAATGCTATCTAATATTTTTACTAAATTCGAAAAAATTATGACCGTAGAAGATGGTGTTCTGTCTGGTGGTTTTGGAAGTGCTGTATTTGAATTTGCTGTTGAGAATAATTTTAAAAACAAAATCATCAAGCGATTAGGTATACCTGATATGTTTATCGAACACGGTTCTGTTGAAGAGTTATATAAGCAAGTTGGATTGGATGATGAATCCTTACAAAAAAATATTATATCCTTGCTAAAATGCTAGAAAATGAAAAGAATATTTCCCAAATTAAATAGTTAAAATGAGAATTCTATATACTGTAATTTTTACTGTTTTTATTATTTTTACGGCAAATTCTCAAATTAAAGATTCCATTAAATTGATTGATCATGCTCAAGTTCATAAGAGTATTGACACAATCCGTTTGGTTAATAAAATTGATCTAAATGACTTTGATATACAAAAAATTGAGAAAAGTTGGGACACAATAAAAATTCCTGAATTTGTATTTATAAATAGAAAGTTATTAGATTCATTATTAAAACCATATTATATGGTTTCAACCGATATTATCACTAAAGATACTACTTTTACGCATCGATACAGGATGGTAATAGACACTAATACTTTAGATACTACCTATGTACAAAAACCAAAGGAAAAAAATATATTGCGATATTTAGTACTTATGGTATAGATACTTTGATAATTGTCGATCCGATAGCTACGGTAAATATTAAGCAATTAAAAATGGCTAAAGAACCTGATTGGTGGATAAATAAAAACAGCATCGGATTAGATCTTAATGAAGTTGCATTTTTAAATTGGAGTGCAGGGGGTAGTAACTCTGTATCTGGTTTATTAAAGATCTATTTTGCCAGAAGCTATGAAAAAATATACACCTTATGGAATAACGAAATTTCTGCTCGATATGGATTAAATGAACAACAAGATAAAGGGTTGATAAAAACCGATGATGAAATTAAGATAAACTCGACTTTTGGCTATAGAAAAGATACAATTTCTAATTGGTATTATTCAGTAAAGTTTAATTTTAGAACACAATTTACCGATGGATTTAAATACCCAAATACAGATGATCCAATTTCTAGATTTTTTGCTCCTGCCTATTTATATTTTGGTGCAGGATCAGAATATAACCTTAGATCAAAAGTGTTTTCAGTTTATATATCTCCGATTACATTAAAATCGACTTTTGTTTTTGATGAAAGTTTGTCTGATGAAGGTGCATTTGGGGTTGAACCCGGGAAAAAATCCAGACATGAATTAGGTGCACTAGTTACAAGTAAATGGGATACCGAAATTTTCAAGAATGTAGCTATGTCAAATAGATTAGGATTATATACTGATTATTTGAATGATTTTGGTAATATTGATGTGGATTGGACCATAAAATTTAAGTTTCATATCAACAATTTATTAGAAGCAAATTTAAGAACTCAAGTAATATATGACAATGATATAAAACACAAAGAAGATACTAATAGCGATGGTGAATTGGAAACTGTAGGAGCCAGAGTTCAGGTAAAACAACAATTGGGCATTGGTGTTTTGTATAAGTTCTAGCTATAATTATTTTTGTTAGTCTTAAACCAGATCTATACCCTTAATTTTTTTGTGTAATAAAATAGCATTGCCGTCAGAAAAATAGGCAATTAAATTACAGATATTTAAAATTCGCGTATATAAATTATCATCTATTTCTTTGTATTTATCGGGTAATAATAACAGAATTAATTTATCATAATTTGAGGCTGTATGATTATATGTGTTATTGACAGCCGTAATAAAAACCTCTAACAAATCAGCAATAATTTTATATCCTGCAATCTCTTTTTCAACCACATCTTTACTTTGATAAATTTTTTCAACGCTCAATTTAATGATATCATTTATCTGAGCCTCGTACCTGCATTTTTCGAGTAAAGAAATTTGAAATTTACCTTTTAGAATTGCTTCTTCATTTTGAATAAATACTTTTGCGGCTTCCTGAATCAAATTCCCAATGGCTAAGGCCCGTAAATAGCTAATTCGATCTTTTGTGTTTTGTAAACTGTGGTATTTATTGGTATTGATATTATCTCTCACCAAATTGATCAGGTATTCTAAAGCATAATCTTCCGATATTAGCCCTAAGTTAATTCCATCTTCAAAATCAATGATTGTATAGCAAATATCATCAGCAGCTTCTACCAAAAATGCCAGAGGATGACGTAAAAAAGCCAAATCATTATCGTTTCTTAATTTTGGTAATCCCAATTCGTTGGCAACATTTTTAAAAAAATCTTTATCAGATTGAAAAACACCATATTTTTTATCTACAATATTTTGTGATGGTTTTTTAGGTAATGATTCTTTTGGATACTTCATAAATGCACCAAGAGTCGCATATGATAAGCGTAAACCACCTGAAATATTATTTTTAGATTCTGTTAGTATTTTAAATCCGTTTGCGTTTCCTTCAAAATCGATCAGATCCTGCCATTGTTTATCGGTTAAATTTTCTTTAAAATTTTTACCGTTTCCGGATTTAAAATACTCTCCAATTGATTTTTCACCACTATGACCAAAAGGAGGGTTACCAATATCATGTGCCAATGCAGCTGCGGCAACAATTGCACCAAAATCATTTGCTTGATATCCTTTATTTGATAATTCAGGATATTTTTGAACAAGGTGTTTTCCCACGATCCTACCTAAAGACCGTGCCACAACAGAAACTTCTAAACTGTGTGTTAATCTAGTATGAACAAAATCGGTTTTTGAAAGAGGAACAACCTGGGTCTTATCTTGTAAACTTCTAAAGGAATCAGAAAAAATGATACGATCATAGTCAACTTCAAAACCTAAACGGGTTTCATCCTGATCTTTACGTAATCTTCTTTCGGTGTCTCCAAATCGCTTTAATGATAAAAGTTTTTCCCAGTTCATAACTCATATTTTAAGGTTTGAAAGATACATTATTTTGAAAAAAAAGCAACAAAGGTTCGCGCTTTATTTAGTGTAGATTCATGGATAACAATGAATAATTTTACACATTTGTTTAACGTTTAAGAAGCTGGTCAGGCTGAATTAGTTTTTGACATTATTGTAATCATGCATGATATAGTACAGTGTCAGCTTTAACATTGAAAAACAAGTCAAAATCACTAAGGCACTTTTGGTTGTTCATCAATCTCTAATAGTGCATCTTTTTCTCCACAGAGTAGTTCAGCAACTGATATTAATTTTTTTATCAGGTGACTTAATATCTTCATAAATATTACTTGATTTATATGCAACATTTAGGGCACTATCTAAATATTTTTCACGATCATCAATTGAAATTGCCAGTTTGGGGTCTGTATTATGAAAATCATAACTTCTATATTCATATACACATGATTGCGAATAATAATACTTCGCTTCTAGATATTTAAAGTGGTCCTCAGAAGTATTTTTATATTTTTCTAGTGCCTGCTTTCTGATATCAAGAGTTTCTTTATTATCCTCATTAACAAGCGAATCGGCTAATATAGTTAGTGGATCTTTTTTATATATACTTTGTGCATAACCGATATGAATCATACAAGGGTAAATAAATATCTTAAAGAGCTTAGAATCATAAATTTAGTTAAATAATTCTAAATATACATAATTTTTTATACGCATCTCAAAATAGAGATTCTTTAAACATTCATATGATTGAAATATAAGACACGAATTACTAAGGATATTTTAAAAAACCCTTTTACATAAAAAAATACCTGCAAATTAATAATCACAGGTATTTGAACAAAAAGTTACATTTAAAATTTATTAAGATCCACACATTTCACAATCGTCAGGATTGTTTTGTGCATTGATCAACATTTGTTTTAGTCCCTCACCTGTTAAAGGTTTTTCTTTACTGGTTTTTTCTTCAGTTATCTCATCTTTCTTTTTTGATACAGTAAATTGAATGGCATTTACAGCCGACTTAGTTCTTAAATAATACATTCCGGTTTTTAATCCAGATTTCCAAGCATAAAAGTGCATTGATGTTAATTTACCAAAATCCGGATCTTGCATAAATAAATTTAAAGATTGGGATTGGTCAATAAAATACCCTCTATGTCGTGCCATGTCAATGATATCCTTCATGCTCATTTCCCAAACCGTTTTATAAAGATCCTTTAAGTTTTGAGGAATGCTGTCAATATGTTGAATGGAACCGTTAGCGCGCATAATTTCTTCTTTCATATCATGATTCCATAATCCCAGATCCACCAAATCTTCTAATAAGTGTTTATTTACAATAATGAATTCGCCTGACAATACCCTACGTGTATAAATATTAGAAGTATATGGCTCAAAAGCTTCATTATTGCCTAAAATTTGAGAGGTTGAAGCAGTTGGCATTGGAGCAACCAATAAAGAGTTTCTAACACCATTTTCTATTATACTTTTACGCAGTTTTTTCCAATCCCATCTACCACTTAAATCATCCTCACTTATATTCCACATATTAAATTGGAATTCTCCTTGAGAGATTGGAGATCCTTTAAAAGTTGAATAAGGCTCATTTGCTGTTGCCAATTCCATTGAAGCAGTAAGAGCTGCAAAATAAATGGTTTCAAAGATCTCCTGATTTAATTTTTTAGCCTCATCACTTGTAAAAGGCATACGTAGTATAATAAATGTATCTGCTAAACCCTGAATACCCAAACCAATCGGGCGATGACGAAAATTTGAATTTTCAGCTTCTTTAACCGGGTAATAATTTTGATCAATTACAGTGTTTAAATTTTTTGTGATCTTTTTGGTTACTTTAAATAATTTTTTGTGATCAAAATATTTTTCTCCATCTGCATTTTCACTAATATACATAGGAATAGCTATCGATGCTAAATTACAAACAGCAACTTCATCTTGAGCTGTATACTCCATAATTTCAGTACATAAATTCGATGATCGGATTGTACCTAAATTTTTATGATTTGATTTTCTGTTTACAGCATCTTTGTACAACATGTAAGGGTTCCCTGTTTCTATTTGTGCTTCCAGTATTTTTTCCCAAAGCTCCCTGGCTTTAATTGTTTTTCTGCCTTTTCCAACTTTCTCATAACCAGTATATAATTTTTCAAATTCATCACCATAAGTATCAAACAGATGTGGACATTCGTTTGGGCACATCAATGTCCAATTACCATTTTCTTGCACTCTCTTCATAAAAAGATCAGGAACCCACATAGCATAGAATAAATCTCTGGCACGCATTTCTTCTTTACCATGATTCTTTTTTAAATCTAAAAATTGAAAAATATCGGCATGCCAGGGTTCAATATAAATTGCAAAAGACCCTTTGCGTTTTCCACCTCCCTGATCAACATATCGGGCAGTATCATTGTAAACCTTGAGCATAGGTACAATTCCATTTGATGTTCCGTTTGTTCCTCGGATATATGATCCGGTGGCTCTAACATTATGTATTGAAAGCCCTATCCCTCCTGCTGATTGAGATATTTTTGCTGTTTGTTTTAAAGTATCATAAATTCCATCAATACTATCCTCTTGCATCTGTAATAAAAAACAAGATGACATTTGTGGTTTAGGTGTACCGGCATTGAATAAAGTTGGAGTAGCATGGGTAAAAAAACGTTTACTCATTAATTCATAAGTTTCGATAGCCGCATCAATATCTTCTTTATGGATACCTACGGAAACCCTCATTAACATGTGTTGTGGCCGTTCTACAATTTGTCCGTTAATTTTTAAAAGATAAGAGCGTTCCAGCGTTTTAAAGCCAAAAAAGTCATAACCAAAATCCCTATTGTAAATTATTGTTGAATCAAATTTATCGGCATTTTTCATTATGATCTTATATACATCTTCAGCGATCATAGAAGCTTTTTTACCCGTTCTTGGATTTACATAATCGTGCAAATCGGTCATTGTTTCGCTAAAAGATTTTTTAGTGTTTTTATGCAAATTTGATACTGCTATTCTAGCCGCTACTTTTGCATAATCAGGATGGGTTGTAGTCAAAGTAGCGGCTATTTCTGCAGCAAGATTATCTAATTCAGAAGTTGAAACACCATCATAAACACCTTCAATTACTCTCATTGCAACTTTTATAGGATCAACTAAATCGTTTAATCCATAACATAATTTTCTTACTCTTGCCGTAATTTTGTCAAACATTACCGGCTGTTTTTTGCCATCTCTTTTTACTACATACATAATTGTTTTGTGTTATTGGTTAATTGTCCCCCCCACATTGTCCCATGGACTTTCCCCCTATATGGGAATTAAATTTAATACTAGTGATATTTCTACGAAAGTAGAAATCTTAAGATGATTCTTTTAGGTTAATTACATTGATTGTAAATCAAACAGTTGAATCATAGTATTCTGAATTAAACTTGCCTCCTTACGGGCAAATTCAGAATTAGAAATCGGCATCAAATGATATACTTCCTGTACCACCTGATTTTACACCTGCTTTTTGATATTCGGAAACTCTTTTTTCAAAGAAATTGGTTTTTCCTTCCAAAGAGATCATTTCCATAAAATCAAAAGGATTGGTTGTATTATAAACTTTTTCACAGCCATATTCTACCAATAATCTATCGGTAACAAACTCAAGATATTGGGTCATTAGTTTTGAATTCATTCCAATTAAACTTACCGGCAATGATTCAGTAATAAATACCCGTTCAATATTAAGGGCATCCATCAAAATTTCTGTAATTCTTTCTTTAGGAACCTGATTAACAATGTGATTTTGGTGCAAATAAACTGCAAAATCTGCATGCAAACCTTCGTCTCGATTAATCAGTTCATTCGAAAAAGTTAATCCAGGTAAAAGACCACGTTTTTTCATCCAGAATATAGAGCAAAAACTTCCTGAAAAGAATATACCTTCCACAGCTGAAAATGCAATAAGTCGTTCAGCAAAGCTGTCGCTGTCAATCCATTTTAATGCCCATTCTGCCTTTTCTTTTATCGCCGGAAATATCTCTATTGCCCTAAAAAGTTCATCCTTCTCTTTTTTATTTTTAATATAGGTATCTATTAATAAAGAATAAACTTCAGAGTGAATATTTTCCATCATTAATTGAAAACCATAAAAAAACTTGGCTTCTGTATATTGAACTTCACTAACAAAATTCTCAGCTAAATTTTCATTAACAATACCATCTGATGCTGCAAAAAAGGCTAAAATATGTTTGATAAAATATCGCTCATCATCATTTAATTTGTTATTCCAATCAATAACATCTTGATCTAAATCGATTTCTTCGGCTGTCCAAAACGAGGCTTCTTGTTTTTTATACCAATCCCATAAATCATTATGCTGTATAGGAAAAATTACAAAACGATCTTTATTTGGGTATAATATAGGTTCAATAGTTGGCATATTTAGTGTATAGTTTGATAGGTTATTGCTAAAAAAAATGAATTGGAAATTGTTAAGCAAAGATTCCAAAATTAAGTGAATATTAAAAGGATTATTTATTCACATACCTGTTGATAAGTGAATAATTGTACTAATGAACAATAATAAAACTACTTAACAGACACATAATCAGATAAATAGAAAATAACTAAAATTGTAAATTATTTTTAAAATTAAATTATTATAAACTCCACTCGTCGGTTGTTTGCTTTTCCTTCCGGACTGGTATTATCAGAAACAGATACGTTTTCTCCATAACCTTTAGTTTCCATACGTAAAGATTCTATTCCTAAATTAACTAGAGCCTCTTTGACAGCAATCGCTCGTTTTTCCGAAAGATTTTTATTATATGATTCGTCTCCATCGCTGTCGGTGTGTCCTTCAATGCTAAATTTTAACTCAGAATGTTCTTGCATCATTTTAGCTATTTCATTAATTACTCCCATAGATTCCGGTTTAATATTTGCTTTATTTGTATCAAACAGGATACCTCTTGTCACAAATTTACCCTCGGCCATAACTCTATCATATAATTTTTTTCCTCCTTCTGCAATTCGAATATTTTTAATAGCAATAATATCATCTTTGCTTTGGGTAGATTGGGCACCAATTGAAAACATTTTAGGTTTAAATCCTAGATGAGGGATATTTAATACACGGTATTGATCAATAAATATTTTTAAAGATCGTTTGTTAAAGGCAATTGCTATATGCCTCCATTCAGGATCTTTGTTATCAAGAGATGCATCAGATCCACCAAGATCCAAAACTTGATTATTTTTTACAATTCGAAACCTAACTTCATGTCGAAAAATTTTAATTGGATCAAAAACAATTCCGTTTTCGTGATTGCTTCCAGGGCCATCCCAAAGGCGTAAATTATACTCCTGATAATAATTTGCTTTTATTACTTCATTAAAAAAAGCATCAAATTCTATGGTAAATACATCAGGTAAATACTGATTATTTTCCATTAAAGGCGAAATGATACTTTTATTATCAATGTTAATGATCGAAACTTCACCTAATGAGGCATTTTCAGCATCTCCATTTATTAGATCCCAACGAGAAGGAAATTCACCACTTTCTTCTCCAGTTAAGTTGTCTTCAAAAATAATTTTATCACCTGGAATAAAATTGTATTTAGACCAAGTTTTTAATCGTTGTGAAGAATTATTTTCATTATTATCAACTAAAATTTCATTTGAGGTAGACTTATTTTCAGTTTCAATTTTCTGATTCTTAAAAAGAATACTGTCCATTGCTTTACCGGTTTCTTGAGCAGTTTTTTCAGCAGTTTTTTCAATTACAGTTTCTTCAGCAGCTTGTTGTATCTTTTGTTTAAGTTTTTTCAAAAATTGGGCATTGATTTCTTGTGAAAAAGAAAAGCTAACAACAATTGCTAACAAAAATATTTTGATCAGTTTCATAATTGTAGGTTTAAGGAAAGAAAGTTAATTCAATAATAAATTCCCTATAAAATAATGATTATTATTATGAATTAAAATTAAAGATCAGAAAATTAACTTTTATCTTTATAAATAGAATTTAATAAAAGCCCTAATTCTGCATAAACCTACTTAAGTTCATCATTTGATAATCTTTGGTGTTGATTGATTTTGATTTTTTAGAAATTTTTGTAACTACCATAGATCCCTTTTCATTTTTTGAAATGTTTTCAAAATTCATTTCCATCATAAAGCCTTTAGCGGCCATTGGAATATTTTTAAAATTATTTCCACCCAGAGATTTACTTAAATTTAAAAACATGTTTTTTTGAATAAATTTTAAATCTTGAGTTACCCAAAAAGACATTTTTCCTTCATCAGTTTGTGTAGTAAATTCTTCACAGTGATAACCTAATATTTTTTTGCTTTTCCCGGTTTTATTAATAGTCGATATAGCAGAGTTTGAGCCATCCTTGTTTTCTTCATTAGCGATTTCTTTTATTTTTGACATAGAGATAACCTGTGCCATTTTTTGTTCTTCCATTATGATAACCATTGCTTGATTTTTATCATCAATAATAGTCATCATACCGGTTGGTATTTGATTATCCTTAGAATTTTTGGTTTTAATATTTTTCATTTCTGAAGCCATATAACTTTCACTATCAGAAAACCACATACTGTAATCAATAGAGGAAAGCTCATTATCATTAGTGAAATTCATCCTGTAAGCAACATTAGTGTTAAAATGATAAACTTCTTCAATTGGAATATCAGCCCCGTCCTGAAAAAGCATTTTTTGATACTTCTTTTGGTAATCAGTTTGATAATTTGGGTCTATATCAAGCAAACTATCCATAGCCTTGCCGGTTTCTTGAGCCGCTTTTTCAGCCGTTTTATTAATTACAGTTTCTTCTGCGGCCTTTTGAACTTTTTCTTTAAGCTTTTTTAAAAATTGAGCATTGATTTCATTGGTAAACGAAAAACTTATTACTATGGTCAGTAGAATTAATTTGATTAGTTTCATAATCTAAAAATATTGAAGGGTTAAAGCTCTTATGAATTGACTCTATAAAATAAGAAATTTATTTGAATAAAAAAAGAGTCAAAATTAATTGACTCTTTTTAATTGTATCCTATTGTAGTAGGAAACAATACATCCAAAATACTCTTTCTTTTATTAATTTATTGCTCAATTAATCCAATTATCTGAACTTTTCCTTTTCCATTTTAGTTGGAATAAAAATAAAAGGTTAACATTTAATTAAAGATATTATTAAATTAATTGTAACAAATTGTGGTACAGCGAAATAAATAATCAAGAAATGATTAAATCAATAGAGTTTTGTACAGCAACTTCTAAATGCTCGGGCATTTTATTACTCTCCCAGGGATGTTTACTATCAAATGTGTGATTTGCATTTTCAATAATTTTTATTTTATTATTAGAATTCCAGGAATAAAGGTTTTTAGCTTCCCGAACTGAAACTGTTTCATCATTTGACCCATGAATTATCAGGTAAGGAATTTTTAAATTTTCAACTGCCTTCTTTATGAATAATCTTTGTTCATTTTCTTTGAAAACAGTATAAAATTGAAAATAATGTGGCATTTGCTGATGGGTACGGGCATTGGTTATATAGGCAACTCCATTCTTTTCCCATTCGTCTAATACATCTCCTGAAGGAAATCTCGAAGCTAGATCACTAACACCTGCCCATGAAATTACTTTTGTAATTCTTTTGTCTTCACTTGCTTTTAAAACAACCATAGCACCTCCCCGAGAATGACCAATAAGCGTAATATCTTGAAAATTAATTTGATTTTGTATAGAAACATTTTGTTCTACCCAATCAATAACTGAATCCAGATCATCTAACTCTATAATAAAATTATTGTTTCCAAAAGCTTCTAAATCAGGAAAATCAATTGGCTGTTCAATTGTTCCCCCATTGTGGGAAAAATTCATTTTCACCATAAAAATATTTTGATTCGCAAATTGTTCTGCAACCAAATTCCAGGCACCCCAATCTTTATAACCCTTATAGCCATGGCAAAATATTACAATGTTTTTTGGTTTATTGTTTTCCAAATAAAAAAGATCGGTCAATATTGGTTTTTTGTGCTTTCCGGTTATTGGAATATTTTTTACAATTTTCATTTCTTTAAATTTATTTGAGTTCGTTCCATTTAATAATATTTATTAACCATTTGTTTTTCAGAAAATGGAATATTTAGATCATAAATCTCTACTAGAAGTTTTTTTAACTGGTTTAAAAAATCATCTAATGTTTGTTGATCAATTGTCGAATTATTTACACGCATAAACCCTGTTTTTAAATTTTTGAATGAAATAATTCCGCTTTCCAAATTTTGTTTATCAAAATTGATTTTGTGAATTACAGCAAACATATATGCGTACAATAATACTTGAAAACTTTTATTATATTTTTCATCAGTTGAAAGTAATTCCCAATTTAGAATTTTTAAATCCTTAGATTCTGCTTTACCAGTTTTATAATCAATAATTCTAAGCACCCCGTCAACTTCATCAATTCTATCAATCTTGCCTTTTAATTTAACAGCGAAAGATAATTCATCAAATTTAAAATTATGTATCAAGGTTTTTTCCAATGCCAATATCTTAATCTTTTTATTTTTATTTAATTCCTTTATTTCGTAATTCAAGAAATTGGTCAAGAATTGTTTAGAAATTTCAAAAGTTAAGTAATTTTTACCTGATGATATAGAATTTAAAGAGTAATTTTTTTTAAATTGATTGGTGACTTCATCATTCAATTTTCCTTTCATTTCAAAGAGATCTTCCTTCGTTAGATATTTATTTATCACAGGAGTGTATAAAATCTCAAGAGTGTCATGAATGATTGTCCCAAATGTGTTTGCAGCAATAGTTTCTTCGAACTCAGTATATTCTTTTAATTGTAACACTTTTCGCTTATAAAAATCAATAGGGTTTCTTATATAGGAAATCAATGAAGATGGAGAATATCCTTCAATAGCGATTTCGTTTAAACGCTGAATAATGGCCTTATTCTTTTTTATTTCCTGTATTGGGATTGGAAAAGAATTAATTTTCGGAATAACCACGTTTTTTTCTAAATGTACATTTTCTAGATATTTATTTTTCTTGGCTATTTCCAGTTGTGTGATAAACCGACTTTGCTCACCAGAACCAAAATCATCAGATTCTGTATTATAAAGTATATAAATATTTTTTGCCCTATGAAACAATCTAAAAAAGTGATAGGCGAAAATTGCATCTTTTTCATTATAAGTAGGCAAACCCTTTTCAATTTTTATATCAAAAGGGATAAAGGAATTTTGAGTATTGCCAGAAGGTAATATTCCTTCATTAACGGAAGTTATAATTACGTTTTCAAAATCAAGAACACGTGACTCAAGAACCCCCATAATTTGCAATCCGCGTAAAGGTTCCCCCTGAAAAGATAAATTTTCAGATTTTAATATTTGTTCATAAAATTGATATAGTGTGTTTAAGTTATTTATAAATCCATATTCATTATTCAAAATTATTATTTGCTGAAATACATTATGAAACCTGTATAGATACTCTTTATCAATAGAATTTACAGTTTCAGTCTCTCTGATAAAATCAATAATCAGCAAAAAGTTTTGAAGTACTCCATTTATATCTCCTTGCCATTGGATAAATAGAACGTCGAACAATTGTGATAAATGAGTATCATTACTCGTTAAATGATGAATGTTTTTTTGTGAGATAAAAATGGTTTTATTTTTAAATATCAAAGATTTAAGTTTTGTGACAAAATTGTTATTTTGACTCCAAATTGGATGTAAAGCAGGATTGTGCAATACCTGAATAAAATCTTTGTAATAAAAAGTATTTTTCTTATTTAATTTGTTTTTATTTAAATGAAGTTTAAATATTAACTCAAAAAAAACGGCTAGTGGAATATTTTGTAAATCATATCCCATAGTAATATTTGCATGATTAATTTCTTTTGGGATTGACTTTAGCAAAGAAGGGAGCAGTTTCTCATTCCCTAAAATAACAGCTGTATCATGTATAAGATTTTTCTTGTTTAAATCATTTAAAATGGATCCGACTTTTTTTATCTGACCTATATTTTTTGGAATGCCATGGATAAAAACATTTTTATCAGAATTGATTTTATTATCTACCCAATTAAACTTATGGGTTTTGTAATAGATCCAATCTGATTTATATTTTTTAAAAAACTTTTCTGCTTGATTGTTGGTTTTTTTATAAAAATCATCATTATCCCAATAAATTTCGGCTAAATCATTATACAATAATTCATGAATTATTTTTTCTTCAGCTCTGTTAAGTGCGTTAAATCCGGCAAAAATAAATTTTTTGTTTTGATTTTTTTCAATAAACTGTTTAGTATTTTCATGAGCTATTCTGAAAAGAAGACCCTGGTAACCAATTTTTTTCTTTATTAAGTGAGAATATAATGTTGAATAATAAATTTTTATTTGATCATAAAATGCCAAATAGTTTTTTGTAAGCGTAGTTTGATTATTATCCTTAAGATTCCACTTTTCAATTCTTTTACTTTCGGTGATGTAGTTTAATATTTTTTCAGCATCAATTAAATTGCTGTCAATTTCATTAAAATCATTTAGCAAGATAGAAGCCCATTTTGAGAATGCATCAAATGTATCTCTATTTTTAGCATCAGTTGTTTGAGAATACACCTTATAAAATTCAAAGATAAAAGTAACATTATCTATCTTTTCAAAACCCGAGATTTCAGTAATGAATTCCTCAATACTGAATATTTCAGGCAAGAATGATGTTTTATTTAATTGTTTTTTAAGTTCAGTTTTTAAGAACAGACCTGATCTTTTATTGGGAAGTACAAATGTTATATCAGAAACATGATTATTATGTTTTAAAACTTGTGCAGTAACTTTAGAAAGGAATGATTGCATCCGCCAAATTTAAAATAATTATAATAAAAAAAACCATCTGTCAGCTAACAGATGGTTTTTCAATATATAATTTTAAAAATTATCTTTCATAATGTTCTGAGTATATCTCAACTCTTCTGTTCTCTTGTCTTCCTTTTCTTGTTTTGTTGTCACCAATCGGATTAGATGATCCAAAACCTTTAGCTGTTAATTTATCAGCTGGGAATCCGTGTTCAATTAAATAATCTCTAACGGCATCAGCACGTTGTTGAGATAATTTATCATTGATTTTATTACTACCAGTACTATCAGTATGCCCTTCAACATCAAAATTGAGTGTTGTGTATTGGTTTAGAATTTCGCTAAGTTTTTCCATTCTAATGGCAGTTTCATCAGTAAAGCTCATTTTTCCTGTTTGGAAATAAATAGCTCTTGCTAGGTCAGTAATCTCTTTTTGAACTTCTACAGAAACTACTGGGCAACCATTGTTAGATGCAGGACCAACAATATTTGGACATTCATCATCTTTATCTAAAACTCCGTCACCATCACTATCTGGCCAAGGACAACCGTTATTTTCAGCAGGACCAGCTACATCCGGACATTGGTCATCTTTATCAGCAATACCGTCACCATCTCTGTCTGGGCAACCATTAGTTGCTGCAGGACCAGCTTCAGTAGGACAAGCATCATCTTTATCTGGAATACCATCACCATCAGTATCAGGACAACCATTAAATTCAGCTAAACCTGCTTGATTAGGACAAGCATCTTCAGAATCTTGGATACCATCACCATCAGTGTCAGGACAACCATTGAAAGCTTCTAAACCAGCAACTTCCGGGCAAGCATCATTTTTGTCATAAATTCCATCACCATCAGTGTCAATTCCACCAAATCTAAATACTACACCAGCAGCATGTTGTAAATGAGGTAACATTTTATCTTCATCAAACGAGTGTTTGTACATAGACTGCACGTTAACTCCTAACCATTCATTAAACCAAAAATTCATACCTAAACCACCGTTAAGGTTACCGTTACCTTCACTTTCTATCCAAGTATAGCCACCACCTATCATTAAATATGGGTCAAACCAGCCGCTACGTACGAAATTATATTTAATATCAAAATCTAATCCAAGATAAGAAAGGCTTTGGATTCTAATATCTCCAACTCTATCAATTGAGTTAAAAGAACCAGCTAATCCTATAGAAAATCCACTACCAACATAATAACCAACACGCATTCGAGAAATTGCAGCAGCCATATTCCAGTGATCAGTATCGAAATAACCTTCAAAGAAATCACCAGTGGCCATTTCAGCAGCACTTACCGGTCCAGGAACTGGTTGAATAACAATTGGGTTCTCAGGAGTGGCACCGCCAACATCTGCTCCTGTTGGATAAAAATCAACCGCATTGGTACCAACCTCGATAATCCAACGATTGTCTTCATCTTGTGCATTAACGTTGTTAAAACAAACAACAGCTAATAAAATTAATAATCCTTTTTTTAAATGTTTCATTGTAATCAATTTTAATTTATAATCTTTTGTTTAATTGTAAAGTAAGCTTAAATTTTAAGTAATAATTAACAAATATATAAAATCTTAATAAAAAACACACTTTATGCTATTTTTTTTTGGTTTAACTGACCTTGTTTGAATAAAGAGTGTTTAAATTTTACTAAAATTAATAAAAATATGAACGGTTATCAACAATATCAGAATTATCTTTTATGGCTTCAAAAATTTGCTGACTTCTACCTTGTAATGCTCTTTCCATATTTTTCTTAAAAGAATTGTAATTCTTTAATTCTGTAGGTAAATTCTTCTTTGTAACAATTGCAAATGCAACACCATTTTTACCTATAATGTTTTTTGCTATTACACCTTCATCCAAAGATGTAACGACACCGGCAATATCTGTAAATCTTCCCAGACCGGCAAATACCGGGCTTGTATTTGAAATCGCCAATGAGGTTCTTTTCACAGTGTTGTTCTGTGTTGCGATTTCATCCAGAGTTTCTCCTGTTGATCTTTCTTTGATCAGATCAACTTTTTTTTGATTGAGTATTATATTTCTTACATTTTTACCTCTTGCCGATAGGCCAGCCTTGTTCTTTTTATTCAATATAACTACGGTATAACCTTTGTCTGTATCAAACCTCTTAATATCTTTAACCTCAGTGTTCTCATCAAAAATCCATCTGATAATTTGTCTTTGTGAACCCAATTGAGAAATGTTATCATCAAATATTTCCAAATTTAAAACCGAATTAACCAAATAATTATGGTCTTTAGCCAAATCATTAATTTTTAATCCTGTAGATAATTCAGATGCAAATGTTTCTGCTTTTTCAAAGATTTCATTTTCTGTTTTTTCAGATGCATCTATCTTTCTGGAAAAAGTTGCTACCTGTATGGCTTTTTGATGATTTTTTTGATCTTCAATTTTAATTATATGATATCCGAATTGTGTTTTTACAATTCCCATATCTCCAACTGCATTTTCAAAAGCATAATCTCTAAATTCAGGGATCATTGTTGCATATACAAACCAACCCAAGTCGCCACCTTTTTCACCTGAAATTTTATCTATAGATAGTTCTTTAGCAATTTCTTCAAATTTTGATCCGTTGCTTTTTACAACAGCTAAAATACTATCGGCCACTTTTTGGGCTTCTTCAGCATTTTGTGTAACAGTTTCATCTGCTGTTGTACTGCCGATGAACGGAATTAATATATGACTGGCTTTAACCGAATCCGGCAGCTGTTTTATATCTGAAATTTTTGAAATTTTATAAAATCCATTATCTTTATATGGACCATAGATAGAATTAATTTCAGAATTATAAAGAGAATCAGCAACTCTTTTGGGTAAATTAGATTTTGTATAAAAAAGATCATCAAATAAATTATCAGATTCATTTTCCGAATTAAATTCAACCATGTTTGTAGCATTTTTAAATCCTAAAATCTGTACAGTGGATTTGGCGGCATTGCTATATTCTTCACGATCATTAATTAATTCAATTAATTCATTTTTAATTGTATCCTCATCTTCAGTAGTAGGTTTTATATTAAAAGACACAAATTGTATATCTCTTGATTCCTCTACCGTAAAATCTTTTGGATGACTTTTTATATAATCTTTCATCTCATCTTTAGAAACAGTAATCAAACTATCAGCTATGCTTGAAAAAGGAACGAATACGTATTCTAGATCAACATTGGTATTCTTAAAGTAATAGTCTGATTCGCCATCAGTTAATGTACTGCCTAATCCTGCTTTGATCAAAGCATTATACGTATTTTGTTCTAAACTTTTTTTAATACCTTTTTCATAGTTCAACCAACTGATCCATGCAGCCTTTCCTTGCTCATTTTCTTCGGAATTATCTCGCAGTGTGGCTATATATTCTTTCAATTTTTCTTGATCAAAAAGACCAACTTCATTTAAAAACTGAGGGCTATTTTGTGCAGAAATTTGAGCAACCAAAGCATCCCAAACATCTTTTTCACCTACAACCACACCTGATTTTTCTAATAGTGTAGCATAAATTTTTTCACTGATCAAACTATTCCAAGCATTATTTATATTTTGTGAATTTGTAGTTCTTCCGTTTGATCTGTTCCGATAAAATTCAACTTGTTGTGCAAATTCTTCTCTGCTAATTGATTCACCATTTATCTCACCAATTTCATTTGTGTTTTTATTAAAAAGATTGCCATCAAACAATCCACTTAAAACAAATGAAAATAAAGCCAAAGCTATAATTATAATTAAAAATAATGATCGTTCCCTAATTTTCGATAATACTGCCATTTTCTCTTCTATTAAAATTTTAGGTTGCGAAAATACAATATACCTTTTAATAATAAAAGTAGTTTTAAAGTAATTTTAACTAGAAAAAATACTTATTTATCTTTAAATAATACTTTTAAATAAACTTCTTCAATTTTTGATGCTGATTCCTTTAAAATAGTAAACTGATAATTGTCAATTTCAATTATTTCTCCGGTAGATGGAATATTTTCTGTATGATGAACAATTAGTCCCCCGAGGGTTTCATAGGTGCTATCTTCTTTTAAGTTTAAATTATAGGTTTCATTAAGAAAATCAACTTCTAATCTGGTAGAGAATTTATATTCCCGATCATTTATTTTTTGATCTAATATAATTGTAGAATCATGTTCATCTTCAATTTCTCCAAATAGTTCTTCAATAATATCTTCAACTGTAATTAAACCAGAAGTTCCGCCATATTCATCTAAAACTATTGCAACACTTTTACTTTTCGTAATTAAATCATTTAAAACATCATGAATCATCATTGTTTCAGGTACAATTCCAATCGGTAATAAGATGGAGCTAATATTTTTAGGTTTTTTAAAGAGCTCAAAGGCATGGGCATAACCGATGATATCGTCTAACGAATTATTGTAAACCATTATTTTTGACAAACCGGTTTCCATAAAGAGCTGTTTCAAATGTTTTAAGCTATCATGAACTTCAACAGCAATTATCTCTGTTCTTGGTATCATCGCTTCTCTTGCCTTTACATTATGAAATTCAAGAGCATTTTGAAAAATTTGAATTTCCGAATCAATTTCATCATCAATTGATTCAAGTTGTTCTGAGATGTAAATGCCCAATTCGGCTTTGCTAAAAGCTAATTGTACCTGATCTTCTTTTGTGTTGAAAAATACTTTAAGAAAGAAGTCGGTGATAAAAGTTATAAAGAGAGAAATAAAATAGAATAACAAGAAAAAGAAATAAGCAGGCAAGGCAAATATTTTCATTGCTTCATTGGCATAAATTCTAAATAGGGCCTTTGGTAAAAATTCGGCAGTAACTAAAATAATTAAAGTAGAAATAAGAGTTTGTACAATTAAAAGGAAAAATTCATTTGGTATTGAAAATTTAAATAAACTCATTAATATACCTCCCATGAAATACCCATAAACAACTAATGTTATATTATTTCCGACTAACATTGTTGTAATAAACTTTGCTGGTGTTCGCGTAAGTTTGGTAAGAATTTTTGCCAAGAAGGTTCCTTTTTTCTTTTCTAGTTCAATATGCAATTTGTTTACAGAAACGAAGGCGATTTCCATACCTGAAAAGAAAGCAGAAAGTAAAATAGAAATTAATATGATGGTAATTTCAGTAATCATTTTTCGTGATCCTCAAATTTCTTCCTGTATTTTTTTCTAAAAAAATACATAAATATGGCTAATGCAGAAAAGGCTATAAAAATATACGCTTTTTGCCTATTATCTTTCCAATTTAAAAATGTTTCAACAACAAATATAATTGCAATTATAAGATATGCATATTCAAAAAACTTAAAATATTTTGACATAATTTTTAATTGTCATTAATGTAAATTGTACCACGAACAGATTTCATATTAACTTTTGAGAGATCTTCATTTGATTCAAAACCTTTTCCATGAATCGTGTCTGATCTGGTTATTAATGTAAATTGTTTTTCCGTATAAATATAATGTTCATTTGCATCCCAAAAAAGTTGACTAGTACTTAATTTTGTATTATCCGAATAATTTATAACCTCTACATTATTTTTTACTTCAGAAATATTTGTTTTACTAAAGGTAATAGAATAATCGGCAGTTAATACCACAGAGTCTCCTTTTTTATCAAAAGTTACTATTTTAACACCAATTGGAAATTCAGTATAAGGATGATTTTTTCTATTCGAAAAATCATGCATTAATGGAGAAATTAATTTGGTTTTAATTTTCCCCGAATCTGTATGAACTAAATTAATATTCTTCGCTGTTCCTATGGGTAAATTTTTTTCAGCTAAAAAATCTTGAACGTCTTTGATTTCATTACCACATGAAAACGACATTGCCACTAAAAATATAGCGGCAATGTTTAATAATTTGTATGTTGTTAATTTAGGCATATGCCAAATTCTATGGAATTCTAACAGTTTCGTTTATCCAACAACCAATTTTATGGGGAGTTCCTGAAGTTAGACCTTCAGTAAAGATCAATTTTTTTGAAGGAGCACTTGCCATATAGCTCTTAATATATTTATTAGCAGTAGATGTTATTCCCGGGTCAACTGATTTGGCGGTTCTCGCTTTATTAGCTGCTGCAACATAAACCATTCGTTTAGATATTTCATCAGTTCCACATGTATTTGCACTTGCTGCATATAAATTGGCAATCAACAAATAAGCACTTCCCATACTAGGTCTTTCTTTTAAGGCTCTACGGGCATACTCTCTAGATTTGCTTCTTGAGCCTCTCTTTTTCATTATAATAGCAACTCTGTAAAGATATCTTGCTTTCTTATAATTATCTTTTTCGATGTTAATCGCTTTATTAAAATATTCAATAGCCTTAGAACTTTCACGTTTATCCATTAATATACTGGCATAAAACACATACGCATCAGATGAAGGAGCTGCATTCACATAGGCTTCAACCATTATTGGATAAATATCTGAATCTGTACATTCTTTCTGGAATAATCTGGAAACAGCTCTTTTTAACCATTTTACGTTATTTTTATTTTTCTCAAAATTATCTTTGTATAAAGGTACGAGTCTGTCGCAAGTTGCAACCTCGCTTAAAGTGTTATCTAATAATCCTTCAACCTGGCCCAGGGCAGTTAAATTAACTTCACGAGCGTGTTTCTTCTTTTTTTCTTTAGCGGTCAATGTTTGCCCATTAGCTTCTTTATTATTCAATATATCTAATTCTTTCGAATATATATCCATTTTTAATCCTACAGCCTCTGTGATATCATCATAACTATCAAAAACCCTTTGCGGATTAATGTCTTTATTGATATCAGTTAAAGTTTGAAAGAATTTTCCAAGATTTTTTACACTCATTCCTGTTGGATCGGCTCTAAAAGATTTACCTAACTTATCAAAAATTTCATCTTTCATTTTAATATTTTCAACAACAGCTCTTTTAAATGAAAAATTTGCCCAATCACTATATACTTTTCCAAGGTTATCTGGAAAATATTTTATACGCATAGCGTAAACTATATCAATATTAGAGGCTATTTTGGCCAATTCAGCCTTATTTGCTTTTGATACGTCAAAATATTGTCTTCCAACTTTAAAAATATGGTCGTTTGTTTGAATTTTTTGCCCTTTCACTGTCGCAATTAAACCACCTGCCTTATTGTATTGTGATTCAAACATTTTCAAACCATCGCTAAAAATAACTTTTGAGGCTTCCGGACAATTGTCAAAACACCAATTCCAAGGTTCTAAAGCCGCATCAAAATTTTTCATTTTTACAGCTTCATGAAATAATGATAAGTTGGTTTTACATTTTTCAGGTTCTGATCCGTATTTGTCCTGCGCATAAATAGAAAAAGTCATTCCTAATAAAAGAAATAGTCCTATTGCTAATACCGTCTTTTTTGTTTTCATGTTTAAGATTTGTTAAAATTAATAAATTTTTTGTTTTCTAAACCATTTGTCGTTAAGTGATAAACTTAACCTAAAGTTATAAAAATTTTCTTTAATTAAATTATTGTCAGTTGTTCCCCTTTTGCCTAATTCAAATCCTAAATTCACATTTGACAATCGGAGCCCCATTGGTAAACTAATACCAAAAGACATGCCATATTCATTTATCTCTGTTTCATTTACCACCAAACCAGTTTTTTTATAATTTAAACCAGCTCTATAAGTAACTCTATTCCAATAGCTGGAAATGGAATTAATTTTAGGTAAATAAAAACCACCTAAAGATATATTACTTGATTTTTCATAATGGTAAAATGTTATGTCATCATATATACCTCCTTTGAATTCTAATGCATTTTGAAATGAATAGTCAGCTCCTATGAACCACTTATTATCTTTTCCAATTCCGGCACTTAATATTGTTTTTAATGGAGATTTTATCGTAGCCTTATAACTGGTACTTGCAAGGGTATCGATTGGTATAACGGTTCCATCACCAATATTAATCAAAGAAAATAATTGTTGGTCGCCTTTTTCATTTAATTCATATTCCATTTCTGCGGTAACACCAAATTTCAACTTTAATTGATTTGAAAGATCTTTTGTATACTGAGCACCAAGTTTAAACGTGGGCCCTTTTAAATATGATTCCGTTTGATGCTTAGTTGCCAATTGAACTCCAAGACGTCTATTCAAAATACTATTGTCAATTCCTCCAAAAAGATAGGCCAATTCTAAGCCTACATTTAAATTAAAAGGAAACTTGTAACCATAGCCCAGAAAAACTCTATTTGTACCACCATCACCTGTGAATAAGTCTGTTTCGGTCAAAACTCCTTCATCATCAAAAGTTTGATCAACTAATGAATAACCTACGGCGGTATTTAATTGCAAACCAAATGCCAAACCCTGATTCCCTTTAATTGGAATACCTAAAGCAATATAGGTCAATGCAGCTGCTGAACTAGTTTGAGAATCTATACCATCATCTATAACATTTGTTTTATTGGCTCCTGAAAAAACATAGGTTGTCCATAATAATGATCCATAAGAAGCGGGGTTCGTAAAACTTAATTGATATTCACTATTTAAAGTCCCACCCATTTGACCCATTGCAATTTCTTCAACTGATTTTAATTTTACCTGATCTCCAATTCCAAAAAGAGAATAAGGAGATGAATTTGTGCTTTGCGCATAACTTAAAGCTGAAATTAAGAGAATAGTTGCAACTATTATTTTCTTTATCATTAGTATATATTATATATCAAAATACTGTTCAATCCTTCCAACAAAAAATTTGGATTGGCAAATATGGTACTTTTTAAGTTTTTTGCCAAGAAAATTGTGTCTCCTCCTGTTAAAACTACTGTTAATTTTTGATATTTTTCTTTAAATTGGGCTATTACACCCTCAATTTCCTGTATTACACCATTTATAACTCCCAAATGGATTGCATTTTCTGTTGTATTTCCAACTTTTGGTATCTTAGTGATAAGATCTAATTTCGGAAGGTTAGCGGTAAATGAATTTAAAGCATTATATCGCATTGCTAAACCGGGAGAAATAGCACCTCCAAAATATTCTTTTTTAGCATTTATAAATTCATAAGTAATACATGAGCCTGCGTCAAAAATTAAAACATTTTCATCAGGAAAATGATCAACCGCCGCAGCAACTAAAGCAATTCTATCAACACCTAAGGTTTGTGGGGTTTTATAATTATTAATAAATGGGAGTTTCGTCTTATTGTCTAAAACCAGAACATTGGCTAATTTTTGAATTTTAAGCAATTCCAAGGCATTTATTTCACCAACACTTGATAGTATCATGTTGGAAATTTGATGCTTTTTTAAAATATTTTTTATAGATATATAAAATATTTCTTTTAAAAAAACTTCTTTATAAAATAGCTTATTGTCTTTAAACACGGCCGATTTTATTTGGGTATTACCTATGTCAATTACTAAATTCATTAAAGGAAAAAATGAAAAGCAAAAATACAATAGATTTTTTAATGAATTGTTTTGAATAGAACAAAAAATAAATTTATATTTGCACCCGCTTAAAGCGATGGTACCTTAGCTCAGTTGGTAGAGCAATGGACTGAAAATCCATGTGTCCCTAGTTCGATTCTTGGAGGTACCACTTTAAAAACTAAAACCCACTGATTTCAGTGGGTTTTTTATTTTTCATGGACTGAATTAAACAATTAGATTTTTTGACTCATTTACAAGAATATTTTATAGTGATAATAGTTCAAAACTTTTTAATAAAATCTCAAATTCACTTAAATGGATATATAGGTAAATGATTAGATTTGAATGTTTGAGAATCTAAAACAGAGAAAAATGATTAATTTAAAATGGATCTGGATAATTGGGATGTTGGTAATTAATTCAATAAGTGCACAAAACACGGTTAATATTTCTGAAATTGAAGAAAGAAATATAGACGGGCATTCTATAATTTTTGCTGATAATGAAAGATATGATGGTGTAGTTTATGAAAATTACGAAAAAAAGAAATTAAAATTTCTTGTTAAGAATGGTAAGAAAAATGGACCTCTGGAAATGTATTATGAAAATGGGAATTTAAAGAGAAAAACCTCATTTAAAAATGATAAGTATGATGGAGATTATGAAGAATATTACAAAAATGGCCAGTTAGAGATTAAAACATCATTCAAAGATGGTAAATATGATGGTCCTATAGAAATGTACTATGAAAATGGCCAATTAGAAGGAAGAGGAAATTATAAAGAAGGTAAATTAGATGGCCTTATTGTGAAGTATTATTCGAATGGAAATTTAAAAAATAAAACCACTTATATAGTTGGGTCAAAAGAAGGTGTTTCTTTGAGATACTACGAAAATGGTAAACTGAAGGGGAAATCAAACTATTTTAACAACATATTAAATGGTGATTATGAAGCATATTATGATAACGAAATTTTATATATTAAAACAACGTATAAAAATGGCTTAAAATACGATCTGTTTGAAATGTATTATGAAAATGGTAATTTAAAAAGAAAAGGAACTTATAAAGGTGGTAAAGAAAACGGAGCCTTTCAAACATATTATGAAAATGGAAACTTAAAAAGAAAAGGAATCTTTAAGGAAGGTATATTGAACGGTGCATCTGAAATATATTTAGAGAATGGAAAGCTGGACTATAAAACTTCCTATAAAAACGGGAAAAAAATAAATTAGTCACCTTATAAGCATTATTCATTAATTTGGTTTAAACCTTATAATTTTTCGATAATTCTTTTAATATTTTAAGAGCTTTATTTGCTTTTTTCCTATCTACAAAAATATGGTCGTGATAGAAACCTGAAATCACGTTACAACTCAATTTATTTTTTGCTAATTCTGATGAAATAGTCGCTGTGAATCCAATTGCACTTAAAGAAGACTTAACATTTAAGGTAATCCACGATGCTATATAATCATAAGATAAATTTAATTCGTCAGCAAATTGACGATTTAAGATAAGTGTTATTCCTTCCTTCTCTTTAAATTCGCATAAAATGTTTGCCCTGGGAATATTTATTGTGTTTTTTATTGTGATAAAAACATATTCACCAATATTAAGCTCAGGGTCCATTTCTTTTATCAAAGTAACTAAATTCAATTCATTTGACATTCTAATTCAGTTTAATAGACAACTAATTTAATTAAACTTTTATAAAAGTATAGCTTTATGATCTGTTTTTACTTCAATGAATACAAGGAGATTTAATTATGATATAAGTTCATTTCCATTTTTAATTTAAGCTAAAAATTTGTAACTTCATAGACTGGATTTTAAAAAATATTGTCATGTTAAGAAATGATGAAGTTTTTTATAAAATTTGCTTTGATTCTTTATTAGAAGGAGTATGTATTACAAATAGTAAAGGATATATCGTGTTTAATAACTCCCCTTTAGAAGAGATTTTTGGATATAATAAAGGTGAGTTGATCAATAAAAATATAGATATATTAATCCCAGAAGAATTTCGTCAGGTACATCATAATCATTTCACGAGCTATTTTAAACTTCCAAAGAAATATAAAAAGGGAAAAGGCAGGGAATTTGCCGGTTTGCATAAAAAAGGAAATATTTTACAATTGGAAATTGGGTTAAATTATTTTAAATATAAAGGAAAAACCTTTGCAAAGGCTTTAATAACGGATATTAGTTCACGAAAAAAAAATGAAATTAAAATAAAGGAGTTGAATATCAGTCTTGAACATGAAGTGGAAAAGCAAACAAAAGAATTAATCGATACAGTTAACAAATTAAAAACCTCAAATAGAAGATTAAAGGAAGAGTTTCAAAAAAAGATAATTGCCGAGAACAAAGCTAAAGAAGCGTTTAAAAAGGAAAAAGAACTTAATTTATTACAAACTAAATTTTTATCGTTGGTCTCACATGAGTTTAAAACACCTTTAAGTGGAATCCTTTCGTCAACAGGATTAATCAGTAAGTATAATAAGAACTTATTCAATAAGAATATTGAAAATCATACGCAAACCATAAAGAAACTTGTATATCAACTTAATTCAGTATTGGATGATTTTCTGTTTTTAGAAAAAACAGAAACAAAAGAATTAAATTATCATTTCTCTAAATATCACTTTTGTGACTTCGTACAAGAAATAATAAAAAGTTCTAAATCAGTATTAAAGGAAGGTCAAAAAATTGAATTTACACCATGTAAAAAGGATATTGAGGTTTATCAGGATAAAAAAATTGTAGAAATTATTATTAGAAATATTTTATATAATGCAATAAAATATTCACTTGATAATACCAAAATCAGGATCATTGTAACGACAAATAAATATATTACTGTTATTATTGAAGATAAGGGAATTGGAATTCCTAAGGAGGCTCAGAAACACATATTTGATAGATTTTTTAGAGCTAAAAATGCACTGTGTTTTCAAGGTACTGGCATTGGTTTAAATATAGTTAAACACCATTTAAATGAACTTAATGGGTCAATTCGTATTGAAAGTATTGAAAATAAAGGAACAACTGCAATTATAAAACTTCCAATTATTGTGAAAGAAAAACATGAACCAACATATACATAATTGTCAAAATATTTTAAATGAATACTGATGAAAAAAAAGGTTTTAATTATTGAAGATGATACTATTGTAAGAAATAATACCGCCGAAATATTGCAATTGGCGAATTATGATGTTATAACTGCTGAAAATGGAAAATTGGGTATTGAAAAGGCAACATTCTTTAATCCTGATCTAATTATTTGTGATATTTTGATGCCTGTTTTGGATGGATATGGTGTATTGCAAATAATTTCAAGAAATAGAAAATTACAAAAAACGCCATTTATTTTTATGACAGCCAAAACTAGTCACGATGATGTAAGAAAAGGAATGGACTTAGGAGCTAGTGATTATATAACAAAGCCATTTGAAGGATCTGAACTTTTGAGTGCAGTTACCTCCCGATTAAAAAGAAAAGAAATATTTGATAATAAGGAAGAAGATGATTACACAGTTATCAAAAAAGTAAAGATCCAAGATATTGAAAATGAATTTACCAATAAAGAAAGATTTGTTTATGAAAAAGGAATGTGGATTTATTGTGAAGGGAATAATAGTAATCATATTTTTTACATTATAAAAGGCGAAGTGAAAACCTTTAAAATAAATGAAGAGGGTAAAGAGCTGATAACCAAAATATTTAAGGATAAAAGCTTCTTTGGTTTCACATCATTCATTAATAATAAACCATATAACGAAAATGCCGTTACAATAAGTAAAACAAAAGTGCTGAAAATTTCAAAATTCGAAGTCTTGAAATTAGTTAAACAAAATCCGCAGTTTGCCATAAATTTTATGGATTTACTAACGAATGATCTGGCTAATGTAAAAGATCATTTAATACATTTAGCATATGATTCGGTAAGAAAAAAAACAGCAAACACATTAATTGAATTGCATAATGAAAATGAAAATGGATTTATTGTTGAAATATCAAGATCAAATCTTGCAAATTTGATCGGTATAGCAAAAGAAACTTTGATCAGAACTTTGACCGATTTTAAGGAAGAGAATATAATCAAATCAAATAGGAATTCAATAAAAATAGTAAATTTAAAAAAGCTTAGTTCAATTAAGTAATAGTGATGATAATCAATTTTTTTATTGATTTCGGTCAGTTTAATTGATAGGGCTTTCGGTTAATTTTATAGTATGTGATTTAATATAGATTATTATGAAAAATATACTATTACCAACCGATTTTTCTAAATATTCTTTGAACGCCATTTATTATGCAGTTGAATTATTTAAAGATCTTCCATGCAGATTTTATTTATTGAATGTTTTTAAAATACCATATTTAACAAATGATGAATTAATGAGTAATGATGCCGGTCAATTGGCTCAAATTGAAGAAGGTTTATTCGAGTCATCTCAGAAAGGGCTGAAAAAAATTGCCGAAAAAATCAATAAAAACAAAAATCATGAATTTGACATTTTAAGTGATTATAATTTTTTTATCAATTCTGTCAAGGATATTGTAAAACTAAAGAAGATAGAATTAATTATAATGGGAACCAAAGGTGCTACCGGAGCCAAGGAGATATTTATGGGAACCAATACAGGCAATGTAATTATGAAAACAAATTGCAATGTTATGGCAATACCCGAATATGCAAGTTTTAACATACCGAAAGAAATAACTTTTCCAACGGATTTTAGAATACCTTATAAAAAAGAAGATGTAGCTCAATTGACGGAAATTGCTGAAATGTATCAATCTAAAATCAGAATTCTACTTTTTAATGATAAAGGAAATTTAGATGAAGAGCAAAAATTCAATAAAAAAAAATTGAAAAACTACTTTGGAAAAATTTCTATAGATTATCATACTTTAACAAACACAGATTTTGAAGTTGCACTCAACTGTTTTACACAAAGCAGAGGAGATATTGATATGATCGCTATTATTGCTAAACACTATAATTTTTTCCAACGATTATTTTTTAAACCAAAGATTGAAGATTTAAGTTTTCATACTAAAATACCATTATTAGTATTGCACAAAACACAATAATTTGAAAATGGATATTTCTTTATTTTTAGCCAAATTTTGGGGCTGGTATTTTGTAACATTTTTTGTTTTGTTAGTTGTTTATCCAAAACGAATTAAGCAACTTTTCGAGTATACCAAAGATGAAAAATTTATAATTACAACATCGTTCTTGGCAATTACTTTGGGTTTATTGAATATAATTGCACATAATTTATGGGTCGCAGATTGGAGAATAATTATTACCTTATTTGGATGGTTATCCTTGATCAAAGGAATTACACAATTTGCATTTCCCAACATTTCTACTAAATGGATTGAAAGAATCGATTTTAAATGGTTCCCGTTTTTACTTTTTTTCCTTTTTATTATAGGAGTCGTATTACTGAATCAAGCATATAGTTGGGTCCTTTTTTAGAAATATCAGTATATGTTGATTACAATCATTTTTATTACTGATAGTGATCATTGTTTTGCTATTATTGCAATAGTATATTTGTGCCATTAAATTAATTAATGGATTAATGATAATTAATTTATTAGTGAAATTTAATAAGAAAGGTTGAATTAATGAAAATTACATTCAGCTGATTAGAAATGAAGATTTCTTTTATAGGTTGTTATGATCGTGCTTCGATTTAGAGATAAAATGGAGGAAGAGATTAAAAAAAATATAAAAATTGTTTTCATTTCAAAAGGAACAGGAAGTTAAAGCTTCCTGTTCTTGATTTTATAGACTTTCCTTTTTTCTTTCAATATTTTTGATGAAACTTGATGTTGATTAATTGTGATATAGGTAATTAAATCAATAAAAGAAAATGCCTGTTTGAACAGACCTTCCCCTTAAAAATTTTAATGATAATTGTCATTGTTATTGTGCGTTTTGAGTTATAAATTTATAGGTATTAAATATGCTATTTAAATTTTATATCATGAAAAATATTATCTTAAGTTTGTTAGTTTTTGGGTTAACCTTGCCGTCTTTTGCACAAGTTGATAATGATGAGCAGTTACCTGAGGTTGTGGTAAATTTTGTAAATTATAAATATATTGGAAACGTTGGTTCTGCAGATGGCGATGTTTCACAAGGAGTAGAACTACTCGAACGAGAGGTTGCTAATTTTAATATTAAAAAATCAGATTTATGGCAATTATATCAGGATGAATATGAGCTATATAATGTAACTTTCTATATTCCAGATGGAAAAATTGTTGCAGCCTATGATATAAATGGGAAAATTATTCGAACTATCGAAAAATATAAAAATGTTAAATTACCTTCACTCGTTTTGAAATCAGTAACGAATAAATATCCGGGATGGTCAATTTCAGCCGATGTATATAAAGTTATTTATCATCATGAAAATGGCGTATCCAAAACATATAATCTGATACTGGAATATGGGAATAATAAGATTAGAGTAAAAACCAATGAAAAAGGGAAATTTATTTAAACTTATAATAAAATGCAATTTGAAAGCTGCCTTAATTGGCAGTTTTTTTTTGATAAATTGATAACAATCAGTAATTGAATTGATAACTGTCATTGTTCGTTGATATCGTGATTAATACTTTTAATACATTAAATCAAGTATTAATTTAAACCATAATGTCATGACTTTAGTAAAATTTAAAAAACAACGTTTACCATGGTACGATACTATGTTTACCGACTTATTAGGTACAGATAGATTACTTACCAATGACTTTTTTATGGAAAACAGATGGACTCCTTCAATGAACATCAAAGAAAATGATGAACACTTCGAAATTGATGTTGCAGCTCCAGGTTTTACAAAAAAAGATTTTGAAATTTCCGTCGAAAATGGAGTTCTTCGTATTTCTGCTGAGAATAAAGAAGAAATTGAAGAAAAAAAAGATGAATATACTCGTAGAGAGTTTAACTACAATTCATTTTCACGTTCATTTACCTTGCCAGAAAACGTAAATGAAGATGAAAAAATAGAAGCTACTTATAAACGAGGAATTTTAAAATTGGTATTATTAAAACTTCATGAAGATGAAATTACTCATAAAAGAGTTATTGAAATATCATAAGTGATAATTATAGGGGGCAACTCCCCCTATTTAAATTGTTAAATCCACTATATTATGCTTTCATCAGATATTACAAAAAAAGAAAAAACAAAAAAGAAATTATTCAAATTTCATGATCAAGCAACAACATGGCTTTCTGATTTAGAATTTATAAAAGATGAGCAGATTTTTTTAGAACATTTATTAAGCTCACATTTTTTGGAATTAAGTACAGAAAAGTTGTATGATCCTACTAGAAAACTGATTAAAAGATTAATTGAAGTTAAGAAAATGGGGAATGATTTATTTGATACGATCCAGCTTCACGATAAGCATTTGAGTATATTGATTGAAAGTTCAAAAAATAATGGTAAAAAGAGATTTAATAAAGAACATGATCGTATTAAAAAAGAATTTGAAAATTATATATTCAGCTTTAAATATGTTAAAAAGAAAATATTTAAGATGATTAAAGAAATAATGATAAAAGGAAAACAAAAATTATTAATCAAAAAACAATAATATTTATCAAATTACTTCTATTCCCTCTTAGTTATTTCCTAATGATAATTTGATAAAAAAGAGGCTATCTTGAAAATAATAAAAGATAGCCTCTTTGTTTATAAAGGTATTTTTATAAATCAAATTTCCCTCTCAACATTTAAAATAAATGATTCCAAGGGATCGATTTTTAACTTGATAATTCCAATTCCTTGTTCAACATTTAATTCAAAAGTGCTAGTGCCATTTAATTGATCCTTGACCAGATATTTTCCATTTTTTAGTTTCCAGGTAGAAATAATTGATTTTGGCAATTTCAAGTCAAACGCATAACTTTCTACCTCATCAAAATTAGCAACTATAATCAGTTTTTCATTCTCCGACCACCTCACATATGAAAATACACGATGATTATAGTTTTCAGAATTTTTACGGTTATAACTATGAATTTCTTTATAATTACCCATAAGTGCACTGCTATTTATTGTAAAATTCAAAAGTCGTTTGTAAAAATCACGAAGATTTTTTTCACTTTCTGATAATTTACCGCCGTCAAATTGCTTATTATTTATCCATCTCTGATGGTTTGGTACACCTATGTAATCAAACATTGATGTGCGGGTTGGAGATCCAAATCCAGCATTTTCATTTCCAGGTTCCCCAACTTCTTGTCCAAAATAAACCAGGGTAGGAGAAGAACTAATAGTTGTTGATACAACCATAGCTGGTTTTCCTCTTTCTGCTAAACCTGCAAAATCAGAACTCGCAATTCGTTGCTCATCATGATTTTCTAAGAAGTGCAACATATGTTGTTCAATATCTGCAAGATCTTCTTGTATTTCGGGAAGATTATCTGTTAAGCCATGCCCTTTAACAATATGCTTTATGGTATCGTATAAGGCAACTTTATCATATAAATAATCCATTTTTCCTAAACGAATATAATCACGGTATAAGCCCGGATTATAAACTTCAGCCAAAAGAAAAGTATCAGGAAATTCTACCTTAATATTTGAATTCATATAACTCCAGAATTCTACCGGTACCATTTCTGCCATATCAAAACGGAGTCCGTCAACTCCTTTCCCCAACCAGAAAAAAGTTATATCTCTAAATTTTTTCCAGGAATCAGGAATATCTTTATCTTTCCAGAAGGCCACGTGCTCTTCAACTCCCTTATTGTCGTAACCTTCTGGTAATTCAACAAAATCCAGGCTTCCATCAGGTCGAATACCATAATTTATTTTTACAGTTTCATACCAATCATTGGAATCTGGCTGTGCTAATCGCGATCCGTTACCAGTCCATTTTGCAGGAATTTCCTCAAATTCGCCATCAGCCATTGGATGTTCTTCTCCGCCTAAAGGCGAATATTCATTATTCCATGCCGGTACTTTAAAATTGACTCCTGTGATATAATAAAAATTATTATCTCTGCTATATACTTTAGTTTTATCGTCATTAGATCCAAAATCACTAACACCTTCAGGGTTATTTTTCCCTTCATACTTACGAGCAATATGATTAGGAACAATATCTATCACCACTTTCAATCCGGCCTTATGACTACGTTCAATTAGTTGCTCAAATTCTTCCATTCTTTTATCCGGATTTACCGCAAGATCAGGATCGACCTGATAATAATCTTTTACTGCATATGGTGATCCTGCACGACCTTTTACAATATCCGGATCATCATTGCTAATTCCATATTTTGTGTAATCGGTAATAGTAGCATGGTGTAATACACCTGTATACCAAATATGCGTAATTCCCAGATTTTTTATTTCCTGAAGTGCTTTGTCGGTAAAATCATTGAATTTTCCAACACCGTTTTCCTCTATAGTACCCCAAGGTTTATTGTTAGTATTTTCATTTCCAAATAGTCGGGTAAAAACTTGATAAATTACCTTTTTCTGTCTTATTTCTTGTTTTTTTATAACAGGATCTGCATTATTTTTGATGCAAGTTGAAAACACTGATAACAGTATAATACTATAGATAATTATCTTCATTTTAATCTCTATTTTTTTCAAATAAAACAATATCAAATTCGGTTGATAAAGTAGCGTTACCATCTTTGACCTCCACTTTATTATTAGAATATTTGTCAATTAAAATCTCACCATCTTTAAATACGCCCGAAACATTAATAGTTTTAACACCCAAATCTAAATCCAAACCTACCACAACAGCGTCTGAATAATTCCCATGGGTAAAAGTTCGCTGAAAAACATAAGGAGTCTCAGTAATAATTTTATGAACACCGGCACCTACAGCCGGATGATCTCTTCTAAATTTACCTAGTTTTTGCCAGTGCTCTAATATTGCCAGAGACTGACTATCTTTAGAAATAAATTCCCAATCCATAACCGAACGTAAAGTCGCATCGCCATTAGTACCTTCAACAATTAAGGTTCTTGCAACTTCATCGCCATAATATACCTGAGAAGTTCCAGGGCTTAATAATAATTTCGTAGCCGATTCCACTGGTTTTTTTCTTTCCATGTCAAATGGATAACTATCATCATGTGAACTCACATAATTTAAAATACCCTTTCCGTTTAAATCACCTTGCAGTGCATTAGAATATCTGGAAAATATTGCTTCATAATTTTTCTCAGCACTTACTTTAAATTCAAAATTTATCATACTCGTAAAACCATGCTCATAGTAGTCAACCTTTGCATCTCCAAAATCATATTCAGAACCATTCGTTATAATTTCATAGCCATATACTTCACCAACTGTATAAAAAGAATTGTCATCAAATTTTTTTTCTGGATTGTTTTTTTTCCAAAGATCAAATGAATATTGACATTCTTTTTGAAATTCTAACCAAACATCTTCTTCTATATGCCTCACAGTATCAGCTCTATAGCCATCAATTCCAAACTCTTTAATATAATCGGTCAACCATTTAATAATATAATACCGTGGTGCTTTTGGATAGCCGGTTCGTTCAAAAAAAGCATCTAACTCTTTCATTTCTTGATCATACCTTCCTTCATTTTTCCATTTTTCCACTAAATATTCTGGCAATTCAACCTCTTTATTGCTTTCAGTCAATATATCAGGTAAGTTTTCAACAAGCGTACAAGTTATAGCAGTTTCGTACGACTGATAGGTACATTTAGGGCTTGTTCTTACCCAATCATTAGGCCAGACTATATCGATAGGTGTAACAGGGCCTGTATGATTAATTACAGCATCCATTACAATACGAATTCCTTTATTATGGGCGGTTTGTATTAATTCTTTCAAATCTTCCATGGTTCCAAAATTTGGATCCAATGTAGTCCAGTCTCTTGCCCAATACCCATGAAATCCGTAAGTTACTCCTGTCCCTTCATCGGTGCTTCCGTGAATTTGCTCCACCAAAGGTGTCATCCAAATTGCGTTAATACCTAAATCTGTAAAATAACCCTCACTAATTTTTTGCGTAATTCCTTTGATATCACCACCTTTAAATCCTCTTAATACGGCAGTTTCATCAGTTCGCTCAAAATTCAAATCATTGGAAGAGTCGGCATTATTAAATCTATCAGTTAACAAAAAATAAATGTTGGCACTTTCCCAGAAAAAAGGGCTTTGCTCAAATGACCGATTATTAATTTTAGCATCATTTGATTTTGGCTTATTTTCTTCACAACCGAATATTATAAAGATTAATAATAGACCAATAAATGATTTTAATTTTTTCATTATGTATTTATCTTATGGGTACAATTACCGTGTGAATTAATAACAATTTCAAATACTATATCATTAATATTACAACTCGATCAACTCCTGTGAGTTTACCTGAATTTTTTCACCATTAACTATAATATTAATTGAAGTTTCTGATTCATTAGAAAATTTACACCCCTGATGATCCTTATAAACTTTTAATGTTGTTCCCCTGTAATTAATTTTAAAGGAATAAGATTTCC